>ERZ724508.749-NODE-749-length-21733-cov-5.911293_pt1 | contig 21733 bp, 31 predicted proteins | sample MGYA00376041_ERZ724508 | MGnify/ENA primary metagenome ERZ724508 (study PRJEB28724, sample SAMN07190887) | wastewater metagenome | isolation source: effluent of sewage treatment plant in Hong Hong | place: USA: Christiansburg, Virginia | collected 2016-03-01 ...
TTCAACGATCCTTTCTATATCTTGACCGTCACTCACCCTAACATTGCGAGCAACGTCTTCTCAGTGATGTTCGTGGTCACCCTCGCGACCTTCCTCGTGGTGTTCTGGCTCGTTATTCTCGACGTAAAGTATTTCTCTATTTAGCGTATCAACAACTAGAACTCTCAAGTGCAATCCAACGCATTTACTTGGAAAAAGGGTCTTTACCTATCCGTGCTGTGGCTCAGCTGCTTCTTCTACTACATGTTCTACAGCTTCGCCTTCTTCACAGTATCGCCACTGACCACCACAACCAGCTTCAACCGTGGAGGCATGGTGTACCTTATGATGTGGATCATCGTGCTGTTCGTGGGTGGTCTCGGCTTCATGATCGCCCAGTATGTTCAGATCTTCATGAAATTCGAGTCCAAACTATGGCGGCATCAGCTCTTCGTGTTCTTCAGCATCTTCTTCGTACTCGTTACATTCTTCTGTAAGTCATTTGCTAACCCAGTCTTCTTCATCAACGGTTTCGATATCCACTCGTTCGTCGGTGGAAGGGTGCTCATGCTCTACGTGGAGATCAACACCTACATGTTCTACATGCAGTACATGTACAGTCCCACCGATGAGGCCATTAACAAAAGCGAGTCGGGAGAGGGTTTCCATACAGCACAGCAACTTTAACAAAATACAAATATCGACGAACTTCGCTCTGTGTAGATCAACTTCCCAGAGGACAACTACAACCAGATGCACGAGGACGGTGGCAGCCAGGATTTTGAGCTGGGAGAACACAAGAAACGCCCAGTCGCGCACCCGGTACACTAGAACAACGAGGAGGTGATTCAGTTCGAATGAACGTATAACAACTTAGCGGCGTAAGAAGATCAGAGTTCGTCGCCGGAGGGCTTTTCAATCTACAGACTATTGAGCGGACGGTTGTTGTTACTCGATATGCTTGGCTCTGGCTCGCATACAAGGTGCTTCTTTGCGAAAGATTCGGCAAGCTCCTCAATATTGTCCGAGATGATCGAAGGTTCTGGATAGAGCAAACGAGTTACCAAGCTGCACTTTCTCCCGGATTCGCTTGTCCAGAAGAGTAATTTTGCCCTAGCTCAGCTGTCGACCTCTGAGCGAGTTGTATTTGATATAGTTCTACAAACTCCCTCGAAATGCCTTAAGGGAGTAGATGAGAAGGTCTATTCCGAATATGCCCAAGATGGTGAGAATCAGTGTGAAGTAGAATATGCTGCATAGTTTAGAAGAGTTACGGCATGGTGAGAAGGTCGTTGGTGTATCCCTCGGTGGGACTCTGGTCCCAAATGTCTGACAGCACAACATAGATGAGGTAACCGCCCAAAGTTGGGATGATGAATCCAAGCACCAATAGCCAACTCCAATGCTGCACATTCAGTGCAAGCTTGACGTTGACGATGATGACGATACTGGTCACCAGTGATATTTCCAAGAAGTAGAACCCACTGGAGTAGCTGTTGATACCACTGTTGGAATCGAGGCTGCATAATGAGTAGAGGCTGACGAGCAGGCACACCACTCCTTGCATGGTACCCAAAGCGAACTCACCAAGGAAATTGAGTTTAGTAAAGATAGTGTTCTTCTGTCCGATGTAGTACATCTTTGGGTAAAATGTGTGGAGGGTATCATTATCCTCGCGTTTGAGTTTGTCCTTCTTTGCCTAAACAGAAATGTCGGTTTCGAACACAGCTCGAATAACGACAGGGATTAAGGTAAATAGGAGATTATAGAGAGTGATGGCCCACGATAAGTAGATGGACTGACCAGATCCCAAGCAGTAGAAGCTGAATACGAATTGGGGAATCGTAAACACCATGTTCTTGTAGAAGAAGTAAAGGATCATCTCACTTATCCGAATGTAATTCAGGCGGCCATGCACAAGCAGCAGCTTCCACAATAGGCAGAATTCACCGATTGCATAATTACTCACCTGTGCTGCCCGCATACCTTCCTGCCCGTAGATACCGACACCCACGTGTGCCTCCAAGATCATGTTGACATCGTTAGCACCGTCACCAATTGCGAGCGTCATTTTACCCTTTTGCTTCACCAGCCTCACTACTTCTGCTTTTTGGCCAGGGGTGACCCGACAGAACACAGTACTCTGCGAACGGATGATGACGTTGCTAATGAGTTCCTTATGCTACTCAATATTCACGATTGAGCCGTCGATGATCAAGCTGAGCTATGGGTTCTTTTCCAGAATCTTACCAACTTCGGCAATACGGTACTTTTAGTTTGAGGCCAGAGTTATTGACTATTCGATCATTCCACAGGAGCGAGATATGCTTTAAGCTGTCTCCACCTTATCTCCAGTCAGCAATACGAACTTGATGCCTCCAAACCTCAGTGAAGCTATAGTTTATGGCACATAGTCTTGCAGCTTATCTTCGATTCCCGTTAGCCCTATCAATGTGAGTTCTGTCTCGATACTGGCATCCAACGGTAGGTTGTCCAGAAGGCTATCCGGTAGAATTCTCATCGCAAACATCAGCGATCTCAGACCATTTTTCGATAGCTCAGAAGTCTTCTCGTTGATGTGCTGCAAGAAGGGTTGGTCCTTAGCGAGCCTTGCGACAATGGCAGAGTCTGCTCCTTTGGTATATAGTTTGAGAACTCCATTGTGTCTTACCACTACTGACATCCGCTTCCTATCACTGTCGAACTCAAAAGATTGAATGAACTCAAACAGTTCAATATGGTCCTTGAGCTTGACCTTGATAATTTTGTTCTATGTTGCTAAGTATTCGAACCCGAAGTGGCAAGCAGCATCTACGAGCGTGACTTAGTCAGGAGATGGACCCTGATACTCGTTGCTGCGTGGATCCCTCACACATTCGTGGCAAGTCGACATAATGAACAACATTTCCTCTAGCAATCGTTTTTTATCTGAGAGAATCTCCTCTATGCTGTGAATGTATCCTCTCTGCTTCGGGTTCTTCTTGAGATCGTGCTCAAGGCCTCTTGTCTCGAATGAAAAGCGGTAACTGTTAGATGGAAGGCTGAGATGCTCCGACCTCCGGAGACTTACTACTGACTTCGTTCGGAAGTGTATATGTGGATCCTCATAGCTGCCATAGGTATCAGTACCAACGATCAATTGCTTGAAGATCATCTGGTTGCATGTCAAAGTACCAGTCTTATCTGTCAGAATGTATTCAATCTGCCCGAGTTCCTCGTTGATGCTGACAGAATTACATTTGAGCGGCTTTTCGTTGTGCTTGGTAAACATATCTTTGTCTCGTTGCATAATCTGCCCTTGGAACACTTTCACGAATTCCAGCGAAACAATCAGAGAAATGGGTATCATCGTATTGTTAAGAATGAAGTACGAGCCAAAGGAGATCAGCGCTAAGTCCACGCAGCTGGTGCCTCCCGTCAGGAAGTTTTCAAAGACTAGGTTGTTCACACAGCAGAAGTACGAATAGACGCTGCTAGCCAAGCAACAAAGGAGCTGGAAGCAAAGGATCGCCAAAATGAGCTTGTTGACGATACGCTAGATCTTACTAGTCTTGGTGTCGCCCTTGCTGCCGTTCATCATAACCTTGGTATCAACACCAGTGTACACCACCAAACCAACCACCCACTCCACATTCTTTAGCTTGCTGCCACGTAGGAGCAGGTTCTTCGCTGTGAGCTGGTTGATGGGTTTGAGCCCGGTGAAGGCGATCTTACCATCGAATTCGTAGAGTCTGCCGTTCGGTGCAATACAGTCAACATGCCCGTTCATCATCTTTGACAGTGATGCTGATTCGTTGTACAATAGTTGTGTTTCCTTCAGACTATTTTTCAGTTTGAGATTCTTCTCACCATCGAGAGAAGAGGTTTCCAGATAAATGATGCCATTGTCAGAGTGCGAGACGATCGGTATCATGTCGGCTGGCAGACTTTAGTCCTGCATTACTTTGATGAAGTCAGCAGGTCTGACTTTGCTCCAACTTTCCTTCGCAAACACTCCATCTTTGAGAACTTGGGTTTATCGGGAATTGCTATCCTTGTCGCTTTTATACCGCTGGTAATCCTCGTATCCCTCCCTGAGCATACTTAGTGCAATAACGAAGATAAGGGGGGCTACGGCACTGAAGGGTGTTAGTGGGGATATCAGAGGAATGCTTTGCATGATGGCTGATATGAGGAAGTAGATATTGGCATAGCGCTTAAACTGCAGCAGAAAGGCGAGGGGCAGAAACGTGAAGATGTTGTACTTAGTGGTTGAGATGTAGTTGGTTCGAAGCTTGTTTTTGCCAGTCGATGGGAATTACAAGGTGTGGGTGAGTCCACGATTGGAGGATTACGGCTGCATATTATATCACTAGGCCCGTCATATCAGTAAATTGGTGATGCTTTGGCAGTATTAATTGCCAGATATTGCTCGATGGTCGTCAAGGTAAGGATGACGCCGATACTGAGAGTAGTCAGTCTCGCTCTGCTTGTGGTATCGAACCTTATGTTCCTATGGTTCTCTATCGGGTTTCTACACTTTACGATTTATCCTTTCTTGGATCACCCCTCGCTCGCAGCTTAACCAACTGGAATCCCCAGCAACTATATGTGGAATGCCTTACTGCTTGCTGTATTCTTCGCATCGCACTACCTGCTCGCTGACCTCCAATTCAAGAAAGCAATGACTGCCATCTTCCCACTCTACCCAATCTTCGAGAGATACGTCTTCAACATCGTGGCTTCTCTGCTGCTGGCGTTCCTAGTGACTAACTGTGTGATCGGTAATGAAGTTCTGTTCGTGTTTCCGAAGATCATATGGATCGTCGGTGTCGTGGGATGGCCAGTTTTTCTAGTAGCCCAACTCCAAATGCTGGAAAACCTAATGATGCCATTCCCAATCAAAGACATCCTTTACAAAGATGAGCTTCAGTTCGAGTTGGAACCAGCAAAGAAGAAACGTGGCCTCACAACCAAAGGAATGTATGGAATATGCCGAAATCCGATGTATACCGGTCTGCTCGCTGTGCTCATCTACTCATCGAGGGTCTTGACGATTGATCGTCTGATCTTCGATATTCTGATGTTCGCGGGAATCTTCTATGGAGTGCTACGAGAGGAGAAGAAGATGAGGCTGGAATTTTAGGATTATGACGAGTACTGCGCAAAGGTTCCCAACCGGTTCCTCCCGGTGCTGTCAAACATCCTCCCAAAATCTTGATTCGATGTTGCCATAAACCAGCGTTATTGCTCTTTCAAAGCTTTTTCCTTAATTGTGGAACGTTAATCTTTCCTTGAGGCAAATTAGGTCAATCTCTTTTACTGATGTTCGATTTTAGAGATATGAAGGTGTCGGATAAGGGATAGAAATCTGCAAACTAGAGAATGTCGCTGTGACTCATGAGCATGTTAGTGCAGATTTCCAAAAAATGTCTGAATTTTTCCAATGAAAGGAATCGGAGGGTCGGGAGAAGAATTTGACAAGGAAGCTTAAGAGTTATAGAGATAAACCAAAGTTGTTCTCGAGAGGGCTGACGTGGACTCGAACGAATGAATGTATAACATCTGCTTCGATTGTCCTGTGTTCATCCATCGTTCAAGTAATGAAATTTTGGTTTAATGGTTAATGGCCTTTATGGCTGAGATTGATGCTTAGCCGACAGTTGGTAAGATCTCCAAAATGTAGAATATGTTGTTTGCCTAATGTTACTACACAAAAGAATAGTCTCTGAAGGTCAAGACGATGCTGTATGTGCCGACGCACTTCCACAAGGGCTAGCTCGCCCGCATATAGCATATGCTCTCTTAATCGCAATGATCATACGCTCTCATAACTAATGACATTGCAGGCCGGTTGGAGAGTCGTTGCCAAACATCTTTCAAAACTATCCTCTTTAGGCGTGAGTCTCAGAACTCCATTCGCACAAAACTTTATTTTCTTGCATTCGGGCTACAAAAACTTATGCTACTCCGCAGATTCCATAATATCAATTAAACCGCGGACGATGAAGGCAGCTGTTAAGCTAACTCCTGGCCTACGCATTGCAAGCTTCTTGCTGCTCGGCATATCCCTCGTGTGCTTCTCCTGGTTCGGATGTGAACTTCTCAGTTACATCCTCTATCCGATGTTCGATGCTCCTTCTCTCGCAGGCAAGGCATCAGCCAGCCAATCCAACTATCTCTGGAATGTTGGCCTATTCGGTATCTTCTTCCTCCAGCACTACATCATGGCAAGCTTCGCCTTCAAACGGCTGATGGGCAAACTCTTTCCACTGTATCCCCCATTCGAACGGTACGTATTCAACATCGTCTCTTTCCTGAACTACCGAACTATCATCAGGCTATCGCTGATCAGCAACACTGAACTCTTTCAGCTTCCCAAGGCAATATACGCTCTGGAGGCCATTGGGCTCGCCTTCTTTTCCTTGTCTGTTTTGCAGATGTTCTCGAATTTGCTGATTCCAATCAGCGTGAAGCAACTTTGGTAGGCCAAGGAGATCGAGATAGAGGTGGAGCCTTCCGGTAAGAAAACTGGACTGCTAGCAAAGGGTGTGTACGGTCTTTGCCGTAACCCAATGTACTTTGGGATGATAATGATGTTCCTCGGCTCATCCCATATCATCACTCCGGATCGGTTGGTGTTCTACGCCGTACACATCGTCTGCATTATGTACGGAGTGCACAGGGAGGAAGCCAAGATGAGGAAGGAGTGGGCCGACTTCGACCAGTACGTAAAAACCGTCCCGAACAGCTATCTACCCAATTTCACCCAACTCTTCGGTTGATGGCTTTGTGTCGAAAAGAATGAATTGTTGTTCGTTTGACAGCGGTAAAGTTTGAGTAGTATCATGTGGTAACAGTCACGGAGATTTCTATTGTACTTCTGCATCTGTGAACATCGAGAAGCTGATGTCCAAAGCCTTTCCATTTTGCTTGCACCTATTCATCTGCTTGTGGACGTCCAGCAGCCGGTCCGAAGACGCCTTTATGGAGTAATCTCCTTCGTCGCGGGTCAATAACGGCGCAAATTACTCGTCCCTGGGTACTTTTATTAACGTTATCTGGTCGCTCGCTATGAACAGGTCAGCCAGGTGCTTCTCGAAGATGTAGCAGCGCTATTCGGAGTGTAATGCTTTGTTATCTCTGACATCCACATAGCTGAAGTTACGCTTATCGACATGGAATCTAAGTTACCGCTGACGATACATTCTGGAGATCTCAAATCTCAGCTGCGGATTGGAAAGGAGTTTGTTGAGGTAGCCTGTATCGTACACCACGCTATTCATCGTGATTGGACTTCTGCGGAGCTTCTGTTGGTCAGCACTGATAATTTCAGAAAGTGCCTTAGCGTCTGCATAGATGAATGCGGTACTGAATGATTTTAGTCGGTTGTTGACGCTAACATACCGATAAAAATCCTCTGCCTCGTTATAGGCATCGACACACTTCGCCACGACATCCGAGTTGTCATTCAGCATAACCCCCAGCAACAATGGGTCACATGGCCTCTCCAGCACATTCTCCATTCCGCTAACCCATAGGTACTTCACTCCCATTTCGTCTATGATCTTGTTCTTCATCTTAAAGTTGAGGATAGACTGGAGAAACTCCCCACAACCGTTAGACGATTCTATCACGCTCAAATCATCGGCAAGGCATAGCTCCCCCTTCATATTAAGAATCGGTATGGTACTCTGCAGGAAGAACATGACATTCTTATTGCCGATGTCGTAATAGTGCTTCGCTTCCATGTAGGCTTTGATTTCTGCATAGTTTTACTGGCTGCACACCATGAATACTCTGAGGCTCCATTCGCATTTTGCAAGTGGGAATAAGGCTTTGAGACGATCGAACATTAGATCCATCGTTGATTTCTTGGAGGAGATGTTCAGTGGCTTTAGGAATTTAGTAGTGCCACCGAAACGTTTATTCTTCCCTCCACAAAGCAAGAGCAGCCCAACCTTGCCCTGCGATAGTGTTTGTAGTCCCCGGTTGAACAGTTCCTGCTTTCGTTCAGCCCTCAGAATATCAGCATCGAGATAGTTGCATGCCTTAATGTTCATCAGCGTAGATTTGGATGTGGTGGGGTTCTTGACCAGATTATGGAACAGCTGTCTTAGCCAAGCAACTACCGAATCGACGAGTTCAATATCGACGTACTCCACACTCTTGATAAACCGCTTCTTGTCGTCGGCGTTCGGCAGCAGCCTATAGGCTTCCAGTAGGTGTTCTTGCTTGTTGGCGATTATACGGCTCACCAGCGGCACGAATTCCGCTGCAATGCCTTCCTCTGGATAAACCTCGGCTTACTCGTGGTGAATTCCTGTGCTACCTTCTCCAGCTTCTTGTATGTCTCAGCCTTGTTGAAGTCCAGGTGTCGAAAGACCAGCGAGTCAATGTCGTAGATTGCCGAGGGGTGTGTTTCTGCAGCACTGCAGCAAAAGTAATCGTTTTTGTTTCCCATCTTATATCAAGTATAATTCAAAAGTAAGTCAGGGTAGGGTTGCTGGGCTGTTGGTGATGGAGTCATCCTGTAAGAGGTCGCAAACTCGTTCGAGATCTGAACTGATATCGCCGGTCTGCGAGTACAGTCTCTTCAGCTACTTGAGTTGCTTTCGAGCGCGATTGAAGCGTTCCTGCAGGATGCTGTTACGAGCTTTGAGCGACTGCACGTTGTTCTCAGGAGATGAGTTTTAACTAATGACTTGCCGCAACCTCGCCAGCTCCTGTTTCAGAAAGGCATTTTCCTTCTTCAAGTGAGTATTCTACTACTCGGCTTGCACGTACACGTTGTACTTGCCTTTGATTGTCCCCAACAGCGCAGACATTTCGCTTATCAGCTCCTCCGTTGTTCGTTGCTACAGAGGCTCGGTTGCAACTCTCTACTGTTTTGATCTGTCCATCGTTGTCTCTTGCGCAAACGATTTGGTAGGGGTTTTACTAGCTGATGGTGCCCGTGAATGACTAAAGATAGACTTGCGCTTCCTGGCTACGTTAAATATGGTTGCTTACAGCTGTTGTTGTTGCTGTGGAGTAGGTCGAGGTAAGAACGCAGGCTCTTTGGCGGAGTCAGCGTCTTATTCTGCATATGCGATTATATTTTATTCTGAAGGATGCGCAGTTCCCTTGATCAGCGCGCCCAAGACTCCGATAACGAGTTTCTCGAAGCACCGCATACCCAGCGTTCAAGGCTAAAGTAGAAGTAGCGTCTATCGGAGGACATTCGGTACTGCCTAAGCCGTAACGTAGGGGCAAGTACATCACAGAGCTCGAGTAGCGAAACCGTCGGCTGAAAATAGAAATCATCAAGATCAACGAAGTGCTTACCGAACAGTCGGATAAGCTTACTGCGAAGAAGGAGCCTCCGAAGTTAATTCCCTTCGAAAGCAACACAGAAGTGCTGAAGAAGGAACTCGAGAATGTGTACAAGCAGATTCGGAACTACTAGAAGGACATCCATGCACTCGAGACGAAACAGGCGGGAGGACTAATTACCTAGAGGATGGGCCGTATGGAGAATATTCTCAAGGAGAAGAACGATATGATTGAGAAACTGCGAACCCAGCTGATCACCCTCAATAAAGCAACTATTGAACACAGCAAGAAGCTAAAGGACAACACTGGCAAAGAAGAATTGTAAACTGCTATGTTTAAGTACAACCACGAGATCAAGAATCTAAGATAAATGGTTAGGGAAGCCTAGGTGCGGGAACGAAAGAAGCAAGAAAACGCCAAAAAGCAGTATGACTACATCAAGAAGATGGAAAAGGAACTCATCGAAAGCGGGGTTTCAACTGACTAGCTGGAAGAGTACTGCAATGGGTGATGTAGGATAAGCAAACGCAACATCTTTACGAACATCTTCGAGATGGCAGGCAATAGGGCTGAGAATAAAGCATCCAGGAGAGGCACTTCCCTGCAGATAATTCCGTAATCCAAGTAACCCAAGGAGCAACCTAAAGCCAAGGAAGGCGAGATCGAGGAACTGACAATCGACCGATACCACATGCTCAAGAGCGATATCAAGACATACAAAAAGCTGCAGCAAGACTACCAGAAGAAACTCGAGCTTATGATGAAGGAACGAGAGGACACATAAAACGGGAAGGTAGAGGTTAGAATGAAACTTATTGAACGATAGAACGTACGTCGATAACTTATATAGGAACTGGAGGAGCTTGAGCAGGAACTCGCCTCCCTCAAACTCAAGACAAAGAAGATAGAGTTTAAACCCAAACCGCCAAGCATCAAGCAGAAAGATGATGCCAAGCCAAAACCCCCAAATTATGGAAGGGTCAAACCGAAACCGCCTCCAGACATTGAAAGTGACACCCACGGCAGTTTGAAGTACGATGAGAAGGGATTGAAGACTCAAAAAGGAGTCAAATTCACAGACCGTACCCTCATAGGCAAGAACTTTAACTCCCGCATTGTGGGTGTTAAGGTATGGACCGAGAAGCTAACCTTCAACATCTGTGGAATCCAGTGCATCTACAAGATCGACCAGATCATCAAACCCGGAGGTGAACATGTCAACAAGGCGGGTCGTGAGATATACACTGAGAACACCTTCGAAATGGTTGATGGGGACTTCCTTAAAGAGGTGAGCGGCAGTTTAGGTTCAAACAACCTCATTGAGTATTTGGTGCTGATGAGCAAAGATAGTAAAATCGCCCGATACGGTACTGTCAAACCCAACGAACAACAGTTCAACTTCAACTTTGACATTCAGAAGTTCGAAATACCAGTTTGCATGTACGGTTCGCTGGTGACTCGCAGTGAGCCAGGTAAGCCTGATATCAGCCTCCTGGAGCACCTGGGTTTCGAGATCACACAGGACGGCAAAAGTTAACGCACGTCAGTCTGACCATGTCATCGAGAGTTACTTTATTTAAGCAGTAGTGCACCAAGTCATTTGCGGATGCTCGGGCGATGCTGTCCGAAGTAGCTGCTGTTCTTTTTCATACTCTCCCGGAGATGCAGGAATTCGTTCTTGAATTTTTCCTCCTTCATGGAGCGGATTTCTGGAACCAAACTGGGTGGGTTGTTGGTAATCTGGCTGCTATTCATGTTGTTTGTGCTGTATTGACTGGCGACTTGGCTGCTGACTTGACTGGCGACTTGACTCACACTCTTCTGGTTAAACAGGTTTACGTTTAGCTTCTAGAGCCCTTCAGCTGATTGCATCAGAGTGTTATTGCGCTAAATGATGCTACGATCTCTGGTCTTGCTGGCAGAGGGTTGGTAATTCATTCGGGAGGTGCCCCTACGCTCCTAGGGTTGTTGTTGCCCGTCAATGCGATTGGTTGATTTCACGCGACTGTGCAGTGCCGAGTTGTTATTTTCCTTGCGAGCTGAGATATTGGACACGTTGAGCATGTCCTTTGAGCAGCTACGCTTGCGGTTGGAGGCCTGCTCCCCACGATTGTTGTCGTAGAGAGAGATATTCTTAAATTTGGTGACGCTTCGATTCAATTGTTCCTCCTCCTTTACCAACTTGGACTTGTCGACATTGCCCAGTGATTTAATGAGCGCAAGTAGACCATCGAAGTTTGGTCGAATTCGCTTGTACTCGTAAGATTCATACACCGATTTCTTCTTCTCGCATTTCTTGAGCTGCTAGTGCACCAATGCACGCTTGTAACGGGCCAGTTTGCGCATCAACGGATTGCCTGCTTCCACGCGATGGTACACTGCCAGATTGTTACTACACAGCCGAAAGGTTCGGGTGAGCTAGTCGTACATCTGCAGCTACTGTTCGCGCATGCAGTGCAGCACATCCATAGCTTCCTTCTAACGCTGCGCCAGCTGTTCCCGGAAGTCAGTGAAGTCCTGTTCAAACTGTTTATGAAGACAGCTCCACTTTTCCTCAGCAAGCTGCTTGGCCATTGCGACTTCCTTCTCTTTGCTGGTAAGCACAACCGTAAACTCTTTGCCCTGAATGTTAATGTTTTCTTTATCTTACACGATAGACACTTTGCGAAGCCGTAGTTCTTCGGCACATTTGATGCACCCCAGGCTACAATTCTACAGCACTAAGTTTCGCTGTTTGTGATGCTTCCAGCACTCCAGTTCTGGTGGATGTTCGTTCTGAATCGCAGTTGATTTGTGCACTGCAAACTTCTGCCGTCCATGAAGTTCATCGAAGCACTCTCGACAAAACCTCCGGTTGGAACAATTGAAGCAGACCAAAGAAGCTTGCCTTTCGGCACAGCGCTGGCAGGCATCCACCTTTTGCACGGAACTATCACCCAGCGGTTGAAATTATTCTGGAGATGGACATTCGTGTTTGCCTTCCTTCAGCTGCCCATCGTAGCAGTTCTAGCAGATAACTCCGAAGCAGCAACGCAGCACCATCAACTGTTCCTGCCTGTTGCAGTACGGGCACTCCTCCTTAAAGCCGTCCATTTGCGAGTCGTTATGATTTTAATTCATGAATCGACCTGTAGGTCAATATAATTTATGGCATGAAGCAAACTCGGAAAGACTATCCCGACGGATCATACTATCAAGGGGAAATGCTTGGGAGCAACTAACACGGGTCAGGCAGCGTCACGTTTGTAGATGGAAGTGTTCTGAAAGGAGTCTTTAGTCATGGAGTATGTAATTCTGCGACAATCGAATTCACGAATCGATCAGAGTACAAAGGAGAAGTAAGAGGGCTCAAACCTCATGGTCTCGGACTGCTCAAATCCAGCTAGTTCACCAAGGAAGGGCTCTATCGTAAGGGAATTCTCCTACATGGGAAAATCCAATACTCTGATGGGACTGTCTACGAAGGACCTTTGAACGACAAAGGAGTGAGAAACGGGTTTGGGAGTCTCCATCTTCCTAACGGTGACCACTACCAAGGATTCTTCAACAACGATGAGTTCGAAGGAACTGGCACGCTAATATACAAAACAGGGTCAAGCTATGTGGGTCATTTTAAGAAAGGTTAACCAAACGGCGAAGGAACTTTGACGCAGATGATTCATGGTGTGAAAGGACTAGTCTACCATGGAAACCTCCATAATGGGCAATTCAACGGAAAGGGAAGCATAACCTATCCGAACGGTGATGTATACACTGGCGAGTTTAAGGACAACCAAAAACACGGAACGGGGTTGTATCGCTATGCGAATGGTGACACCTATGAAGGTGGGTACCTGAAAGATGTCAAAGAAGGTAAAGGAACATTCCAGTTCAGCAATTGTTCTAAGTATGTTGGAGAGGTGCATGAAGGAAGATATAATGGCTGGGGAAGGCTGGAATCCCAAACAGGTGAAACCTACGACGGAATGTTCTAACGCGGTTATCGGCAGGGATACGGACAATTGAAGACCCAGGAAGAAGAAGAGTATGTGGGCTATTTTAAGGCAAATAAGATGCATGGAAAGGGGTAATACCGCTTCAAAAATGGAGATGTGTTTACTGGAATGTTCGAAGACAACGAAAGAAACGGCGAGGGAATTTATCAATAAGTTGAAGGAGGTAAGTTTATTGGTTTCTTCGTCAACGGCATCAAGCACGGGTTTAGTAGATACGAACACCCCAATGGACTTGTTGAGGAAGGGGAGTACCAAAACAACTGTAAGGAGGGAGAGTGGCTGGTCAATAAGGGAAGCAAAACAATAAAGGAACTCTATGAAAGGGGAAGAAGGATAGTAAACTCCGTTTGACCGTTCTGTTCAAGATTTATGCTATACAAGCAAGATTAGATCATAAGGATCAGGATGGCCTGGGATAGTTATTTAATCCGATGCCTGGTGGTAGCGTTACTGGTGGTTGGGAGGAAGGACCACGAATTGGGCCACTGGTTGGGGTCGGAGTGAGAAGCCTTGGACCTTCGGACATTGGAGTCGAAATCGGTTTGGCTGGTTGAATAAATGTATTCATCGGGGTCGTTGTAATTTGAGGAGTTACTATCTGTGGGGGTTGAACCATTACCTGTGGTCGATAAACTGTGGTCGGCGGTTGGGATGCGACTCGTGGGGCAATTATCTGTGGTGGTTGAGCTCCCACCCATGGATTGGTTAATTGTGGTGGTGCCTGTTGAGTTACAACCTGGCGAACGACTGTTTGTTGTGGGACTGCCGGCGGTCTAACGAGAACCGTGTTGGTTGGCATAGAGGCTTGCATGGCAGGTTGGAAGCCCATTGGAGCACCGATAGGGATAGGCATCATCATTTGAGCAGCTCCAGCACCTGAACAGAAGTATATAGCTGCTGCAATGGCTGCGAGGAGTAGAGGAATTCCAAGTCCGAGTCCTACACCAAGCCCAACCCCCAGCCTGACCCCCTTGTTATCGCTATTATCGGCCACACAAAGCCTGAGAGTTTTATCCCACTGATAACCCTTGCTACATTAGCACTGATCATAGACGTCTGTGACAGGTCCTTTGGAATATACGAGCTTAGTGCAATCAGGGAAGCAGAAATCTCCGTTCCAAATGAAATCGGCCTTACAGTTGCAAGCCGATACATTGAGATTAGTTGAATCACTGTTTGGATCCAAAGCACAGTCCTTCCAACAGGCGTTATTACTGTAGAAGTAACCAGTTCTGCATGTGCACTATCCTGCACTGTTAGGGGCAATACTTGGGTCAGCGTAGGGAATAGCTGCACAGTTTTGAGCGCAAATCCTGCCGTATTGGATGGCATCCGAAGTGCAACTACAGGCGCTGTTGCTTGTGAGGATGTCGTTGGAGAAACTGTTGCTCGAACAATCAAGCAGACATGAGTCTTCTGTTTCGTTGAATCCTGCATTGCAGAGACAGAATGAAGGGTTGGCGGGATTATTGATTCCTTGGCTGTTGGGTATGGTGAAGCAGTCGATGGTGCAGCCAACATCTGACCAATAGTAATTGGCGGAGCATATGCATGTGGTACCATTTGTACCATTGGCACCAGTCATTTAACTGCACATAGGTTTGCAGATAAATTTATTGCCACTGGTATAACCTTCGAACCCAGTGCGGCAAGTACACTCAGATGTCGAAGGATTGTCAAGGAGGGCATAGTCAACAGAGGAGCAGTTTAAGCTGCATCCTCCCAATGTGCTATTCCAGTAGTAGTCTGTGATGCAGTTGCATTGCTCACCGTTGCTCGTCGCCGTTTTGTTACTATAGTCGTCTTGTGAGCAGTCCTTGACGCAGGTTGTTCCGTTCCAAGCATAGGTTTCACTGCAGGTGCACTCGCTCACATCTATCAACACGACACCGTGAGGAATCAGAGAACAATCTCGAACGCACAAGCTGTTCGACCATTTGAAGCCTTTTGAACAGATGCAGGTATCCACTGAGTTGCTTACTGTTCTGTTCGCACTGTAAGCTATTTTGGTGCAGTCTATTTGACACTTGAGAAGTGTTGAGTTCCAAATGGCACTGTCGATGCATGTGCAGGCCTCCGTGACGGTCCCTCCACTGGAAAAGGTGTCTGAATTGCAATCGATGGAGCACACATCATTAACCAGCTTCGCACTTCCCTTGCAGCTACAGCTGTTAGCGTCAACATTGACGCCATTGTCCAATGTTGCTATCGAACAGTTCTTGTAGCACAGGTTCTCATTCCAGAAGTAGTCGGCATCGCAAGTGCAACTGGCTGCAGCTGTGTTGGCAGAGTTACTATTGGTGATTGTAGTGCAGTCGTAGAGAATGCTGTACAATGCTGAACTAGGAATGTACTTGGTAATGAACAGGTCGCCGGTCGGAGTCCAGCAGAACCCAGCAATGTCGGAGATGTCGACGCTGGAACGATCGAGGATCTTATCATTCCTTCCCCATAGCCGGAACAGTCCGGCGTCACTGAGTGCTCCGAACAAAGAACCTCCCAGTGCAGATTGAACCTTTTGATTATTGAAAGAGCTTATGCCAGAGCTTGAGTAGTTAAAGTCTCCGATGGATTGAACATTTCCTCCTGAAAGCCCGATATAAGTGCGGTCAAGAGTTGGTGTAAGAGCTGCTCCAGCCACGCCGCTAGCGCTGTACTGTAAAAGCTTCACTGCAGTTCCAGTTGTGGCATTGACGTTACCCCACACAACCTCGCTTGCACTTGATGATGCGAAATGAGTGGTGTTAGTAGTGAGACTGTTGACTGCACCCGCATGGAGCACCACTGACTTGTAACCTGAAGCCAGATAGGCACCAGTGGTATCCTTGGTGATGACCCCTATGCCTCCGGTGGATAGTCCGATGATAATTTTATCGGATATCCACTGAACGGCTGTGACAGTAACTCCACTACCGACACTTACATCATTGGACGTACTAAAACCTGATTGAATTTGACTGAAGACACGAACTGTTGCGGCATTGGTGAATATGACTGCAGCCTTGTTGCCAGTGGAATCCATTGCTCCTCCATTGATACTGGTCGTCGTAGAACCTGTCAAAGACTGCAGAATAGCCAATCCTCCTGAACTTCGCTGGTACAGGTAGAGTCCGGAGCTGGAAGCCTCAAGGAACAGGTTGGAAGCTGGACAGGTGACCTGCACTACACTACTAGCCGAAAAGATATTGATTCGGTCGACCGCGAGAAGTTGGCTGGGCGATGCACTCAGCGTAGCCGCACAGCAAGTCAGCACAGCAAGTAGCCCAACGAACCGAAGCATATTCTGAAATTCCATGATATTCTATTTATAATTTGAGATGTTGGTCGATGGAACTATTTAATAACCCATGGAAGTTTCCAAAAGGCATGGAAGACTGGTAGACGTTTCGCATGAACGCCGAGGGTAATACATTCCGAATGACTGCAAGGGCTATGCCCTTAGATTTTTGACCATGATTCTGACAGTTTGCGGTTCCAACGGTCGATTGTTACGTGATCTCAACTGTGATGGAATTCCATATCATCCTTCATTCAGCAATAGAAGGACTAAACTTGTCGCTTCTTCGATAGTTCATGTACAGTCAGGAAAACAGTTTGCTTCTCGACTTTACATCCATGCACTGCGGACTGTAGATCGTTGGGTTGAAGTTCTCGCTGTTTACGATATCGTTCTGTAGGAGACGAGTCAGGTTCGCTGATTGTGAGGTCATTGCTCGGGAAGTCATGCTTTGACTACCACCTGCTCGGAAGCTCATCACTGACTGGTTCACCATGCTTCGCTGTTCACCCGGTGGGTGAGTCATTGGCATGTCCGGAGCAGCTGGGTACATTGTGTTCATGATCTAGGGCTGCTGAATTCTAGTAGTCGTTATGACCTGCTGTTGGGGAGGAGGGGGAGGCCTTGGTGGTAGTATCTCCATTCTAGAGCTTACCATTTGAGGCACTATTTGCGAGGTCATGACTGGTTGCATCATCTGACTGGAGACAAGTCCCACTGGTGGTGCTATCGTCTGCATGATGGACTGCCGCTGCATCGGCATTTGTATCATCGAAGGTTGAGACAAAACTATCGTTGGTTGAGGTTGGATCACCCGTTGCATGACCATTGGTTGCTGCACCATCACAGGCTGCATAACTTCCATAACAGAAGGAGCAGGTTGCTGTATTACCACCTCAAAGTTCGAGTCCGTCGCCGGCTGCTCAATCATCGACCCTATGGGTTTAAGGGTTGACACCGGAGCGGTCTCGACTCTTGGAGCAAGACTCTTGAACGACCTATTAGTACGTGCCCTATTTGGCGTGCGCGCCTTCGTTATGCAAGCACTACCCATACCGATAGTTTGTAATTAAAGCAGTCAGCGGATTCATGGGATCGACTGACCTGAAAACCTTCCCAAGAAACGATAGCACAGCCTTGTGTGATAATTAAGCGAGATATATCCAAAGATGATACCTGCAAGGCTGCTGAAATCGACCCTCAACGGTAACCTTCATCAGGGTAATTATGTGTGGGGTGGCGCGATGAACCTCTGCTGGACTTAGTTATGCACGAGCATCAACAATGGGCCACTAGATCTCGTGCTAAAGGATGAACTTGCAGTGAAGATAGCCAGCAACTTCAATAACACTCAGTTTACTCTCAAGGATCTCACTGAGGATAGTTACTACGTCAAGAGTGGCTACGGTCCGCAAACTCAAACTCAAATCAACGTCGAGTGCAAGAAGAAATTTCCGAACAAGACTTTCAGCGACTTAAAGTATAATCTCAACGCAACAGACATCATCTCCTACGCGTACTTTGTCAAGGAAGTGCAGTATCTCACACCCTTCGAAACGAAGCCAAGTTTCCACTTCATGGGGAAGCCTGTTAGGGGATTCAAGGCAAGCAGCAATGACCATCGCAAGAATGTTGAGTTGCTTGAGTACAACAGTGACGATGACTTCATGGTGAGGCTGAAGTTGAAACAGCCCAACGAGTAGCTGTATCTCATAATGGGCAGTCAAGCCAGCCTTCCTCAGGATATCGTCAAGCTGGTCCTAGGAGACCATAAAGTGCAGGTGCTCAGCAGCAAAGACAAGTTTGAAATGCCTGTGGTGGATCTTGATGTGGAACGAAACTACACAGAGCTCATCGGCGCACCTGTGAAGAGTGGTCCGCTCCTCGGCTATTTCATTGCTGTTATGGTTGAAAAGATCAAGTTCAAGATCGACGAGGTTGGTGCAAAGGTGGAAAACTAAGCCGTTATGGTAATGACACGCTGTGCTGTGATGAGCGTTGAAAAGCACCGCAACCTCATCTTCAATAAACCCTTCTGGGTAGTCATGAAGCAGAAGGGTGGACATCCCTACTTCATCTGCCAGATCAACAACACACAGTACATGCAAGAGTGATTATCGTTCATCGGTCATTATATTCATTCGAACGTATGAATAGTAGTGCGAGGAGGATCAGTACCAACGGCCGCTCGATCAGCCCAATCAGCAAGTCACCCAGCAAGCATTCGGGAAGTGATAAGTCCGACAGGATAAAGGTACTAGCTGGTCACATCAGGTATTCGTGAGGTTCAAACCCCTGACCGATCGGGAGCAATAACGCTTACGCAGACAAGTGGAGTACTGCAGCGATACGGAACTGACCATCAATGCCTACGGATATGAAAGGAAGCGATACACCTTCGATCACGTCTTCAGTGACAAAGCTAGCAATCCAGAGATCTACGAAAGGGCATGTGGTGAGCTTGTCCATGAAATGATGGCAGCTGGGCATGGATTAGTGTTTGTCTACGGCAATACAGGTACACACAAAGGTTATCATTAGGTACCGGCAAGACCTACACGATGGGATTGTTGGAGCAGTTGACCAGTAGTTCGGACGGTATTGTCCCAGAAGGGTTGCGCCAACTCTTCAAACGGTGTTCCAGCGACTATAACATATCGATATCCTTCTGCGAGATTTACATGGAAGAGGTGTACGATCTACTGTGTGTGGATGACCGTAAGTTGACCATCCGAGAGAACGCTCAAAAGGAAACTTTTGTTGAGAACTTGCTCAAGATCCGGGTGGGAAGCTGCGAAGAGGCCTACAAGCTTGTCAACATTGGGTTGGAGCATAGGAGGGTTGCCGAACAGAAGCTTAATAGAAATTCATCACGAGGTCATGCGCTGCTTACTGTTTATCTTAAACCGAACAGTGGGCCGGCGTCGACCGCCAAGCTCTGCTTCGTGGATCTGGCAGGAAGCGAAAGACTGAAATAGTCCGAATCGAAAGGAGTGAACTTGAGTGAGGCTGTGCACATTAACAGCTCTCTAAGCGCACTCGAGACACTGCTGATTAATCTATCAAGCAACAGCCATCCAACCTACCGATCGAACAAACTAACCCGTCTACTGCAACCGTACTTCGAACACGGAAGGATAAGCCTAATCGTGACTCACAACAGCTAAAACGTTCAACCGATAGAATTCGCCAAGCGTTGCAAAGGCATCAAATTCATCGAAAGAAAGGAGGAGAACAACCACAATCGTTCGCAGTCCAGCACTAATGAGCTCGATAAGCGGGACTCGTCGACAACTGCTCGCACTGAGGAAAATGAAAGGTTGCTATACTACGTTAACTGTTTGGTGGGACTCCTATCCAAGATCAACCAGTATATTGGAGAGTTAACACAAAAGATGGAACCTGCCTCAGAGGGGTTTAGCATTCATGAGCTTATGGGTCTCAAGGAAAGACCCACGGGAAAGAGCAACGGCGAGCTTACTCAGCTCGAAGCAAAGGTTAATGGCTATTTGAAGGAACTTGACGAAGGATAGCGAAACGTGAAGCTCCTCAAAGTGAATGTAGAGAACCCGCAAAGCATCATGAACCGATTGGACGATAACAAGAATTTTATCAGCGAAGTCCAGAATCTCGGAAAATCAATCCTAGCCAATAGTCGGTACCTTCACGAATTAGCGGAACATAGGAAAGGTCTGAGGCAGGAAGTCGCCACTGCTCAACTTAAATGCCATATTCTCGAGAGAAAAGGTAAGCGAGGCTAGGAAGTCATCGAGTTCCTCATCAACCGAATTGATCGGACAAAGATTTCCGAGGTCTGCGAACGTATGAAAACAATGGGCGTCCAGATAGAGGTAGGTGGCGTGGGTAGTGGTAACTCCAATTCACCACGCCCAACAACAACGACATCTCATCCCAGCCACCGGCACCCCAAGGCAGGTTTCATCTACATCGATGAAGAGCACACCAACCTCTGACGGCTTGCCTTTGCTGTTTCATTTTATAATCATGGATTCCCTTTCCGAACATATTACTGAGCTCGAAAGCCGAGCCGAAGCCTTCCAGAAAGACTCGAAGTACAAGTAGTGCATGGACATCTACAACGAGATTCTCACCCTTAAGAAGAACAGTTACGGAGAGCAGAGCGAATAGTACCACCGCACTTCCTACAAACTCTGCGAAGTCTGTAACCTCGTCTCAATGATCTTCCTGCAGAAGGAGAAGTTTGACCTATGCCAAATGTTTCTCAAAAAGGCCGAGTTGCTTGCGCTATCGTCTAACCATCATAAGGCCATCACGTATAACAATCTCGCATGTTACTATCGGAGGATAAAGAAGTACAGGTCAGCGCTGACCTACCTCGAGAATGCTCTCGCCATTGAGCTGAAGTTGGAGTCAGTAGAGTCTCTCGCTGATACCCATTTGAACCTATGTGCAGTACTTTCGCAGTTGGGAAGGCACTCGGAGGCATTGGAGCATATTCTAATGAGCCTAGTGATGCTTCAAGAGGAAATACTCGGCAGCGATAAGCCAAGGAACGCTGAGAGGATGCCGGTATTGGCCATCGCATACCACAACATGGGCGTAGAACTAGAGTATTTGAAACGTTACGAGGAATCGATAAACGCCTATAAGAAGGCAGTTAAGTTTGGGGAAGAGAACATCGGACCGGAGAGCAACTTAGTAGAGAATCTGAAGAACGTGCTGAGCAACGCCAAAGAAACAATTGAAAAACTGAGGAAACCTCGGCAGAAGAAGTAGGCTACTGAGAAGATCGAAAGAATTAAGGGAGTATACGGTTAGCGCCCGACTACAGGCAACTACTCTACTCAAAAAACCCGCTTTATCAAGGAGGAGAATCCGTGATAGTTGTGGCATACTCTGTAATTCCATGGCCATAATATATTATTCGGACTATTATCACTCAAGCTAACCCCTATCTCTTCCTGAACTCCATTTCTTCCTCGCTGTCAAGCATGAGCTTTGTCACATACTTGAAATCTTTGTTATTGGCGAGAAAGGTTTTGAGCACAAGCATAATGCTGATCACAACAACGTTCTCCACCTAAGGACCGGATGGATCATTTATAGATATCCAATATACTTTTACGTCGAAGAGGCGAGCAAAACTCCTTCCTAACTGCCAAGAAAAGGTCGCTGAAGTGTCAATATGCACTCTGAGAACTGAATT
>ERZ724508.750-NODE-750-length-21719-cov-5.747415_pt1 | contig 21719 bp, 21 predicted proteins | sample MGYA00376041_ERZ724508 | MGnify/ENA primary metagenome ERZ724508 (study PRJEB28724, sample SAMN07190887) | wastewater metagenome | isolation source: effluent of sewage treatment plant in Hong Hong | place: USA: Christiansburg, Virginia | collected 2016-03-01 ...
ATACTGTTCATTTACAGAATAAATATATTGCATTGCGATGCAAACGAATACTAAGAGTATATTGTTTTTCATTTAGAAAATAATTTTTTACCTATGTCTATTATACTTATATAAGAAACAAAGGTTTTAAAATGTATGGAATTGTGAAGAAATGGAGCTATTCTAGAATAGTAGCTTCATTAAATAGAATAGCATATTCATTAAATAGAATGGCATATTCAAATATATGAATATGCTATTATGCTCAATCTTGAGGATTCAAGAGTTGAAAAAGTTTTGTTTCTATGAGCGAGCAGGGCACAAGCATAGGTTTTTCTTGTACGGTAAAAGTTGCTTTAGAATTCAATATGGTATATGTGGCTTTAATTGCTCCTAAAGGACTAGGCATTGAAAAATTGCCAGTTGTTTCTGTGCCCTCAAAAGTTGCGTTTTCCATTTTAGCAATCGAAACTTTAACATGTTCGATTGTTTCAATTACATTTTTACTTATAGGGATGGTAAATGTACACATGGTTTTTTTATGCAAGTTATGAAAAAAACATAGTTAAGCTTCAAAATATAGCTTAAATGATCTATTTCGCCTCTCTACATAGCTTAAAAAAAACGCTTTTTGTACGAGTTTCTAACATGATTTACAAAAAGTTAGAATTTTAGTTCTATCTTTAAACATGTATTTAAATATACAATAATTCGTATGCGATTATATATCCTTGTATTTGTATGTCTGTTATCTATCCTGTCGAGTAAAAACGCACTGGGACAGAAATCTGCTGCGGGGTGGGTATATGCGTATTCTTTTGATGGAAATGCATATGATATTGGTCCTAATCGTATTCATGGACAACTTTCAGGAGGTGTTGCTGCTTCATCTGATCGATTTGGTAGAGCTGGTAAAGCATTGGAATTTAATGGTGTTGATGGTTTGGTTCGCATTCCTTTCGGAAATGAACGAAATTTGCCTACTATAAATTTTGCGTTCACCATGTGGGTATTTGTAAATCATTATAATACTGCTCCTGAATGGTCCGAGATCAACTCCAATCATTATTCCCCGATTTTTTGTAAAACGGAAACAGAAACAAACTTTCAATATCGACTTGGTGTATCCGACAAAGGATTTTATTTTGATGGAGGTGAAGAGGGCGCATCTAAAGGCTTGTATACAAAAAATGGCATTAGTCTAGTTCCTGGTAAATGGAATATGGTCGCTTTTACCTTTAATGGATATGTTGCAAAATATTATTTAAACGGCAAATTAATTGCTTGCGAGAATATAGGAGTGAATTTCATTCAAAATAAACAGCCCTTAATTATTGGTTGCGATTTTCCCGGACAAGCGAGTTACTTTGCGGGAAAGATGGATGATTTAAATATTTGGGAGAAATTTATTTCTGAAGAAGATGTGAAAGAAATTTATGCTGTTCAATCCAAATACCCGTTTGTTCCTCCTAATATTACAGTACCAGTAGAAGTTAAAAAAATAACAGTAGCTGTTGCTGTTATTGATACAGTAAAAAACTATATAATTCCTATAGATACAATCGTTGTAAAAACATTAGTTGGTACTACTTCTAAAGTGAAAACCGAAAAGGATAATTCTATTTTTGAAATTAAAAAAGGAAACAAAATTGTCTTGCAGCATGTATTATTCGTTCAAAGTAAAGCAGAGTTTTTACCTGAATCCTATGTAGAATTGGATAGATTAGTGGCTACATTAAAGCAACATCCAATGGTTACAATTGAAGTCGCAGGGCATACTGATAACCAAGGGAGTAGGGATCTGAATTTGAAACTTTCTGAAGAGCGCGCAATTAAGGTGAAAGATTATTTAGTGAGTAGAAATATTGACCCCAAAAGAATTTTTGTAAAAGGCTATGGTCCTGATAAACCAATTAGTCCAAATGACAACGAAGAAAATAGGAGATTAAATAGAAGGGTAGAGTTTGAAATTATTCAAATGTAATAATTTATATTCTGAAAATATTAGCTCATGTTTCATGAGCTTTTTTTATGCTTACATAATCTATTTTTTTGATGAAAGAATGAATTTCATTAAATTGAATATTTCCTTGTGTTAGAAAGGAATGGAGTACACAGATTTATCCAGACACCTTTCAAACATATTCATGGCAACACAATTTGTATTTAGGCAATCGTTAAATCATGATGCACAATATTTCATGATGCATCATATATTAGAACTCTTTTGGGTAAATGGTATTGGATGTTTGGGAATTAGAATCTGATTTGATAAAGAGGATAAAAAAAATAGCCTCTACAAGTAGAGGCTATTTTAAAACTATAAACTATAAACTAAAACAAACAAATTATTTTTTACCTACTAGAGTAATGTCTAAAGTAATATCGTTCGATAAAACTTTGTCGCCATCAGCTTTGTATGCAACCTTATATTTTTGACGATCAACTACCAATTTACCAGTAGCTTTAACTGCACCTACAGTGTCAACTAAAATATTTGTAACTGTTTCTTCATTTGTAATACCACGTAATGTTAAATCACCTGTAGCAGTGTTACCAGAAACAGTTTTAATAACAAATGTAGCAGTTGGGTAAGTACCTACTGAAAAGAATGATGTATCACTAAGGTGTCCTACCAAATACTCTTTTGGATGCTCAGCAGAATAGTTACTATCCGTTGGAGATATAGACTTCATATCAGCTGTGAATGAACCGCCTGTAACTTGTAATCCTTTAACAGTGAAAGAACCTTCAGATATTTTTAAATCTCCGTAATGTTTGTACAATTTAACCATATTGCCTTCCCAAACGATGTTTGAAGCTGTAGGGTCAACCATAAATGTAGCTTCTGTACCTGTAGAATCTACAGCAGTTGCTTCAGTTGATTTTGTTGAGTTGCAAGAAAATAAGAATGATGCTAAAAGAGCACTTGCAAAGATGATTTTTAATTTCATATTGTTGGAATGGTTTAATAATGCGTGTTTAAACATTTATTTATACAATTTTACGAAAGACCTGCGTCATTTCCAAATGTATTTTTATCTATTTGTAAATTAAGTAATTGTAAAGGATTTAATTTATTAGGTATGAGTAATACTATAAATGGAATAATATTCTTTATTTGATATTATTGTAATCGTACAATTTATAGATTATCAAATAATGCTTTTAATTCCGTAGCTTCCGAGGGTTTCATACGGCCAGCTAGAATTAAGCGCAACTGTCTTCTTCTTAAAGCACCGTCAAATAATTCCTTTTCTCTAGCTGTTTCAGGAGTTACTTCTGGAATGGGAAGCGGTTTTTTGTCAGGGCTTAATGCGACAAATGTAAAAAAGGCTTCATTGCTTTTTGTTTTTAATCTACTGATCACATCTTCGGCCCAAACTTCAATATGTACTTCCATAGAAGTTGTAAATGCTCTCGTAATTTTTGCTTCTAGGGTTACGATATTGCCAAGCGCAATTGGAGCCTTAAATGAAACATTATCGACAGATGCAGTCACAACACCATTTCCACAATGTCGTAAAGCACAAATAGCGCCTACAACATCCATTAAATACATCATTCTTCCCCCCATAAGGTTGTTAAGTGTATTCGTATCATTAGGTAAAACCAATTCAGACTTAATTACTTTAGATTCGCTAGGGAATCTTGGTTGCTTGTTCATACGTTCGGTGTTTTAGCAGCCCATCCATCTTTTCCTACGAGCGGAACAAAACGAAAGTCTCCACATTCTTCTTGGCTTATTTCGGTTGCACTTACTTTTGTTAATCGCAACATTTTTTGTGTTTTCTGATCGCCCACGGGTATTACTAAAATACCACCAACTTTTAATTGCTCCAATAGTTTTGTCGGTACATACGGTGCTCCTGCAGTTGCTAAAATACGGTCGTAGGGGCCAAAGCGTGCAAGGCCTTCACTACCATCGCCACAAAAGAATTGTGCTTTGTAACCGAGTGATTGCAACATTTTTTTTGCTTTTTCGTGCAAACTTCTATGGTATTCAATTGTAAAAACATTTGCACCCATTTCTAATAAAACGGAGCATTGGTATCCAGAACCAGTACCTATTTCAAGTACTTTCATACCTGGAGATAGTTTTAGAAGGCTCGTTTGTGAAGCAACCGTATAGGGTTGGGAAATTGTTTGTCCATCTCCAATAGGAAATGCTTTATCTTGATAGGCGTGCTCTAAAAATGCATTATCTAAGAAGATATGTCTGGGTACACGATTGATAGCTTCTAAAACCAATTCATCCGTAATAGCCTTGTCTCTTAATATTTTAATGAGTTTTCTTCGTAGTCCTTTATGCAAATAGGAATCTTCCACCGTATTGAATACTTTTATATGTAAATATTTTACTACTAAAATAGTTCTACTTCTTGGGATTTAATAATTTAGCAGAGAAATAGATTCTATACGTGAATAATTAAGTTCAAAATACATTGAAAAGACCCTATTATAATTTAATTCCTGCCACGCTAGATTTTATTGCATCTTTTTGTGCTTGGATATTGTTTTTCTATAATAGAAAGCAGTTGTTACATGAGGAAGTTGAAGTAATTCGAATTTCTTTATTTATAAATGCAAGCGTCATTGGCTTGTTCTGGGTCGCATTAAATACCTTGGTTGGTTCATATACTGAAGTGTTTGACAAAACCCGTATTCGAGAATTATTTAAAGGGTTCAATAATACACTCATAGGTGTTGTTATTATATTTTTTACGCTACTATTAGATGATGAAGGTATCAATGAATACCATGAATATTATAAAACATTTGGGGCGTATTTCATTATTCAATTTATATGTACCTCTGTTGCAAAAATTATTGCATTTACGTATTTAAGAGAACAAATATCTTCTGGAAAAATTTCATTTAATACCTTACTAGTAGGCTCTGGAAATGAAGCCAGGAAAGTATACGACGAGTTACATAAACGAAAAGATGCACTGGGATATTCCTTCATATCTTATTTGCCAACGCATTCAACAGTTGTAGACAAATGTTCGGATGTGTTACGGAAAATAGGGGATATCGAACAGATAAATACCATCATTCATCGGTGCCATATTGAACGTGTGATTATTGCCCTTGAAAAAGAAGAACATGAGTATTTAGAAAAAGTACTGGTATCTCTTGAAGGGGAAGCTCTTAAAACCAATATTATACCTGAAAATTATCAATTAATTTTAGGATCTGTAAAAATAAAATTATTGTCGAATCTTCCTTTGTTAGAAATTAACCAAGATTTAATTCCGGTTTGGCAAAAAGCATTAAAACGTTGTATTGATATTTTTGCAGCACTTGTTGTTTTAATAATCGGCCTGCCTTTTTTAAGTGTTATTGCGTTATTAACGAAACTGAGTTCTAAGGGGCCCGTATTTTATAAGCAAGTGCGTATTGGCAAAAATGGCTTGCCATTTAATATCATAAAGTTTAGAAGTATGTATTTGGATTCGGAAAAGCTTGGTCCTGCATTAGCAAACGATAAAGATAGTCGCATCACACCTTGGGGTAAAATTATGCGCAAGACACGATTGGATGAATTTCCTCAATTTTATAACGTATTGAAAGGCGATATGTCATTGGTTGGTCCTAGGCCAGAGCGACAATTTTTTATCGATCAAATTATGCAACAAGCTCCTTATTACAAACACTTACATAAAGTACGTCCTGGCATTACATCCATGGGACAAGTGAAATACGGCTATGCTGAAAATGTAGATCAAATGGTAGATCGCTTACGATACGATATTTTATACATTGAAAACATGTCGCTTTCCCTAGACTTTGAAATCATGCTGGATACGGTGTTGATTATGTTTCAGGGGAGAGGGAAATGAAATTATGAATTATGAATTATAAATTATGAACGTTTTGATCATTCATAATTTATAATTCATAATTGAAATCTAAGTCAAAAGAAAGATGTTTACTGGAATTATAGAAAGTTTAGGACGAATTGAAACGATTGTTGAAGAGCAAGGGAACATCCATTTCACAGTGCGCTCTACCATTTCGAATGAATTAAAGATCGATCAAAGTCTGGCGCACAATGGCATTTGTTTGACTGTTGTCGCCTTAAGTAATGATACCCATACTGTAACGGCTATTCAAGAAACGATACGTAAAACAAGTATCTCTGAATGGAAGGAGGGGATGCATGTAAACTTAGAGCGTGCAATGCCTGCACATGGTCGTTTTGATGGGCATATCGTTCAAGGACATGTGGATCAAGTTGCTATTTGTACGCAACGTAAAGATGATAACGGTAGTTGGTTATTTACCTTTCAATACGATGCGTCTCTTGGTAACGTAACCGTGGAAAAAGGATCTATCTGTGTAAACGGAATAAGCCTAACGGTGGTTGAATCCAAAGACGATGCATTTTCCGTAGCTATCATTCCATATACATTCGAACATACTTCTTTGAAAGAATGTATCGTTGGCTCTAAGATAAATATCGAATTTGATATTTTAGGAAAGTATGCTGCGAAGTTGTTGGGGAGGAAGTAAGTATGAACAGTGGTCAGTAGTCAGTAAACAGTGGTCAGGAAAATTAATAAATTTTTTCTTATGTAAATAATTAAATTTTTTGTTACTAATTTTTCATCTATAATATAGCTCTTCGGAATTTGTAATTCCGAAGCCAAATAAAGAGGATTTGTAATCCGTTCTTATTATTAAGATAATTATTTCTGCAGGTTTAATACAATTTTAACAATTGATAAACGCTTTATTCTTTAAAATAATTTAATTTACATCCCAATTATACAGCTATGGGATTTACATATAAAATTTACAATCAACAAAGTCTTTATTATATCACATGCACTGTTCATCAATGGGTGGACATTTTTACGCGGAAGATATATGTTGATATACTTATTAATAGTTTGAAATATTGTCAAACGAATAAGGGCTTAGAAATATATGCATGGGTAATTATGTCCAATCACATGCATCTTATTGTGAGTAGTAATAGAAATAATTTGAGTTATATCATACGTGATTTTAAAAAATTTACCGCAAAAGAAATCGTTTCATGTGTAGAAAATACTATACATGAGAGCAGAAAGGATTGGTTACTTTGGTTGTTGAAAAAAGATGAACATATCTGGTTTTGGCAAGAAGGATATCACGGCAAAGAAATTCTCACAAAAGAATTTTATATGAATAAAATGGATTACATTCACTTAAATCCAGTTCGTGCAGGATTAGTTGAGAAGGAAGAAGAATATATCTGGAGTAGTTGTGCGGAAAGTCATGGTATTAGAAAGGGATTACTAAATTTAAGTGTTTTTTGAAAAGACGTTTTTTGTAGTTTTTTTTAATATGGATTACAAATCCATATTATCTGGCTTCGGAATTGCAAATTCCGAAGAGCTGAGAAAGAAGTTGAAGAATTATCCCAGATTTGGAGAAAATTTGGAAGTAATGAATAGATGTATAACAAAATGCGTATTTTCCTTATCGAGATAATGAATAGACGCATTACATTATATAAATTCAACTTTCGTATTTTTATTTTTCAATTTTTCACAGCAGTTTTAATGCTTAGAGCAATTGCTAATTCATTTTTGTCGTCATATATGCGTTGATTGCTTCTCCAAATTTTTCTGCCGTATCAGATTCTTTTAACGCTTTTTTTGATTCAGCTAAAAAAGCTTTCATTAATGCTGTAATTTCAACTGGAGTTTTAGAGCCACGCGCTGAAGGAGCAGGGAAATACCACAGATCTTCTTTTTTAATCATTACGGCTTTAATTGTTGTTGTGGAGGTGCCGTTTACTATATCAGCCGTTGCAATTGCAGTATCGCCTTTTTCAATACATTCACCCTCGATCATTTTGTCATACTGCGTAGGTTGGGTAGCTAATGCTAATACAAATGTCCCCATACCATAAGCTACCGAAAATTTATCTCCAAATTTCTTTTCACCCTCTTCAAAAAAAGCATCTACTTCTGGTTTCATCGTTTTCATTGAAATAATGGCATCGATATTTGCTTCTTCTTCTGGCGTAGACCAAAAATAACAAGACTTTAACACTTTTGTATCGGAGCCTGCGTTGTTGGCTTCAATAATTAATTCTTTGGGTGTTGCAGCTCCTTTCGGCTTTACGCCGCAAGAACACATACATAAGCAAGCTAAAAGGATTGTGAACAGGAAGTTTATTTTTTTCATAAGTAGTTATTTTAATTGATTGTTATATAATTTAAATAGTCCGTAAATAATAATTCGTAATGTTGGATTATTATTCGTTATTTTTTGTGAAATACCTGCGCTCAATCAACCCTTCCAACCAAATCACAACATAAGCTCCAATAGTGCCAACCAATGCACCGCATAGTAAATCTCCCGGATAATGTACGCCTAAGTATGCGCGACTCAAAGAAACAATAAAAGCCCACACAAATAATATGTAAAGCATAACTTTTATATGTTTAAATACAGCTTTTAAATAAAAGAATGTAAATAAAGCAAAAACATTTGCAGAATGGGAAGATACAAAACCATATTGTCCGCCACACACTCCATCAATTAATAGTAACTTGAAATTTACGGCATCGTTGTGGCAGGGACGTAAACGTTCAACCAAAGGCTTTATTAAACCGGATGCTAATTGGTCTGCTGCTGCAATGCAACACGTTAATACAATCAAATTTATCCAAATACGTTTCGGATTTGATTTGTACAAAAAATAAAGAAGTACTGCGTACCAAGGAATCCATGTGAATTTTGAGGTGCAAAAAAGCATAACAGAATCCATCCAGTCACTTTTTAATGTATGGTTAATCCAAACCAGTACATCAAGGTCTATTTGTTGTAGAGTTTCTAACATTACAGTGAAAGCCAATTAGGACGAGCTTTTAACCAGTTGATTGTGGCTTCTTCTTTACTATCTTTTAGTGGTTGGAAATCATACGTCCAGTTTGCTTCTGGTGGCAAACTCATTAAGATAGATTCAATTCTGCCATTGGTGTCTAATCCAAATTTAGTGCCTTTATCGTATACCAAATTAAATTCTACGTAACGCCCTCTGCGTATTTTTTGCCAATTGCGTTCTTCTTCGGTAAATGATTTATCTTTATTTTCTATTATTAGTTTGGTGTATACCTTCGGAAATAAATAACCGAGTGCACAAACAAACTCAAACATTTTCTCTTTACTAATCGGTGCGTCGTTCCCCATACGATCAAAGAAAATACCTCCTACACCTCTTGATTCCCCTCGGTGTTTGATGAAAAAGTATTGATCTGCCCATTCCTTAAATTTAGAGTAAAAGCTATCATGAAATGTATCACATACATCCTTTAATGCTTGATGAAATTCAATAGCATCTTCTTTGATTACGTAGTGTGGCGTTAAGTCTATACCACCACCAAACCACCATGTACCATTGGTCATTTCAAAATAACGGATATTCATGTGTATGATTGGTATCCATGGATTTGTGGTATGCATAACAATCGATACACCCGTGGCATAAAAATCTGCCTTCGATAATTTTAATGCGTTTAATATGTTGTCGGGTGTTTCACCATATACCGCTGAAAAGTTTACGCCACCTTTTTCAATAGCTGAACCGTTTGTAAGTACTTTGGTTTTACCACCACCACCTTCGGAACGTGTCCATTCATCGGTTTTAAATACACCTTTACCGTCTGCCGCTTCTAGTTCGGAACAAATATGTTGTTGTATTTTTTGGAATTCTCTCTCGATTATTTCTTTCGTAATCATGTCTTTATTAAAATGGGTACCCTAAACTGAAATTATATATAGGTCTATTATTTTTATCGTCGAATTTAAATAACACAAATCGATCATCAATGGGGTGGACGGGATCCCACGTTTTGAAAGCTACATCTAAACGCACAATAATGAATGTGAAGTTTAATCGCAATCCAACACCCGTTCCAACTGCAATTTCTGAGAATGATTTTAAGTATTTGAATTCACCACCTGGTCTGGTTTTATCTTCACGTAACAACCAGACATTACCTGCATCAATAAAATAGGCTCCTTCTATGAAACTATATAGTTTTCGTCTGAGTTCAAAGTTTGATTCAATCGTTATGTTTCCGGGCTCTTCGTTTGTGTATTGTTTTGAAGGATCCGTATTTGCATACGACCCTGGTCCTAATCTACGGTAACGCCATGCTCGTATAGAGTTGGTACCACCCACGAAAAAATACTTTTCATAGGGTAACACATTGCTTCCGCCTTTTTTGTAATTAGAAGATCCATATGGTTTGGAAATACCTGCATTTAATCTAAAAGCTAAAACAGTTTTTGTTTTTATGGGTTTGTAATATCTAAAATCAACTTGTAATTTATAATATTGATAATATTGTAAATCAAATAATCTATTGTTGGATTCATGCGTAATATTTTGACTAATTAAATGCGGAATGATGCCACCTAATTCAAAGGACGGTTTTAAATAATAAGAAGGCGTTTTTTTTCCGTATGCATGATTGCTATAGGTATAATTGAAATTCATGTTCGTTACAATAGATGGTAAAAAACTGACGTATAAATTATTACCATTGTTCCGTAAATTTTCTAAGTAATCAGAAAACGCACTCATTTTTATCTTGCTATTGATAATATTAACATCAATAGGCGAGAATGAAAAGTAAGAGAATTGACTGGTTTGCCACAGATAAGATAGTTGAGACCTAAAACCATACCGGTCGTATTCGGGTCTTTGAGTAGAATTATATCCAAAGGTTATTCGAGTCTTGGCATTGTATTTTGATGCTTTAAAACGTATGCGTGTGGGTGCAAGTAATTGAGGGAAGGTAAGACTTGTACTGATTCCCCATTCAATGGTTTGTAATTTTGTTTGATTGTCGAGTACAGATGCTTGGCCTTCTAGCGCATAGCGTACATTGAAATCCAGCACTTCATAATTCCCAAATGTATTTCTATTTCTGAAATTGACATTAAAAAATGGACCCGGTATAACACCTTGAACAACATTGACACCATATTCTTGCGAAATAGAATACTTTTGCATTCTGCTGGTATAAATCAACATGTCTAGTGTAGCCGAATCTCGTTTCTGAAAATTCACGTTCACAAATCGAAACATATCCATTGAGCCAAGTTGCTGTTGTGTTACCAGTAATGAATCTTGTTTAAAATAACTAGTTGGTCTTGATCTGATTTTACCATCCAAAATTTTATAATTGTATGCAGATTTATTTCGACAATATTTAATTGTTTTATATTCTAAGGTATCTGAATATTGGGTAATGGTATCATTTGTTTGTACAACGGGAATGTATATGACATCATTTATTTTAAAACGTTGGTGCATGGAAACCTCTGGATTTAGGATCTCAACGGTTAATTTTATTTTATGATTGCCAAGCTTACTACTATCAATTATAATACCGATGTACTCTTTTGAAAATTCATAGTATCCATTATTTTTTAATAGTTTGAAAATACGATCGCGCTCCGTATCAATTTTTGTTTGATCGTATGGATCGTTTTTTTCTAATTTGCTACCTTTTGTATCACGTACAATTTTCAGAATTGCTGTATCTTCAATTTCAGCAGTAATTCTGCCATAGGTATATTGATCGCCTTCTTTAATAACATATTTTACAAATGTTTTTCTTCCAAGTGTATCTATTTTATAATTCACGTCATTATTAAAATATCCTTTACTAAATAAATACTTCGAAATTTGATCTCTCGTATACCGAATAATAGAAGTATCCAGAATGGATGGATATTCTCCAAAAGAACCCATCATCCAATTCCCATTTATTAATTTATCTTGAAGTTTTGCAATTTTTCTCTTGCGTTTAGCTACGATTGCTAAATATCTTTTTTCTGTATGCTGTTTTTTTGTGATTTTTTTATCAAAGCGTACTTTTGTTGCCTTTATTTCTTGTTTGATATACGTTGTGTCGTAAAAGGATTTTCCAATGTAATGAATCGTTAAGTAGGGAGTAATTCCAAAAAGTTTGTATTGTGCTTTTTGTTTGTATAAGGCCTCAATATCTGAATTATTGACATCTCTCAATCCTTTAGACGTTTGATTATAAAGTATGTATTTGCCTTTATAATCGGGGTCTGTAGCAAATAAACTGACAGACGGTTTGCAACCCTGAAGCAGAATGATTGCGAGTATGGCAGTAAAGATGTAATATAGTAGCTTCAAAATAAAATTCGATGTTATCTAAACAGACTGTAAAATTCACGAAATCTCTTCAAAATAAGAAATTTAGAAGACTTTATAAGCAATTTATTATTGAAGGAGAGAAATCGGTTCTGGAAGTGTTGCATTCAGATCTTGTAATTCATAAAATATTGGTGACGGATTATTTTGAAACCACTTATAAATCTGAGTTAAAACCATATTTAGATAGAATTGAAAAGGCTTCTGAAAAGGAGTTGAATGATATTGGAACCTTGCAGACCAATGACTCTGCAATTGTAATTTGTGACATGAAGCCTGAAACGACGCCAGGACTTATTGAAAATGAATGGACAATTGTGTTGGATAATATCAACGATCCTGGAAATTTAGGAACCATTATTCGAGTAGCAGATTGGTATGGCATCAAACAAATTATTTGTTCCGAAGAAACGGCCGATTTTTACAACCCCAAGGTGATCAATGCATCTAAAGGGTCTTTTTTGAGAGTCGCTGTTCATTATACAGACTTGATACCCTTTTTATCTCAGCAAAAAGTACCCGTTTATGGTGCAGATTTAGATGGTGAAAATATCCATCAATCCACGTTTGGAAAGCAAGGAGTGTTGGTTATGGGAAATGAAGCACATGGCTTGCGAGATGAAATAAAAAATCTGTTGACACAAACCATTTCAATTCCGCGTTTTGGTATGGCAGAATCCCTGAATGTGGGCATCGCTACAGCCATTTGTTGCGATCGAATTGCAGGGCAGAGAGGGCATTAGTATTCTTTTGTATTCGCTTCTTCAATCATTGTTTCTGCAGCTTCTTTTCCTAGGTAGGAGTCAATGAAGTGATGCGCTACATACAATAACGGAGTTAAGATAAGGGCTACGCTAAATTTGTAGATGTAGTTAATAATACCAATCGATAGTAATTGTTCTATACTCCATTTGTGATCGCCTGCTAATAGATAAAATGCGATAAATAATACCACAAAACTATCTACCAATTGCGATACCAAGGTAGAGCCTGTTGCACGCAACCACAGCCATTTTTCGCCCGTTGCTTTACGTATGGCATGGAATATATAAACGTCTAATAATTGTCCGATTAAGAATGCGGTAAGCGATGCAATGATAATGGATTGTCCTTGAGAAAAGATGCGACTATATGCATAATCAATATTAAAGGGAGCTCCGGAAGCATCGCTATCATTGATATTAAGCCAATAATCAGAAGGGCTAATATGGGTCGAAAGATACAAGACAAAAAAACTGTAGGCGATTAAGCCAATGGTAATATACGTTACTTTTTGAACGCCCTTTTTCCCAAAGTATTCATTGATAATATCGGTTGAAATAAATACAATGGGCCAAATAATTGCACCTGCAGTGAGGTTGAAGTCTAATTTGAAATCCGTAAACAAGCTTAGTTGTGCGGGTTCAATATTGAATGTTTTTTCAATTGAGAAAATTTTAACACCAATAAGTTCTGCTAATAAGGCATTGGTGATAAAGATACCTGCTAATACAATAAATAAGGAGGTCTTTTTATTCTCAGTTACATGTTTCATCCTCGATCTGATCTGATATTGAAAATGTACTTCCTTCAATACCAAGGAAAGTATTTTTGAATATAGCACCTGCTTCTTCTAGAAAAGGTTCTATATCGTAATAGCGAGAAGAAAAATGTCCAATGATGAGTTTGCCGACTTCTGCTTTCTTTGCGATAAGTCCGGCTTGTTTGGCTGTTGTGTGAAATGTTTTTGTTGCACGATCTGCGAGTTCATCTAAGAACGTACTTTCGTGGTATAATAAATCTACACCATGAATGATGTCCAAAAAAGAATCGGTATAAATCGTGTCCGAGCAGTAGGCGTAACTTCTAGATTTTAATTCAGGCATGCATACATCTGCCGTTGCTGCAATCAATTTGCCAGACGCATCGTATACATCATTACCTAATTTTAGTTGGGCGATATCAGCTAAACCAAGTTCTTTAGGTAACTTTGATTTATTTATTTTTAGCGGTTTCTTTTTTTCTTTAATTAGAAATCCATTGCAATGGATACGGTGTTGAAGCGGAATCGTGTATACATCAACAAGAGGATGGTCTACGATATGCTCGCTCTTAGTGCTATCTAAACACGTAAAGTGCAATGGGTATTGTAAAACAGTTTGCGAATACTTTAATTGTGTTTGTATAATTTCATCCAATCCTGGAGGGGCAAGAAGATGTACTGGATTTTTTCTGCCATACAAATTCATGGTACTCAGTAGACCAATTAATCCAAAAAAGTGGTCGCCATGCAAATGGCTGATAAAAATATGTGAAATTTTTGAGTGATTGATTTTATAGCGACTCAGTTGATATTGAGCCGCCTCTCCACAATCAATCATAAAATATTCGTTGTGAATTTTTAAAATTTGGGCCGATTGAAATCGGCCCTTTGACGGCGTTGCCGAACTTGAACCTAGTATGGTGAGTTCGAATTCCATGTATTATTCAGCTGAATCTTCTTCTTCGTCTAAACCATTTTCTATTTCATGTAGAAAAACAGCATCGATACCTTCTTCAACCGTATTCAATAAAGTTAAAATAGTATCTAGTTGTGAAATTTTCAATAATTTCATTACATGATCGTTGATATTACACATCACAAATAAGCCGCCGCTATTAGAACACAGACGATTACCAATTAAGATTGAGCTAAGTCCGGAAGAATCGGCATACTTCACATCAGACATGTTTAGAATGATGTTGTTATAACCTTCTGCATTTAATGTAACCAATTCTGTTTTCAGATCAGGTGCACTAATGGATGTTAGTTTCTCTTCGTTTAATTGGAACAGAACATATTTCTCTGTTTTTTCTATTGTGAATTTCATGTTTTTATTAAGTAAAATCGGTGATGGTATTATTATTTTAAAGCGGATAGAATATTCGTCAATATACGCGCTTCGGGATTTTTTTCTGTTGGTTTTATAAACGCAGTGCCCGTTACTTGTTCATATAATTCTATATATCTGTCCGAAATGCCTGCAACAATTGTGTCCGTCATTTCTGGTATCTGTTGACCATCTTTTCCTTGGAATCCGTTTTCAATAAGCCATTGACGAACAAATTCTTTGGATAATTGCTTTTGTGATTCTCCTTTATCTTGGCGTGCTTGATAGCCATCGATGTAGAAGTAACGAGAAGAATCAGGTGTATGGATCTCGTCGATTAAATAAATTTTATCGCCAACTTTTCCAAATTCGTATTTTGTATCAACAAGTATCAAACCTTGTTTCGCTGCTAATTCAGTTCCACGTTGAAACAATGCTTGTGTGTATTTTTCTAATTGAATATAATCTGCTTCGCTAACAACACCACGTGCTAATAAATCATCTCTAGAAATATCTTCATCGTGTCCTTCGTCTGCCTTTGTAGTAGGGGTAATGATTGGCGTAGGGAGTTTGTCATTTTCTTTCAACCCTTCAGGCAATGCAACACCACATACGGCGCGTCTACCAGCTTTGTATTCTCTCGCTGCATGTCCCGCTAAGTATCCACGAATAACCATTTCAACTTTGAACGGTTCGCATTTGATACCGATACTCACAGATGGGTCTGGTGTAGATAAAATCCAATTCGGAACAATGTCAGTGGTTAAAGCCAACATTTTTGATGCAATCTGATTCAATACTTGACCTTTGAATGGGATTGCTTTAGGAAGAACAACATCAAATGCAGAGATGCGATCACTCGCAACTACAACAAGTTTGTCGCCTACGTAATAAACGTCACGTACTTTTCCTTTATAAAATCCAGTTTGACCTGGCAATTCAAAATGTGTTTCTTTTATTGCATTCATACTACGGGTACTATAATCCTTCAAAGATAGGTTCAAAAAATGAGCTTTAAAAGCGAAAATAACTTGAATGAGCTATATTTTAGCCCATTCAAACCTTTTTTAACCACAATTTAGGGTACAAAGCCATTATTCGTATATTTTTTCGGATACCACGAAGTCGTTCTTATATAGCTCCTTTTTTACCAGTTTGCCTTCAGGAGAAAAAGATTTCCATTCTCCGTGTTTTTTGTCGTTGATATAGTTGCCAGAAGTTTGCACTACCGCAGTATCGTAAAACTTTTTATAAAGTCCGTATTTCTTGTTGTTTTTATAAACGATGGATTCAGCCAAGGTGCCGTTTGGGTGATAATATAAAAACGTTCCAGAGCGAATGTTATAAGAAAAATATTCTTTTGAAGAAACGACTCCATTTTCAAAATAGGAGAGTACTTCCCCCACAATTTTACCAGCTGTGTAGGGCGTTTGTTTTGCAAGCTGACCATTAATAAAAAAGGTTTTAATCAATCCGTTCGGCGTAAGCGTAGTTCCCGTAGCTTGTTTCTTAACAGTGTATGTACCTTGTTCTTTCAGTTCGCCCGATTCATAAAAAATCTTTTGTGCAACGTCTATACCTTCGTTGGAATATTTTTCAATTTTACTTTTATTTCCATTTTCATAGAAATTTGTATTTTCACCAATTTTAATTCCATTTTTGTATTGGTATTGATGTTTTATTTTTCCTGAATCATACCACGCTTTATTTTCGCCCGTTACTTCTCCGTTCGCAAAATTTCCTTCCAAAACCAGCTGGCCTAAATGGTTATAGCTTTTAAAAGTACCTTGTTTTTTTCCTTTTTGTAAATATGTTTCCGTTTCGAGTTGTCCATTCTCAAAATACGTTTTGAAAGAACCATTCAATACGCCATAGGAGAAATTTTCTTCTGTATGAATGGTGCCAGAAGGATAAAATGTTTTTGTAATTCCGTGCTGCGTATTTTCTACATAATTTGATTCCGAAAACAATTTCCCATTTCTGAAATATTGTTTTACCGTGCCGTCTAATACCCCATTTTTATAACTCGCATCTACACGTTTTTCTCCTTCGGGAAAATAGGAAGTAATGATACCATTTAGTTCATCATTTTTATAAGCACCTTGTTGAGACGTCTTTCCATTCTCAAAATAACTGATGAATTCTCCATTGCGAATGCCCTTCGTAAAAGCAGATTTTATTTTGGGCTTTCCATTTGGGTAGTATTCTGTATAGGTACTGTCCGGTATGTCGTTTAGTAAAAAACAGGTTTTAGTTAATTGATTTCCTTTATTGAAATATTGATAATACGTGTATGTAACGGTTGGTTTATCTTTGAGAAGGACGGGTGTATAGATTTCTTTTGCGATGATGGCTCCAGATTCTTCATAATAATATGCCGTATCAATTTTAATATCGTTCTTATAATTGACATGATATTTTAAAAGTCCATGACCGTAATATAACTTATACGGACCGTCTTTTTTATTATTCACATAAAAGCAATGCAGAATTGTATCTTTTGTTTGAGAAAAGGAATAATAGTATCCGTTTTTTATAGACGTGTCTGCTTCCAGTGTTTGAAACTCTTCGCTAATAGGAGTAGTGATACCGATGGTATCATACGGTTTATAATACGTGTATTTCACTTTTTGTGCGGATACAGAAAGTGCAGTTAAAAAAAATAAGATAAACAATCGAACAAACATATTAGCTTAAATTTTCAATAACAAGAGCACTTGAACCACCACCGCCATTGCAAATAGCAGCTACCCCCAAACGCGCCTTATTCGTTTTTAAAATATTCAGTAAAGTTACCACAATACGCGCACCCGAACAACCAATCGGGTGACCTAGTGAAACAGCGCCTCCCCAAACATTTGCTTTAGAAGGATCAATACCCAGCTTTTGATTTAATGCCAAGCAAACCACTGCAAAGGCTTCATTCAATTCAAAATAGTCAATATCATTCATGCTTAGATTGGCTTTATCCAAGGCTTTTTTTACCGACAATTCAGGTGCTGTTGTAAACCACAAAGGATCTTGAGCCGCATCCGCATACGAAAGAATGCGTGCCAATGGTTTTAAGTTATATTTTTTTAATGCTTCTTCGCTTACCAATAATAGCGCTGCAGCACCATCATTAATCGACGATGCATTTGCAGCAGTAACTGTTCCTTCTTTATCAAACACAGGTTTTAATAAAGGGATTTTATCAAAATTTACTTTTGAAATTTCTTCGTCGGTGTTAACAACCGTTTTTTCTCCTGGTTTTCCCATAATGGTAATGGGGGTAACTTCATTTTTGTAAAAACCTTTTTCCCATGCAGCAGCTGCACGTGTATAGGATTCTATTGCATAGGCATCTTGTTGTGCTCTGCTTATGTTTAAGGATGTAGCTGTGTTTTCAGCGGCATTACCCATGTGGCAATTGTTGTATACATCCCACAAACCATCTTTAATAATGCCATCTGTAAGTACACCATTTCCTAATTTATAACCGCTTCGTGCTTTATCTAAATAATACGGCACGTTCGACATACTTTCCATACCGCCAGCAAGTACAACGTCAGCGTCTCCACAGAGAATTTGCTGCGTAGCTAATTGAATCGCTTTTAATCCAGATGCACACACTTTGTTGATGGTGGTAGCTTCTGTAGAATGTGGTAAACCTGCAAAAATAGCTGCTTGTCTGGCTGGTGCTTGACCCAGTCCTGCATTCAACACATTACCCATATATACATTCTCAACAGCTTCTTTCGGAATGTCAACAGTGTTCAAACAGCCCTCTATAGCAGCGGCCCCTAATTGAGAAGCACTCAAAGAAGATAAGGATCCAGCTAAACTACCAATAGGCGTGCGAGATGCAGCAACGATGTAAACAGCTTTCATAAAAGTGTAAAGTTTAAAGTGTAAAGTTGTAAAGTGTAATCTTTACTATTAAAGATTTTGTTTGTAATTTCTGTTTATAGTCACTACTTTCTATGGCCTCTATTTACTGACCACTTTTCACTGACCACTGACCACTAATCACTACCAATCCGGTTGATTCATATTCTTAGGAACGTGTCTTTTATCTTTTTGATAATATTGCGTTTCCTGTTCTTGAATGTATTCCAATATTTTCTCAGCGTGTTGTTTACTTAAACGCTTTTGTTCGTATAATATTTTAAAATAGATATCCGTTTCTTTTGAACCTTCTGAATTAAAGGTGTTATCTGTTTTAGGGGGTAAATTAGAATTGTTATTTTGATTTGACGTATTGTTCCCTTTTCCTTTACTGGTGCTGGAGCCTGGATTCTTTTGTTTTTGCAGCGTCCTTTTTAACAATTCAAAATCATATGCGGCAATCAGGTTATTTGGATTAACGCGCAATGCCTCTTTAAAATAATATATAGCCAGTGTGTAGCGCTTGGTTTGATGTTGAATAACGCCAAGCTGACAAAATGCAGTAGATCTAATTTCTACATTTGGACTTAAAGTTAGTTCCGTATATAATTTAGAAGCAGCAGCAAAACCTTTTGCTTTAAAATGTGCGTGTGCCAGGTTTAATTTTATTGCCTCCGAATTGGGTTCGTATTTTGTTAATAGCTCATCGTATAGTTTGATTGCTTCACTATAATAGTGCGTTTTGTAGGCTTGATTGGCTTTTAATTTAATCGTATTTGAGTCTTCGATTTTATTAAAATAAAACCAAAGATTCGAAAAGAACGAAATAAATAAAAGCAACTTAAGCATCAAATTTTCACGGTTTTAACAGTAATCAACACATCTAACATAAGTAAACCTAAGGCGATGTATAAAAAGTAATAATATTTATTGCCTGCAACATCAATTTTTGTTAATCCGCTGTTCTCGCCTTTGAAATTACGAATTACAGAATACAAGGTTGGTTCATTGTTTTGCATCGTACTCACTTCGTAATAAGATGCATTTGTGGTACCTGTTAAATAAAATAAATTATCTCTATGAAGCGTGCTGATTACTTCTTCGCCACGTTTGTCTCTTTTATAGGACTTTAGATAGGGGATGCGCGCCCCTTTTTCAGTACCAATACCAACGATATTGAAGCTTGCAAACTCATCCGTAGCAGTGATGGGGACATCCAAATCAATTCCTTCACCATCTGTTAATAAAACAATGAGAGTAGGTTTTGTATTTCCATTTTTGTTGTAGGCTCGCACGTATTCATTACTCATTCGAATCGCATCGTAGGTATTTGTACCCGTATTGTCAAACATGGAAGTGCTAGCTGTTTTTTCAAATACTAAAAACGTTTCATGATCGGATGTTAAAGGACATACAATGGCAGCTCCCGTTGAATAGGCAATTAGTCCAAATTGGTCTGTAGGATTTTGATTTACAATATTATGAATGATGGTATGAGCTTTATCTATTCTGCTAGGAGATACATCTCGGGCATCCATTGATAAGGATACGTCTAATAAAAAAAGGATGTTTTTAGATTGAACAACTACGTTGGATTTGTACTTACCAAAAGAGGGGCCAAGTAATGCAATAAGCAGACAGGTAAGTACAATTATTCGGAGCGCAAACTTTAGATAAATGCGATACCGAATCGTTGAACGTGTGCGATTTGCAATGGTATTGATTCGTAAAAAGAAGACAATATTAACCACTAGGAATATTCCTATACAAATATAAATAAACCAAGAGGGCGCAAAATGAAAGTGCATGAGTTCGAATGAGATTCTAAGCTACGAATTGCCCTTTACAATTCAAAAATTAAATATTTGTGGAAATCTTTTGGATCTAGCTATGGTTTATTTAAAACTTAATAGTACCTTTGTGAAACTTTTAAAGGGAGAGGTGACTGAGTGGCCGAAAGTAGCCGTTTGCTAAACTGCCGTACGGGTGACCGTACCGAGGGTTCGAATCCCTCCCTCTCTACCATTACAGTTAAAACGTAACTGTTTAATTTCTACGAAAGTAGTATAAGTTCTTTAAATAATTGAAGGTTCGCCTTCATTTCGGGGTGTAGCGTAGTCCGGTCATCGCGCCTGGTTTGGGACCAGGAGGTCGCAAGTTCGAATCTTGCCACCCCGACATTTTAGAGTTTCAGGAATTACTTGAAACTTTTTTTGTTTAAAAATATCTACGGATTGCTAGTAGATTGATAAATAAATAATTGACTCAGCGGAAACGTTGGGAAGAGAATGACTCCGTAGCTCAGTTGGATAGAGCAACTGCCTTCTAAGCAGTAGGTCAAGCGTTCGAATCGCTTCGGGGTCACAGATAAGGAATAACGATTCCTTTTGTCTTTGTTTGTGTTGTTGTTGTTTTTATAGTTCGGGGTGTAGCGTAGTCCGGTCATCGCGCCTGGTTTGGGACCAGGAGGTCGCAAGTTCGAATCTTGCCACCCCGACGGTTTAAATAGCTTCTTAGAGAAATCTAGGAAGCTATTTTTGTTTTATCGTTTTCCATATTAATATTGGTGGTGGAAATTACAAAACACAAAAAACAAATACCAAACGGTTGGAAGATCAAATCCCAGCACCTTACGCCGTTGTTGGTGTTCCCGCCCGTGTAACTCTTTGTATAATGAACTGAAAATAAAGCGGGTCACCAACAACTGGTACACTCATTGGTTGTGGAAATTCCAAACTCCAAAGATCAAATCCCAAACGGCTGGAAAATTAAATCCCAACACCTTCAAGGTTTCCTAACCATCATTTCCGTACTCAATATTT
>ERZ724508.751-NODE-751-length-21680-cov-20.097803_pt1 | contig 21680 bp, 22 predicted proteins | sample MGYA00376041_ERZ724508 | MGnify/ENA primary metagenome ERZ724508 (study PRJEB28724, sample SAMN07190887) | wastewater metagenome | isolation source: effluent of sewage treatment plant in Hong Hong | place: USA: Christiansburg, Virginia | collected 2016-03-01 ...
GGTGATCCTATTGGAGAGCAGCAAGTGAAAGATATTTGAGTTTCAAAAGTTGCCGTATCAGTAGAGAAAAAGAAGAGAAAGTCACCAAAGAAAGTCAAATGAATCCGGAAAAAGATTGATGGAACCAAGGCAAAAAAACCATGGTGAAATCAGCAGAAAGTATGAGAGAAAAATGATATGGAAAAAGAGACGCTTGCACAAAAGCAAGAACGTGATAGTAAAATGCGGGTTTTACGATCACAACACGCATATTTGATGTGTGAATGATACGCTCAAGCACTGGGCTGCCGAGTTCGCTATAAGAAAACAAGCAAAGAACGCCTGATGTTTGCTGCCTTTATGGCACTTCCAGAATGCCGAGAAATGAATCAATGACAGTTTGCTGAATCGCTCTGAGTTCACTCAAATACGCTTCTCAATTGGAAATTTGATACCATGGTGATGAAGGCTCGAAACGAGATCATGGAGCGTCACTTCATGCAATATACTCCAAATGTACTCATGGCACTTGTAAACAATGCACAGCGTACCAATCTCATCACTGGTCTTGGTGATGCTGCAATGATGAAACTCTATTTCCAGTATCTCGAGAAGTGGCAAGAAAAACTTGATGTAGATGTAACATCTGCATGATCGCAAATCGTATGGTGACTCGCTCCATCGCAATTTGTGGATCAAAGCAAAGTACCATCACAAGAAGAGCAAGAATCAGAGGAGGATGAATCAGACGATGAAGAGCCTGAAAGTGATAAAAGTGGTACATAATCACGTCCTTTCATATCAAATTCAATGGCAAAGAGCATGTATGATCCGTTCCCAAAGCAACTTGTATTCCATAGCTCAACAGCACAAAATCGACTCTTTGGATGAGCTGCAGGACCTTGAAAGTCTCATGCATTCAGAATGGAGCTTGTAAGACTAGCACAATCAGCACCGAAAATGCGTATCGGTGCTTTTCGTCGTACATTCCCGGAACTAGAAGCATCAGTGATCATACCTCTCCTCGAGATCCTCCCACGTTGAGCGTACAAATACAATGAGTCGAAGCACGTGATGAAGTTTCCGAATGGATCCTATATCAAGTTCGGTCACGTTCAGTACGATAAGGACGTATTCAGATACCAAGGGGAGGAATTTGACGCCATAGGGATTGATGAGCTTACTCTCTTCAATGAGTTTCAATTCAAATTTCTCAAGTCTCGTCTACGTACTACCAAGACATATGCAAAGCCGTGCTTCTTTGCAACTACCAATCCGGGAAACATTGGGCATGCATTCGTGAAGAGACTCTGGATTGAAGAAGATAGGGATGTATCAGAGGAAAAAGAATCATGGGAGTATATACCGGCTCTTGTATATGATAATCCTATCTTGATCAAGAATGATCCATCATACGTGGCACGTCTTGAATGATTGCCAGAGGACCAAAAGAAAGCGATGTTGTATGGTGATTGGGATGCTTTTGCTGGGCAGTACTTCAAAGAATGGAGAAAGGACGTGCACGTCGTGAGGCCTTTCAAGATACCGAATGAATGGCGTCGAATCATTGCTCTCGACTACTGATACACGAATCCATCAGCCGTGTTGTGGATAGCTATCGATCAGGATGACAATGCATACGTATATCGAGAAATCTATACAACAAAGAAGACATACTCGGAGCTATGCGATCAAATCAGAGACTCGATGAATGACGACGAAGTGATATTTGCACTGGTAGCAGATCCGGCACTCCAAGCGAAATCCCCTGATACTGGAGTATCATTCTTCGACGTTGCGAAAAAGTACAAGTTCGATATAATTCCAGGAGTAAACGACCGCGTGCCATGATGGAACGTTTTGAGGTGATATCTCAAAGTCTCCGAGAATGAAAACCTTTGATGAACGGCAAGACTGAGAATATTCTCCGGATGCGTGAATCTCATCAGAACACTCCCAACTCTGATATATGATAAGGTCAAGGTTGAGGATCTGGACACTGATTGAGAGGACCACGCACCGGATGCACTCAGATACGGTCTCGTCTTTCTCTCAAAGAAAACAATCGGACTCATGGCAGTGAAACAACTCAACGAGGTGAAGAAAGAAGAAAGTGCAAGGCGTGGAAGGTCAAGCAACATCCCACTCATTGCAACTCGCTTCTAATCCAAAACCATATGGCAGGAAATACACTTGAAACCGTACAGTTGCCATCTCAGGAAAATTCTTGAGAGAACGTACAGAAAGCACGAAAGCTTCCTCTCAATGAGCTTTCTTTTGAAAAGTGATCATCGGGTACAAAACTATTTTGAGGCCAGATATATGAGGAGTATAATGCGAACCTCTCAGGTCAAAGAGGTTTGGAGATTTATGAGCAAATGAGACGCTCAGACGCTCAAGTGTATGCAACACTCACAGCAATGGAGCTTCCTATACGTTCCACTCTATGGTATGTTGAGGCTGGAGCGACTACCGATGAAGCATGAGAGGACACTATCACAGATGAAGACTATGCAATAGCGGCTTTTATTGAAGACGCTCTTTTTGCACGTATGGAGATGACATTCGATGAATTCCTGAGACAAGTGCTCACCATGCTCCCTTTCTGATTCTCAGTATTCGAGAAAGTGTACAAAGTGGAGTGAGACAAGATATATATCAAGAAGTTTGCACAACGTCTTGCACGTACTGTGTGGCAATGGAAGCGATCAGAGAGCGGACGTCCATGAATCGTCCAGTTCGTACCAATGAATGACGAAAAGAAGCCATCAAATATCGAGATCCCTGCAGAAAAACTCATTGTGTTCACATTCAGAAAGGAATGAGACAACTTCGAGTGAGTATCAGTACTCAGATCAGCATACAAGCACTGGTATATGAAAGATACTCTCTACAAGCTCGATGCAGTGAAGCATGAGAGACAAGCAATAGGAATTCCAGTTCTCTCTCTCCCTGATATTCATACAAAGCAGGATGAAGAAGAAGCAGAATTGATTCTCTCAAATCTTCGAGCTACTGAGAAATCATACGTTGTATTGCCGGGTGAGAAATGGAATTTCGAGTTTGCAAACATGGGTGCATGAACAACAGCAAATACTCAAGAATCGATCATGCATCATAACCGAGAGATTTCAAAGAATATTCTTGCTCAGTTCTTGGAGCTCGGGGCATCTGGTGGATGATCGTATGCTCTCTCTGAGGACCAACAGTCTCTATTCATGCTCTCTCTCTCATCTATTGCAAAACAGATCGCAGAACAGATCAACCGTGAAATTATTCCGGAGCTTGTCGAGCTGAACTTCGATATAAAAGAGAATCAAGTATATCCGAAGCTATGCTTCAACCGTCTTGGTGAAGTTGCATATGATAAACTCTCATCATCAATCGCAACTCTTGCCGGTGCTGGTATCATCACTCCAGATGAAGAGCTTGAAGAGCATATCAGAAAGGTATTCGATCTCCCAAAGAAGATGGAAGAGGAGGAAGGAATGGAAGAAGATCCAATGGCTATGGATCCAGAAGAGGAAGACACGTCCGAGATGGATCAATCAGCTGAGGAAGTTGCACAAGAAGAAGCTCCACAGGAAATGACGCCAGAAGAAGAGGACGTGAAATCAAAGAATGCTACACGTTCAGAATCAATCCGATCACTCGCAGATCAGGTGAAGATGAACAATGCAACCGTCAAATCCATCTATGATCAAGCGAAATCACAAGCAGGTGGAAAGAAAGGAAAGGAGAAATCTGAGATCATGAAGAATGCAAAGAGTCTTGCTGATGGTGTGAGAAAGGAGAATGAAACTCTCCGAAATGCAGCAAGAAAACTCAGAGATGAATCAAGATCCGAGAAAGACAATGCAACAAAGAAAGCGGATACAATCCGGGATGCTGCATGAATGAAAAAGACCAAGAAAGATATTGAAGTTGACACAGAACTTGCGAAGAAACTCTGATTCTCAGACGTTGACGATATGATTGCATTTTCTGAATCAAAATCTATCTTTGATCCTCGTGTAATCCTTAACGTTCAAAACCATGACGATCAAGTGTAGTCACGAACTATCGGAGAACGTCTCACTCTACTTTGCAGAGAGTGCATATATCACCAACGATGTGATTGATGCACTCTATGCGATGTGTGAAAGTGACGAAGACCGGCAAAAAGTAAAGGCTTTCTGATTTATTCGTAATCCATACGAAGATACAGCGGGTCTTTTGACTTTTGCAGAGAGAAAGATCAACCTTGTGAATATCGAGCGTACTTTCAATCAGACTGAGGAGAGTTTTCTTGCTGAGGTGAAGAAGGTGACAAATCAGAAGAAAGATGAGTACATGAAGAAGATTGAAAAATCTATCATGGACAAAGACTTTGAGAGTCTTGCGAGTCTCAAGCCAAACATATGATGAGATATTGCGAAGATCTATGCGGATAATATGAAGACCGTGTTTGAAGTAGGGAAAAAGACAGCATCAGATGAACTCGGTGTCACTTCTCCAGAGACAAACAAAGACGTGCGGTGACTCTATAGGGCACAAGCTCAACAGATGGAGGACAAGATCGCAAATGAGATGGCTATCACTGCACAATCTGAGGCACTCTACAACATAGCCAGGGGAGCCGTGGCATCATATACGCTTGATATGGTACAAAAGGCAGTCGACACAAAGCTCTCAAAGATTGTTGTGGCTTCTGGTACTCAAGCAATGGGCGGAGCATTCAATACAGGGCGTCTTGCAGTCTTTGAGAAGCATCGCGACATGATATATGCATTCCAATATACAGCCGTACTTGATCGCAGAACCACAAATCTCTGTATGAGTCTCAACGGCCGTGTTATTGGTCCGAATGATTCTGATTTCTATCGTCTAGCACCTCCAAATCATACAGGGTGCCGCTCATTCTGGGTGGAAATACTCAGAGATGAGTTTATCAAACCGGCAATCGAGTGAATACCGGATAGTATTCCACGAAACCGAACCGGTCTCACAAACTTCCAAGATCTTCAAAAGATCATACCGTACAAGCCAAAGAGTGCAGCAACTCCAGATGAAGCAAGAATCCAGAGAGAGTGAGTACTGAGGCAACTCGTGAAAGATCTTCAAGAAAAAGGTGTGAAGATGAAGACGATTGCAACCGTTGCAGAGATTCCAGTGGTGGAGAAGTTCACTCCATACGTTCCCGCAAAATCTTTTGATGAGCTGGATGAGAGAGCGAAGCAATATTTCAAGAATATAGAATGAAACTTTCGACACTTCAAAGATATTGAAATGTGAAATGGAATCATGGAGGCTATACATAATGTTCATCAAAAAGCACCAAAATTGCAGATTCAAGAGCTTACGATGAAGAATGTGAAGTTGAAAGGTGCGACTGCTAGTATGTCGCGTAATTGACTCTATGATAATATTGCACTGAGGTTCAATCAGAAAAATATTCTTGAAAGAGAAGCTGAGAAGCTTTCTGATATAAATGCAAAACATATCATAGAGCTTTGAAAAAGGATTGAACGATACAAAGCTGATACATGAAACTCGATGGCCTCCTATTATATCAAGAGCTATGAGGCACAGATTGAGAAGCTCAAGAAGCAATCAGATGTATGGACCGTGAGTCAATTACTTGATTCAACAAAATGACAAGCAGTATCAACAACATATCATGAATTAGGCCATGCGATAGATAATATCCTATCATGAGCAGTAAAAAGAAAAAACTTTGCAAGAAAAATTGATTGAGATGATGATCTCGTGAAATTTGCATTCGATCGTGATCAATTGATACGAAACATCAGAGATGAAGCCAAAAAAGATAAATCAATCCTTTCCGAATATGGAAAGACAAATGCTCAAGAAGCTTTCGCAGAGTCTCATGCCGCCTATTGGATGTGACAAAAAGAACGGCTCACTCCAGAGGTCAACAAATTCTTTGATGATCTCTATGATCATTTCTCTAAATAATCGCATATGATAACAATACAAAATGTCAGTGATCTCTATCCATGAAAGATGGTATCAGTTGTTGACGACTGATTCGAACTATTCGATATAGAGACAGCAAAGACCGAGTTCAAATCCTATGATGCAATCGTCGAGGAGATCAAGCAAGAACAAGGGACTCCAAGCGATGAACAGATCAATCCTTAACGTTGAGGATGGGAGAACGTATACCAAGCAAGAAGCAATGCAACTTTTTCTTGTTTTGCGTGAAGTTCTCAATATAATACTCGCAGACATTGTTGGTAGCGATTGTCAGGAGTATTCAAGCAACGATATTTTCGAGCTTTTATCTTCAAAACGATCAAGATAATATGGACAAAGCACTCAAACATTTCTACAATAAGTGTGTCTCTTTCGCAGAGCTCACACAAGTTGCAGACGGTGCACGTTCAACAATCCAAGTACTCAGGACATGATCATGGAATCATCCAGTATATGGATCTTTTAGCGTGTCCGAATCTACTCTCGATGAATTTGTTTTGAATTTCAGAAATAACGTGCGAGGAGTTGATCTCTGTGTCGATGTGAATCACGATCCGGATCATAGAGCAATATGATGGTATCGTGAAGTGTATCGATCAGGTGATCAGCTCTTTGCTGATATAGAATGGACTGATGAGGGAGCAATGATTGTAAACTCAAAAGCCTATCGCTATTTCTCCCCGGAGCTATACTTCTCATTCCGTGATGAGATGACTGGGGAGGAAATGCGAAATGTTCTCATCGGATGAGGTATCACGAATCGTCCATTCTTCAAAGGAATGAAAGCCTTGAAAATGTCCGAGGAAGCCGGTATTGACTCCCGATCAGATTCAACCTTATATTTTTTCAATAATGATATGAAAAAGCAATTCTCAGAGATTGCATCTGAGCTCAAAACGCTCGAAAAAATCTCAAAAGATCAGCTCGACTCCGCAAAGCTTGCATTCGAAGAACTCTCACAGGATGATCAAACATCAAACAAAGAGGAAATGGATGCACTTGAAGCGAAACTCCAAGAGGACAACTCAGGAGAGGGCAATGGTGACGAAGGAAAGAATGATGATGCTGGAAACAGTGATCAAGAAGGTCAAAATATTCAGGCCTCTGAGTCAATCAATGCAGCTCTCTTTGCTGAGACTGGTCTCAACATTGATCAGATCAAAGACATGCAGAGAAAATTCTCTGAGATGGAGCGTGCAGCCAAATTTGCAGAGACTGAAAAGAAGATTGATACTCTCATTTTCTCTGATTCAAACAAAAGCGGTGTTATTCTCCCGAAGTCAAAAGAGAAGATGCTCTCATTTTCGACAAAGCTTTCAGATCCAGTACTAGAAGAATTCCTCGGACTCTTCAAGTCAAACATCTTCCGGACATTCGATACAAAGGAAGTTGGATCACATGAATCACATTCATTCAACGTTCCAGAGGTACCTACAGGGTACAATCGAGCCGGTTTCATACTTGACTTCTATGCGAAAGACTTTCAAACAAAAACAGAAGGTCTCAAATATGAAGAAGCAATGAAGATGGCACATAAATTCATCGCAGAAAACGGTATTCAATAGGCATTCTTATTTGTCGGAGGGTATCCAGTCCACGAGACAATAGAAAAAGGATAGATCAAGCATTCTATTTCCTTTCCTCTCTTATATGGAAAATTACAACAGTATTACAGGGATTGCAAACGCTGCAATTGCTGAAAAACTCGCGGTGATGATGGATGCATCAGTTGCTGATGGAGTAAAACTCCCAACAGGAGCAACGGTTGAGATCGTTGGTATTACTCGATCAAAGACAACTGCATCAGGTCAAGCAATCGAAGTTCAACTCTCAGGTCTTGCAAAAGTAACTGCAGCAGGAACTATTGCACGTGGTGACTATGTAAAGGTTGATACAGCTGGTAAGGTTGTCACAACTGTAACCGGTGCCGATAAAGCGATCGGAGTTTGTTCAAAGGGTGGTGCATCTGGTGAAACAGTCACGATTCTCCTCAAACGATTCACTGTCTAATTTATCTCACTAATCATATACCTATATGAACGTCAAAGATCTACACATCGATGCCGCCTTGACGAATCTATCAGTATCATATTCTCCTTCTGGGTTTATTGCTGATATAGTCGCTCCAATCACTACAGTCTCAAAAGAGTCTGATAAATACTACGTATGGGATCGAGCTGATTCATTCCGTACATACGATGATAAGCTCGCTCAGGGAGCAGTTGCAAAAACAATTGATTTTGCACTCTCAAATGACTCATACTTTGCTGAAGAATACGGTCTCCGTACTCGTATCGTATGGCGTGAACTCTCAAATGCAGATGTTTCACTTCGTCTTGAGCAATCAAAGACAAAGAAGTTGAAAGATTCTCTTCTTCTCTCTCGAGAAAAGCGTGTTGCAACTCTTGCACTTGCAACAGGTTCATATGCTGCTGGTCTCTCTACAACTTACTCTGGAGCATCTCAATGGAATAATGTCTCATATGCTGGTGACATTGTGAAAGAAATTGACGCAGCAAAAGAGGCAGTACGTGCAGCATGTGGAAGTATGCCAAATACTATCATCATCCCGGCAGCAGTGATCCCAACAATGACGAATCATTCATCATATCGTGATCATTACAAGTACACAGAAAATGATATTTCTGGAAATGGACTCCCTGCAGTTCTCCGTGGTCTCAAAGTTGTTGTACCGGGTGCTCAAAACACCTCTTCAAATGAAGGAGCTGCAACAGCATCAGTTGGTGACATCTGGGGAAAAAATCTCATTGTTGCATATATTGATCCAACAGATGGAATCGATTCATTCACACTCATGAAAACATTTCGTGCTCAAGAATGGATGACTCGAAAATATGACATCGAAGCAGAACGCTCAATGTATATCGAGACAACAACAATTGAAGACGTGAAAGTCGTTTCAAATGTTGCTGGATACCTCATCAAAGCGGTTATTGCCTAGCTTTCTAGGATTCCTCACTCAGTGGGGGATCTCATGAAGGCATGTCGTCTTCTAATTCCTTATATTTTCGATATGAAAAAGTATACACTCACATCAGGGCTTTCACTTGACGGTGAAACATACAATGCAGGTGACAAAGTAGCACTCACAGAAGAACAAGCAATTGAGCTTGCAGAGATCATTGATAATACTCCAACTCTTGAGGAGACTCCAGAAGAGACATCAAAATCAATCAAGAAAATGAACGTTGAAGAGTTGATTGATGTGATGACTGGATATGGTATTGAGTTTGATCCAAACGGTACAAAGAAAGACTTCATTGCACTCATCGAGGCACACGAAGCATCAAATCCTGCGTAATACCCACAAGGGGAGGTGGACAAAATCCCCTTCCCTTTATTTATAGCGTACAATATGGACTTCTCACCAAATACTCTCAAACCATGGATTGATCTCATCGTTGTATACGGTGGCACTCTGGTTATGTTCTCAGCCATGCTCTTCTTCGGTCTTCGATATGCAAATTTCTATCTTGATATTGTAATCAGTAGGAATTGACGAAAGTGAGTTGAGAAAATACGAGAAATCCATGAAGATATCGACAAAGAGGAAAATGAAAGAAGCCGTGCACAGATGCGGGCAATACAAAAGTACCTCGATGATCAATCTGATGCGATATTTGCTCAGTGAGTCGATCGAGTCAATGTATGGGTCAATCATAATGGTACACGTGCAGGAAAATTTCACTTCATTTTCTATTCTCTGATCGCAGAGCTTGTGAATATATGAGTCAAGTGATTCGGGTATTCAAATATACAGCCTGGTCGATTGCCATACTACATATTCGCAGACTATGAGGAGGAGATATCAAATCGATGATTCGTATTCAAACATGACTATGAATTGAAGTGAACTCCTCTTGCTATTGCGAGAGACTTCTGAACAAAGACGGTATATGGACTCCCTCTGAGTTCAATCAATGGAGTAAAAGTATCATGAATCATCTTTTTCACTTCAGTCCATAGCCATATGGAGTCAATTCCAAACATTGACAATATAGCAAACGATGTCCGAGCACTCCTAATATAGCAACATGGCAGCAACATATAGCACTACAGCAAGCATCAGAGATGATGCATGATTCGCTTGAAATACATATATCGTAGATGCATCAATCGATATACAGCGTACAAGAGCATATGCACTCATAAATTCATACGTTGGAACTCGATATATCATACCATCTCTTGCGGATGCAAATTTCACAAATTCACCGTCTGCACAGCTTCTTGAGAGTATTGAGATCACTCTCGGTGGTGCATATCTTCTCATAAAAGAATATGGACCGGCTGGGCGTGATACTGATAAAGATGGGTACAGACGACTTGAGGATGTGAAGACACTTCTTGCAGAGATACGAGATGGAAAGATTTCTCTCTTTGGGAATGATGGCCATCTCCTGCCTACTGTGCAGCAAGAAGATCAATCAAGTGGAACCATCAGAGCATATACAACCGATGAGCCTCCACGATTCTCTGTAGATGATAACTTCTAATACTTCCTATGGCATTTCTCGAATTCCGCGTCGATGGTGAAAAGGTCCTCTCTCGAAATCTCCGAATCATTGCAGATGATGTATGAGATATGCAGAAGGAACTTTGACAAATTGGTGAACTTGTGAGAGTGTCAGCAAGAGAAAATATTGATCGTGGATGATCTGAGACTGGTGGGAAGTGGAAGCCGCTCTCACAGAGAACTCAGGAGATGCGTGCAAAGGGTCGGTGATACTATAGGAACGCTCCGAGTGGTGCTAGTGCATCAGGTCCAATACTCAAGTGGACATGAAAGATGCAGAACGCATTCAAATCAGAGCCTGAGAGCTTACAAGTGACGATCTCAAATCCGACTCTCTATTTCAAGTATCATCAGAGTAAGGAGCGAGACAGTGGACGACTCCCGAGGCGTCTCATGTTGGAGCTATCACAGACCGATAAGATGCAAGCAATGAGTATTCTTGCAAAGTGACTCAATAAAAAGCTTGCGTGATGAAATTATGGGCGTCAATTCTAATACTCTTCTATGGAAAAAGTAATACGAGGCATTGTAGAAATACTCACCAATGCTCGGACAGCAGCAATCACAGGTGATCCAATAAAGATCGTCAAAGGTATTTTCTTTTGAGATCCGATACTCATCCCGATCTCACAGCTCCCTGCAATCGTTGTTGCTCCGGTATCAGATACGATCACAGCTCGAGGGACACAGTATGATCAAGCAGATGCAACGATTCGAGTCAAGCTGGTACAGAATCTCAAAGATGATCTCGGATCAAATACTCTTGCTCCGGAAAATCTGAAGCTTGCTGAATATGCGATCCAACTCATGGAGCAGAGAGACACAAACGGAAAAATAAAAACAGTGTCAATCACTGGTGCTCTCAGGGCACAGCCAGAATTGCCGTATCAGTGATCAAAGTCAGTGGATTGGAATGGTTCGTATAGCATAGAGTATGGCTTCACAGACGTGCGGTGATACATTGCTTTTGAAACAACACTCACCATAGCAGTGAAGACTATCTCTGATCGCTTATAATTCATCATCTTCTCTCATATGAACAGAATTCTCAAGAACATGTCCGATCGCGTGCAATGCATCCACTGATTCGTGGCTTTCGAGCCATGAGAGGTGCGATCATTCACGAATGAGGACGCCGAGTATATTCTCGCGAATCCTTTTTTTGCAGAAATCACGGAAGACATCGACACGGAAGATGTAGAACGTGAGAGTGCAAAGAAAGCCAAGCAGAAAGTCTCAAAATAATATCTTTTCATCATTTCATCTATGGCATCAACTCGCCTATGATACCTCGCAGTCAAAAAAGAGACAACGAGAGGGACAGTAGTGAAGCCGACAAACTTCCTACGGTTCAAAGAATGATCCATTGAGTACGCTCAGGAGATCATTGAAAACAATCCAATCCAAAATGTGAGATGGAATGCCATCAATCCAGTACCCGGAAAGGTGACGACTGATGGTTCTTACTCATTCGATGGTGACGCTCGCGAAATCGGGTACTTTCTTATGGCCGGACTCGGTACATATAGCGTGGCTTCGGCTGGTACTGGTGCATATAAGCATACATTCAACACAGCAAACAAGCTTCCATCACTCTCTCTTGAACAGCTTCAGGGTGATTCGACTGGTACTGATAATGTAGTATCTCGAGCATTCGGAGTTCTTGTCGATAAATTTGAGCTCAATGGATCTGATGGAATTATCGGTTTCAGTGCTGATGTAAAAGCGACAGGAGTATTTCTCAAGTCAAATCTCTTGGCTACAGCAGCAATCGGAACGCCTTCGACTATTGAGATACAATCATCTGAAGGTCTTGTGGTTGGTGATCTCATCACAGTTGCTGAAACATCTGGTGCTCTATCGACTGAGAACACTGCAATTGTTGCAGTGACTGATGGTGATACTATCACTGCCAATCTTGCAGCTGCAAAAACTCTTGCAAATGCTCCGAAGGTTGAGCTTCGTGCACAGACTCCAAGTTTCTCAGCATCTCCAAAGGTCTTCTCATTTATTCATGCGAAGTTTCAGTTCGGTGCAAATCTTACAGCGGCAGCATCTGCAACTGAGGAAAATATCGAGAACTGGACATTCACATATATGAACAATCTCGAGGAGAGATACGGATCTCTGAGAGCTACTCCATCAGTTATTGCTGAGAAGGGGGCAAATGCAACTATCAAATATTCAAAGTTCTTTGAGACTCGTACAGATCGTGATCGCTATCTTGATCAGACTCGTCGTGCATGTATTCTCACTCTTGAGCTCCCAGAAAAAGCTGGTACATCGCCAAACAATATATCACTTGTGATAAAAATGAGTGATGTACGCTTCACCGGTTACAAGATGGACACAGGTGCAGATGATGTATTTGTTGCAGAAATGGAAGCATCACTCTTCTACGATTCAACTGATGCAAAGGCTCTTGTGATTGAACTCACAAATGATCTTGCAGACTACGCAGCGTAAAAAAAAAAGGACTCTCTCTTCGAGAGTTTCTTTTTTTTTGCTTTTTGCTATAATAAAGCCATATATTTTCACCGCAAACATATGCAAAAGATAATCATTCAAGATACACGAAGAACGGAAACAATCTCGCTTCCATCATACGAATGATCACAGGTTGTTGTATACAAAGATCTCAACATTGGACAGCAAAGAGCCTTGCAGAATTACACTGATAATTTTGAGAGAGGTCTTGCAGCTTCTCAGATTGCAATCAAAGAATGGAACTTGTACGCTGATGAAAATACTCCTCTCCCAATCACCGTGGAGACACTCGAGAAGTTCAATGAAAAAGATCTCATGGCTATCTTCTCAGCAATCACAGGGAAAACAACTGAGGAGCTTCAATCAATGGGCTCTGGAGATGTAAAAAAAAATACAGTGAACGAATAAACCGGATAACAAAGAGGCTCATTCGAAGTAGATCATGAACTCAGTCCGCATATATTCCAGAATCTGAATATGAAGCGGTTCAATTCCTCTCTGATTTCGTGCTCATGGATCGGTTCTGATGGACTCCAAGGCAGATCGAGGAGCTCACAGAGTTCGAATATGAAGCAACTCTTTCCGTAATAGATACACTTGGTTCTATGGAAAAAAGCGAAAGAGAGAAAAAGGGAAATCGAGCAAAAAAATAATCCTTTCTCAATATGGCTGAAAACTCTTTGAATGTAATAATCAAGCTCACGGACAACGCGTCCGCGGGCTTGAAGTCGTTTGCGGACTGAGTCGACAAGACATGAGACAAAATCAATAATACAACTCAATCAGCTCAGACGTTCACGAAAGTCGTGACTGGTGTTGGTGCAGTTGTTGGATGATATGCAGTCAAAACCTTCATGGATTTTGAGAAGACGATGAGCGGTGTGAAAGCCGTTCTCGCTCCTACTACTGAGGAATTTTGAGCACTCCAATCAAAAGTGAAGCAACTCGGAGCAGATACAGTATTCTCACAGGGAGAGATCGCGAGGGCAACTGAGGAACTTGCAAAGAATGGTCTCAATACTCAACAGATCCTCGAAGGTGCTCTTGATGCCACAGCAAACTTTGCGAGTGCCGCTGGTACAGATCTCACGAACGCTGGTACGATCATGAGTGATGCTATGAATATATTCAAGCTATCAACGAATGATGCAGCAGCTGCGATCAATGAGATGACATGAGTGACAGTAGTATCAAAATTCGGTGCGAATGATTATGCTCTTGCTCTCTCACAAGGTGGTGAGGCTGCGAAGCTTGCTGGTATATCATTTACAGAATTCAACACGTCTATTGCTGCCATATCGAATTGATTCTCCTCATGATCTGATGCTGGTACATCATTCAAAACATTTCTTCAAAGATTGGTGCCACAAAGTACAGCTGCCGCGGATGCTATGGAGAAATATTGATTCAGTGCCTATGATGCAGCTGGAAAGATCAAGCCTATGAGTGCGATCGCAGAGAATCTCAAAAGATCTTTTGCTGGTCTCTCGGATGAGCAAAGAAATGCAGCATTGACGACTATATTCGGATCTGATGCACTGAGAGCCGCTTGATTGCTTGCAGAGCAGTGAGCCGCTGGAATGGATAAGCTTGCAGAATCTATCAGCAAGGTTGATGCAGCAGAACAAGCAAAAACTCGACTTGATAATCTTTCGGGATCTTTTGAACGTCTCAAAGGTACCGTTGATGTGATGATGACGAATCTCGGTGCTGAGATTGGTGAGAGACTCAGACCGGCGATCGATGGTCTCAATAATGCATTGAGTAGTATGGGGGATTGGTGGAAAAGTCTTTCGCCTGAGATGCAAAGTGCGATCTCGACTATTGGTACTATAGTTGCGGTGATTGCTGGTCTCGTATTTGCAATTGGTGCGGTTGGTCTCGTAATTACTCCACTTCTTGGGGCAATATCCGCAGTTTGAACAGCACTTGCATTTCTTGTATCTCCTATTGGTCTTTTGATCGCAGCACTCTCAGCACTCTGAGCAGCATACGCGACGAATTTCATGTGATTTCGTGATACGATCAATTCAGTATTCGCGGCAGCCAAGCCACTCTTTGATACATTCATATCTACAATGTCTCTCTTTGTATCGCAAGTGATTGCATATATCAATCTACTGAAAGAGCCATTCATGACGATATGGAGTGCGATTGAGCCGGTAGTATTATGATTTTTGACAGTTTTTTGAACATACTTCAAAGACACTTTTGAAAATATCATCACTATGTTGAGTGGAGTATGGCAAGTGATCTCTGGTATATTTCAAATCGGATTCAATCTGATTGCTGGAATGTCTACAATATTTCTCAATCTCATCACTGGTGATTGGTCGTGAGCATGGGAAGCACTCAAAGTGATGCTCGCATGAGTTTGGGAAGGTATAAAGCTTATATTCTCTGGATCATTTACTATCTTATGAGGTATGATGTCTCAGTATATAGCAACGGCAAAGCTCATGTTTGGTGCATTCTGGGAGGGTCTCAAAGGAATCGTGACAATATGATGGAATGGGATCAAATCCGTTGTCACTGGTATGTGGGATGGTATGAAACTTTTATTCACTGATGGTGATAAAATCGTTTCAGCAGTATGGTCTTGATTTACAAATGGTCTTCAATCGGCGATGATTGGAGCTTGGAATGGTATAAAATCCACCATTGCGAGTGGGATCAATTGGATGATCGAGAAGATCAATAAACTCATCGAAAGTATCAATTCAGCAGCCTGAGCAGTTGGCGTGAATATCAATAAAATACAGCCAGTACAATTTCAAACAGGATGAATCGTTCCATGATTTGGATCATATCAAACAGGTGGAATCATATCAGGTGGAAAAAATCCAGCATCGCATGATAAAATCCCAGCAATGCTTGATCCTGGTGAACTTATTTTGAACAGAGCACAGCAATGAAATCTTGCTGATCAAATGCGAGCTTCCGAGCAATCCTCGGGAACTCCTACGCTTGTAGTACAGGTCACCGGCAATTCATTCTATGGATCTGATTCAGATTTTGCCGAGAAAGTCGGTGATGCTATCTTTGAAAAATTCAACGTTCATCAGGCTCTCCCTTGATTCTAGCCATACCATTATATGATTCGAACCTATGTAAACGATACCGACGTCACATCATCGGTGGAGTATGGATCGCTCCAGATAACAGATCAACTCAACAACCGGAGAAATACCGCTAAATTTCGTGCTTTTGACACGACTATTAGTGAAGCTCAGGTTGTTGAGATTTTTCGATGAGCGAAGTTGACAGCATCAGCAACGTCAGGAACTTCTGATATTATTGTTGACGATATTTTTGAGCAATCACAATTCTTCTATACAGGACGAAAAATATTGATCGGGTATCGTGGTTCGAATGAAGAAGTGGTCTATGTTCAAAGCGTCAATTATGGAACCAACACAATCACAATAGTTTGAACACTTCGAGAGACTCACGCAATCTGAGAGATGATCTGATGTGAAATATTTGCAGGCGTGACGCTCAAGAATCCAGTTGAGGAGATTGGAAAGTCAGACACTCGATCCTATAGCGTAGATGTTGCAGATTTTTCTGCAATGCTTGATCAGAAAGTTGTCGTTGATACGTATGAGGATATGTACGCGAGAGAAATCATCTGAAGAATCGTATATCAATTCACGACTGATGATGCTCGAACGGATCTCAATGAATGTGAGGTACTCACAGGAATCACGACATCATGAGTGGCAATCACTCCTACGCTCTCCACAGATGCAATATATAAGATCAACAGCATCAATCTTGGTGCGAGTGGTGCTTGAGTTGCTACATATCGTTTTCCGATCGCATGATCTCCAATTGATCTCACTCTCTACAATCGAATCAGAGCATGGATCAAGATCATGGATCTTCCTGATAGTTTTATCAGTTCGATCACGTGCCGTATTATCGATGGAACTTGAAAGAAATTTGAATGGAATGATGGCATCATAAGTGGTCCAGGGTGGAGCTATGATTCGTTTGATTTTACACGTGCCAAGTGGATCGGATGAACGCCAAGCAAGACAACAGCAACCTATTTTGAGATCGAATTTGTAGCACTCCAAGCAATAACACTTTGAGACATCAAAATCGATCGAATATCGGCCACATCTGGTGGATTCACTATACGAGGGGTGACGAAAGGAAATATTCTCTTCAAAGATGTGAGGGCACAGTATAAAAAACCATCAACATTTATTGAAGCACTCGCAAAAAATAATGGTTTTTTCTGGTACGTTTCCACTGAGAGAGATGTACAATTCTTTGCATCCGAAGATCGAATCGCTCCAATGGTCGTCACTGATACTTCAACAAATTTCAACAAGCTCAAGATCACTGCAGATATCACCAATCTCAAGAACCGGCAAACCGTGAGAGGTGGGCAATCTCCAGACTCTAATCTATACGAACAGTTTCATGTTTGTGATGGTGAGGAGACTTCATACCGTCTTGATTATCCTCCGAAATGACTCAATATATACGTTGATACTGGTGGATGATTTGTACTCAAGACACTTGGAGTAGAAAATCTCGTTCCGGATAGCTCCGTTGAGTTTGTTTTCAATTTCTCTGAGAAGACAGTACGAAATGGATCTATTGCAACTCTGAGTGCTGGAAGCGTGATCAAGATGGAATATTATCCATACAAAGATATACGAGTTCAGATACGCAATCAAGCTTCGATCGATCTCATGAAATCACTTCTATGAGGTGATGGGATATTTGATGGAGCGGTGATCTCAGATGCATCCATCAAGACGTTTGATGAGGGAAGATCAAGAGCGAGAGCAGAGATCAATGCATATGCAAATCCTATTCTCTCAGGAAATTTTGAGACTGAAATGGATGGCCTTGAAGCCGGACAAATTATCCGCATCACATATCCACTATTCTCAATCGATTCTGATTTTGTAATACAGAAAGTAGATACGAAGCAGAAGACGATTGATTGACCGATGCTCTATAGTGTATCATGTTGATCAAGCATGTACGGACTCACTGAGTTTTTTCAATATCTTTTGAAACGTGACGGGGCTTGATCAATCGATGTTGCTGAGATCGTGGATGTAGTGCAAACCATAGATGAGACGCTCATTTTCTCGGATGCTTACATATTCAAGAAAAAATCACCGCCTTTCTATGTTCACTCTCGAAATCTCCCTTATGATATAAATCTGAACTTTACAGAGGGAGGGACAGCAAATGATGCATATGTTGGCTTCTCTCAAGTTGCATAAGTCAAGAGAAAAAGTATAATCTCAGCAATATGAATGCAGAAATTCTTCTCGCTCCTAATTATCGCTTCACTGTGATGGAATCAGAGATCGCAGCAAGGATTTTCTTGCTCTCTCGAGGACACAAAGAAACTGATCCACTCGTTCCAATCATCGCAGATGGTATTCGAACAGGTGCTTTTTGACATCGTGATGAAATAGCAAAAGCAATTCGAGAATATGAAGGGCATCTTTCTGGTTCTTTTCGAATCATAGAAGCTCATAATAAGATCCCGAATGTTCTCAGATACGAGCTTGCGAAACTAATTGCCGGACAAGTTGTCGTTCCAACATTCAAAGCAAACTATCTTGCATTGGGGAATTGATCAACGGCTCCAGCAAATACAGATACAGTACTTGACAATGAGACGATAAGAGGACTATTCACACAGAGAACAGCACTCGACAACGTAGCATATCTCGATAAGTTCTTCACGAGCTCCGAGGTATGAGGCATGAGCTTTCTGGAAGCTGGTGTTTTTGTGGACGGTGCTGCATGAGTCGATACAGGGTATCTTCTCTCTCGAGTACTCATCAATGTTGCTATATCAGCAACGGAGACGCTCACAGTCAATACGACTTTTACTCTTAACTCTGCAACATAATGCAAGCATCAAATGTCGCATGGGGCACGTGAGATCCAGTCACGGCAGCACATCTCAATCAGTTTCGAACTGATATTGCAACAATCTTTCAGGAATTATCAAATGAGAATCTTTCGTTCACATATAATATTCAGTGACGATTGACGCAACTTGTGGATAATGAAAATTCTATAACTATCAATATAGATTGGAGTCAATTCGATTATTCATCGAATGCAAAGTTATTCATACAGAAAGTATGAGATCCAAAGAAGTATACGATTTCGTATGATGCTTCTGGCTATATTTCATCTATAATTTACGCACTATAATATGTCAGGATTATCAATACCGCTCAAGACAGGATCATCAGCAACTGCAGTTGCTTATGATACAGCAATAGATGGTGCATACAATATATATAATGCAACGCTCAAAAATTATCCAGTAGCTAACGCATTTACTATATGAGCTGATACATCGCAAGAAAAATGGTGATTACAAATAAGTAATAGAACAACGCAGAATAATGCATGGAAAACACAACTAACATTTGGAGCATCTTCTTGAACTGGAAATATATCTACAAAGTCACGAACATACAATTTTACAAATATAATCACACAAATTGATAGTGCTACCATTGCATATGGTATTTATCAAAGAAATAGCACACTTACATTCAATGAAACCACAAATAAGATCACGAATGTGAAAGGAATTGCGAGTGTATCTTGAGTTTTATCAGGTGGGTATCAAAACAAATCATATGTTGCATCCAATGGATGAAATAAATTTGTAATTGTAGGAGATTCATCTTGAATCAAGACATATCCAGTATCAGCAACCGGAGACATTACATCAGCAACTCCATCAGATACAAAAACAATCGCATATACTCCGGTATACTCAGTTTATGTCAGTAGATATGATGTAGTAGCAGCAAAATGACAATATGTCTGGGTAATGAGATCGCTAGAAGATTGAAATGCAAACAATTCTGTTATGTGGAGGCAGTTCTGCCAACTTTATTCTATTTCATCATCTGGAGTACTTACAGCAGTATGAGCTGCACAACAAGTGTGAACCTCGTTTATCAGTGGAGCTATCAATAATACTCCTGCTTGCATGTGAGTCGGTAGCTATGTTGTGAATAATACGGCACATATAGTATCACTACTTGGAACATATAATGCTAATGTTACATCTAGAAATGTATATATAACAGCTGATTTATCAAATGTGTCAGTATTTACATTGACATTAGTCAAAGAAGTAGACTGATATTCCACAGCACTTCTTCCATCATGATACTATTGATCAATCAATGTATGATATGATTGATCAAATGCAATATTCATCGCTAGTTCAAGCAGAATATTCACCGCAAATGCTTCAGCATTTACAGATACAACTACTACATCAATTGGATTGTATACAGACATACATCAATACAGACAAGCAACGAGCTTTTTTACAGCAGATACAAATCAAGTAAGAACTACATCAACAAATAAATTCAAAATCAAAGGAACTGATACAAATGGTAGTCTAACAAATCTCACAACAAATTGTTTGTTTATGTATGAGATGAGCTGATCAAATAATGAATGACAACAAGCATCACTCCTATGAGTATATCTAAACTCTGGGGCAACATGATCTTGATCGTTTGTTCTAAAAGCAAATGGTACTACTATCAATACAATTATTTCTGATAATTATATCAATCCAATACCATGAACAGTGACAATTGTATCTAGTGTGATAAATGCAAATAATATTCTATTTGAACTTTTATTCACAAATCCAGAAGCAATTGATACAAAGATATGATTCGGTCTAACCGGGTGAACGTATACATCACCTACTTGAAACTATGAAACGTCAACAATAAATCTAACTCTTGGATAATATGGAAGATAATAAAGAAGAGATCATATGATCTCAAGAATATAAAACAGAAATCATTATTCCAGAACGTCAATTTATTGATGATTCTGAGTGAATTGATCTCTGAGAATTTGGGAAGATCATCGAGTCCACTGAGATGATTGATTGAGTACTAGTGACAACTCGATCAATCATTGAAATGGATTTTGATGATAAGCTCAAAAAAAGAATCAAATCTCTCAAAGAAAAGATTATTGATTGAACAATAACATCTGATGAGAGAGATGATTTGAGGCTCCTCACCTCATAAATTTATATCTTTTCACCATACCTATATGGCAAATGAAAATCTTGGTGTTCTCATGGGGCACAAAACGGCTGATTGACAACAGCCAATATCAGAAGCATATCCACTCCCAACTGTATCCAGTCCGGGTACAGCAACGCCAACGTCACTCATATCGAATATATCAAGGTTCATCGGGTGGTCTATGTTTAATGCTACGCCATCAACTCGTACAGAGTGACAAGCTGGTCCTCTTCAAGCTGACTCGCTCGGGAATCTCAAAGAGACTCTCGGGACGACTATCGCTGGTGAGGATATTCCAAATGATGTACTCAAAGTAGAGATGCGAAACAATCTCACTTATATCTCAACTGCTACAACTACTCCAGCAAAGACAGGTCCAGGACTTCTCCACGCTATCAATATCCAAGGAACAACTACAGGTACAGTAACAGGGTATGATAATACTGCTGCTTCTGGTACTCCTATATTCCTATACCCTATTGGAACTCCAACAGGTACATACACATACAATGGAGCACTTTCTATCGGTCTCACCGTAGTTACGAGTGCTGCTGATAAGGTGACAATTTCCGCTCGTTAATTTCTCTATTATGGATCGACTAACTGCTACGAATCGCCTC
>ERZ724508.753-NODE-753-length-21643-cov-11.054660_pt1 | contig 21643 bp, 20 predicted proteins | sample MGYA00376041_ERZ724508 | MGnify/ENA primary metagenome ERZ724508 (study PRJEB28724, sample SAMN07190887) | wastewater metagenome | isolation source: effluent of sewage treatment plant in Hong Hong | place: USA: Christiansburg, Virginia | collected 2016-03-01 ...
TCCTTTCATACTAAGAAGAGAATGATGCAAACCTAATTGCTGCAATTGTAACATATTTGAAAAATCTTGACAATATGATTGATATTTTTAATATGAATATCGCAAATGATGCTTCAATATTTTATGAATCACACACATATTTCGTTCTGGTCATACTATTTCTTTCTCGAATCCCTGAGAAGGTGTTTTATGGCGTAGTGGACAAATATATGTACCAACGACTATAAAAACTTCTCAGAAATGGGAAGTTTTTATTATTCATACATTGATTGGTTCATTCATTATTTTCTTTTTTATCTGCATGCATACTCACACACATATTTCGTTCTGGTCATACTATTTCTTTCTCGAATCCCTGAGAAGGTGTTTTATGGCATAGAAAAGTATCTATAGTATCCATTTGCAACCTTCTCACTGAGAAGGTTTTTTATTTTTTCTACGTACATACTATGTCACGCACCAACATTCTCAGTTACCCAGGTATTACCGCTGAGGCAGTTCCATTGCTAGATCCAACCACATGACAATTTCTACCAGCAAAACATGCTTATGAAGCCGTACTCAATTGTGGTGGGTTCTCTGTTATGCCAACAGAACTTGCGACAAGAATCGCCACCAAATCAGCTATGCATCTCAAAGAAGAACACAAAATAGATGCCATCGGTTATATCAGTGACGAACAAGTACTCAATCATCCGAATTTTCTCTCTATTCGAAAGGTGTTTGAGAGATTCTTTGGAAATCATATTCATACATTTGCAACAACTATCAGTAAACAAGAAAATAATCCATTCGGATTGCGTGTGAATAGCACGCAAGTCTGTGATGATAGCTCCATCGCCCGATTTGCGCAAGAATATGGTGACAATGGAGTGATCCTTGCGAGTATTCCTATGAGTGATCCATGCATTGCTAAAGTATTCGATCAACTAAACACATCAGATCATGATACTATTGCTGTAAAAACGCTAAGAAACCTTACACTCAATAGGGATCGATCTATCCCAACGACGCTTGCGCAAGATATGAATGGATTTATCTGAAGCATTCTTTCTCCCGAAAAAATCATAGAACTCTTTGACACCCATCTAGATACAATCATTGTCCTCAAGTCATCACGATGATCAGCATGAGGAACGAATACATTTATTATTTCACCGCATCAAAGAATGGAATTTATAAGAAAAATAGAACAGATACACTTCCCTCTTCTGGCATACGATTTTGTCCAGCCATTTCTGATAACAAATCAACAATGAAGTATCCACAGTGCTCATATTCGATCATTTATTGTTGGTGATGAGCTTATGGGTGGTGTGGTCAAATTTCCAGGTGCCTCGCTCAATAAGGAATTATTTTGAGAAGACGGACACATATCTCTCGATGTTTTTCGAAAAAAGAAAATAGAAGAAGTGAATAAACTTCTCAATAGCTCAAGTGGGCTATCTAAATCAATAGTCTTCTCTCATGATGGTCAATTTCAATGAGGTTCTGATGGAAAATCAGGAGCACTAAAACTTGAAGATGTACAATGATTGAGTATCTTTGGAACCAACAATACTCTTCTTGATTCGATAGAGGAGATATTCACTTCAACTATCCCTCTTGTAACAACACTGCAAGAAAGAGTGAATAAACAACTACAACTTCGATAATATATGCCCCACTCTACTCTATTAACTTTTGGAAATACACAGAAAGCACATGCGGATCTCCTCATTCTTCTCTTGCATGCTGGGGAAGGATGAAAATATCTCGAGCGCGCACAATCTGATCTTGCCCATATTAACCCTGAAACACTCCGATCCTATATGCTCCACGAGGCAGATCGGGGTACTCACGAAGTTGGTTTTCTCTCTGCAGAATTCATCACTAAGGTTGATCCTTATATAAGGTGTGACGTATTAGAAATTCATATTCCTCGGGCATTCCTCGATATGAATCGTCCAAAACATACCACTACTCCCCTCTTTCTCCCAAAAGATTACTGGCACACATTATATAATGAGACGATGGATACAATACAACGAGCATGTCAACAATCAGACTATATACTACAACTCCATAGCATGTGTGGATACAATCCCCTCTTTCCAGGACCACATAAACAGAATGAAATTAATAATTCTATTTTACATGATTTTCTTAATCATTGCTATTCTGGTACAGAGCGATCATGGGATATCATCCATAGCACGATAGATGGTCAAATACTTGCCCATCAGCCATGGGTAGAGAGTTTTCAGAACGTATTTCAGAGTGCATGAATTACGCTAGGAAATAATAGTGCTTATCAACTTCTCTCTGGTTATCCAGGTACAGATATTATGACAAATCATCAGAGTGTACTTATTGAGATACCAAAAAATTGGCTCGCAAATAATGACACAAAACATCTCTTTGATACGAGTAAAATCGTATTCAATCCAAAAAAGATACAACAAGCAGCTGATCTCATCACAGAGAGTTTTCTTCAAATGAAATAAAAAATACAGAGCATATGCTCTGTATTTTTAGAAATCCCAACTCCCCTTCATACTCGTAGATTGTGTGTAGTTAATCACGGTTGTTTCGAAGAAGTTTGATTTATCACCATTGGGGTCTTGGAGACGTTCGAGATGCTTGTATGGATTCGTCGTATTTGGATAGAGCGTTTCGATTCCGAGCATAGTCATACGACTATTCGCAAGCCATTTGGTATATTGATCAGTAGTCTCCGTATTGATACCAGGGATACGATCTGTGAGGATGTGATTACTCCACTTGATCTCTTGTTCCACTGCTTGTGCCATCATCTCTCGGATCACTGCCTCACTATATATCTCGGGAAATTCACGTCTGATCTCACGAATAACATTTGCAAAGAGTGTTACATGAGTGAGCTCATCGCGACGAATATAGGCAATCATACGACCCGTTGCCGCCATGCGACCATTGTCTGCGAGGGTATCAAAGAATGCAAATCCATTGTAGAAATAGAGTGATTCAAGGAGAAAATTCGCGATCATAGCACGGAAGAAATTCGCATCTGTAGGATCATTGCGAAAATCCTCATAGATCGATCCAATGTATTGATTGCGCTCGAGAAGAATCTTATCATCTCGCCAGAAATTGTAGATCTCTTCTCGCTCAGCACTCTCGACCACACTCTCGAGAATAGTTGCATAGCTCTGTGAGTGGATCGCCTCCTGATATGCTTGTATCGAGAGGAGTAACTTCACCTCAGGAGCAGTAATATAGTCAGCGAAATTCGGGAGGTTCGCTGTCTGAATCGAGTCGAGAAAGATGAGAAATGATATAATCCCCTTGTATGCACGCTGTTCCTCTTTGCTGAGTGTTGGAAATTGTGACTTGTCCGCATTGAGTCCAGAGACCTTCTCAGGGAGCCAAAAATTTCCCACCATCACTTGATAGAGTGATTTTGCCCAAGCATAACGTGTATTATTGAGATTGAAGAGTCCTGTTGTATTACCATGAATGATACTCAGATGGACATCATCACCTTGTGGATTGAAAAGTTTATTCTTTTGCATAGAGATATATTATTTGCGTAACAAGTTAATCTGGCGAACGAGACTCTCTTCGAGAGCTGAGAGTCGCTCAAGTTGTTTGGTTTCGAGATTTTGATGTGTTTGAATCTCCTGAAGATCATGGAGTGCTTTTTCAAAATTCTCATACATTTCCACCTGCATCTTCCGAACATCCTTACCTTTGGACATACGCCTCTCGATGAAGAGTGCCCCTGTATAGGCAAATATTGGCAGTGCGACGATCGCATAACACATCGCGAGTACCTTGCCTATATCCGTATGTGGAGCAAAATCACCATACCCAACACTCGCCACCGTAATCACCGTAAAATAGAGACTATCAAGTAGAGTCCATCACTCGATGAGATGAAATGCATATGCTCCGATACAAATAAGTGTCAGGAGTAACACTACCTCCAATTGAATCAGTGATGGAAGCGAGAGTCGATTGAGCCAAGCCCTGAGGCGAGTTATATGGATGGTGTATTTAATGGACATGAACATTTATTTAGCTATTCTATTACATCATTAGAGATGACATATCTTTGCGAAGTTGAGATACATCCTTCTTCATCAGATCAGTAGTAGTATCATGATTTGCATACACATGCGTGTGTATCAACTAATCTTGCTGCGCAATTCTCATTTGCTTGAGATTTTTCTCTATTTATCCGTTCTTGTTTCGTTTTTGGTGGTACATTACTTTTACAGCTTCATCAGTAAGTCACATTCTCCCAATCTCATCATGTCCGTTTGCAGCTATTAGAAAGGGGTAGATCTTTAAATGCCGTTGTTGAATAGCCATGAATAAAGTGACCAACATCATCACCGTAGAGCTCGTAAAAATGGTAGCTTATAATTCACACAATAAGTAATACTATGGTTATTCATGATCATAGTATTACACCTTTTATTACAGTGAAAATTCATTTTCTCATGTGAATTTTAATTATTACTTATTCTACCCACTACAACTTACACATCCCTCTACTTCTGCGGAGAGTGATCGGACATAGTAGACCGTCTTCACTCCTTGTCTCCATGCCTTGAAATAATAGCTGTAGAGTTCTGCTGGTGATACACGAGCTGGGTCGATCATCCACTCGAATGATATAGACTGGTCGATCCACTTGTAGATCACGGAGATCATATCAATCACATCATTCATATCCATATTGGTATATTCCTTGTAGAGCCAGAAATTCTCAGCAGAGAGCTTCGGTGCTACACGGATTGAGGTCGTAAGATTGGTCTCGACGAAGTACTTCTTATAAATCGGTAAGAGTGCTGCTGTCGTACCAACAAGTCCTGCTGTTGACGTATTCGGTGCTGGACCAAAGAGATAACCAAATCGGATACCATTCTTCTCCAGAGCATCGAAGACATCACTCCATTCAGCACTGTAGGCTGAGTTCGCCATATAGTGAGCACGATCATGAGAGAGGATCTTGCCTTTTGAATATTCAGATCATTCATAGAGTGGGTACGCTCCCCTCTCCCCTGCTATTGCGATGCTTGACTTGAATGTCTCAAGAGCAAATATCTCAAAGAGGTCATCTGCATGTTGTCTGGCCTTCTCACTGTCATATGCATATCCATTCGTCGCGAGATACTCCGCAAATCCAAGATAGCCGAGTGCCACTGGACGATATCGGTGAGCTGTGCGCTCCGCCTCCCTGATCGGATAGAGATTGAGTGATATCACATTATCGAGTGCTCGCATCACAAGTGGGATGACTCGTGCGATCGTCTCTCGGTCATGTACCTTAGCAATATTGATCGATGCAAGATTACATGTGACGAGATCACCTGGTTGATACTTAATCGAGAGTTCGTCTCATTCGAGTGTTTCATCGATGAATTTGGATGGAGATGAATTTTGACAGATCTCTGTACAAAGTTGTGTTGAATAGATGTTTCCTGCATGACGATTCGCATTGTGTTTGTTAACCGTATCACGATAGAACACGTATGGCATACCAGTCTCAACTGCGGTCTTGAGGAATTTCTTGAAGAGATCTTTGGCTAATATTTCTTTCTTGAGAGTGATGCGATCATCCTTCTCGAGTTTTTCATAGAATGCATCAAAGCCAGCTCCAAAGTGGTCCTCGAGAGAGATACCATAGATCATCTTGACCTCATGTGGATCAAAGAGTGTCCATGATTCGTTCGCATCCACACGACGCATAAAAATATCTGGAACAGCAATGGCAGGAAAGACATCAAATGCCTTCGATCGGATATCTCCCGTCTCAGTCTGGAGATCGAGGAAATCATAGATATCAAGATGCCAAACATCGAGTGTCACGGATATTGCCCCAAGACGAGCACCGAGCTGATTGACCGCGATACCTGTATCATTGATCACCTTCGTCCACGGTGTGACGCCACCAGATGCGCCTACAACACCACGTATGTGTGAGCCCTTTGATCGGATATGTCCAAGATAGCTTCCAATACCACCACCGAACTTCGATATCTGCGCCATATTCTCGATACCGTGATAGATACCACGAAGATCATCATCAATATTAATCTTGAAACAACTCGAGAGCTGCGCAAAGTTGGTACGAGCATTGAGAAGCGTCGGAGTTGGGAGTGATATCTCACCTGTAGCACATGCACGATAGAGTGCCTTAGCAAAGCCGAGACGATCCTCTGGCTTCTCAGCAAGAGCAAGAAAGAGTGCAACCGAGAGATACATCTCTTGAGGAAGTTCTTTCTTCTTGATGAGATAGCGTTTTGTGAGACTATGAATCGTGGTGTATCGATATCCGAGATCGATGGATTTATCGAGAACACTTGCTGCATCCATGAGCTCTTCATCACTGTATTCAGCAAAACGAGTACTGTATTTTCCTGATTTTGTGAGTGATCGTACAAGATCCCGGTATCACTCAGGAGAGTATTTGCGCCCGAGTTCCTTGTAGAGATCAAAGAGTCGTATACGAGCAGCAATATGCTCCCAATCAATATTCTCAATCGTAACAAGATCGATACAAGTTTTTATAAGGAGTCTTGAGATATCCTTGGTTGATATATCTGCAACAATATTCTTCTTGAATGCCTTTCTAAGATCTTCAAAACTACAAGTCTTCTCATATCACTGACATGATCGATCAAAAAGTTTGTGAATTTTCTCAATATCAAAGAGCTCCTTGCTGCCATCTTTCTTAGTCACAGAGAGGTTTGATTTCTCGAATTTCTTTTGGAGTTTTTCACGATATTCTTCCCGCTCTTCCGCACGTTTAGAACGATAGACAATATATTCTTTTGCAACTTCATAACAACCTTGTTGCATAAGAGCTTGTTCTACCATGTCTTGAATTTGTTCGATTCCTATTTTTGAGCCATCATGCCCACAAATTGTATAAATTTCACGACTTACAATATCAGTTACATTCTCAACATCACACTGGTGACCATTGATGGCTGTGACCGCAAGCTCTACTGCTCGAGTAATCCGGATTGGATCGAAAAACTCAATAGATCCGTTTCTTTTTATTACCTGAATTTGCATATTTGTATAAAAACACAAGATATAGTGGTGAAGATTGTATAAAAACACTATATATAGTAAATATTGACTTTTTTAAAAAATGAATATTGTGCTTCTAGAAGCCAAAACAAGACAAAAAAATATGATTGACAGTTAGCAATCATATTTTTTATGCATTTATTTCATAGGGTTAAGAGACGAAATAATAATTTTTTGAATCGAATTATTTTCATTAATAAACGAGAGAATTTCTCCGGAAATATTCACCAATGGTCATTTTGCAATTTCCTTAACCCCTTTCTCGTATGGATGATAAAGATATGATCCATACATCGTCGATATAATATATGCATGTTCATAGACAAATACCTTAATTGGACCAGTAAATGTATGATCAAGAACAACACGACGAAACAGCTCATCATAAAAAGCAAGAGTTCAGTCTTGACGCAAGATAAAGAGATCCCCACCAATACTTTGGGCATATTCAATTTTCTGGTCATTCTCTCCTAATGCAAGCTCTTTGCTCCTTCCGAGTGATGTTATGTACCCAGATGAAGTAAGGATATAACTTCAACCAACATGATTGAATATGTGACGGATAGATCATGACTCGGTATTTGGAACTACAAACACATCACTACCGAAGTATTCTCTTGGGATTGTAATCGTTCATGATAACACAAATCCGACTTCATTTGCGAGAATTGGAGAAATGAGGGTATTTGTATTTGTCATACGGATATACCCTGATGCAGTGCTAACCCCATACTTATATTGCTGAATTCCTTTGCAATTTCTCTTCTCTTCGGTATATGCATGTCATATACCAAGACAGAGTGATTCTCCTTTTTTTTCTCAAGAATTTTTATCAATCTTATAGGTGCGTGGTTTACTCAAGATGCTAAAATTTCGTCTGATAAATTGATGATCATTGGTGATATCAAAATCAAAATTGATACTATCACTACCAGGTCATTCAATATTTATATGATGAATTCCATATGATACTTTTTCTTGGACGATCTTTTTAGTTCGTTCATTACCATCAAGAGAAATGGTTATATTATCTGATTGAGTATCAATGAGTGCAAATCAGAAACGCTCAAGAAATTCAGGACCTTTCGGAGAATTAGTATTACTTATTGATCATGAACTTATTCAATTTTGAGGTAAAAATTTCACAACACTTAGATTAATAGACCATCCATTACAATAGACAAACATCCAAATAGCAAATACCCAAGTGATCAGCCAAAAAAAAGCGTGAATTCCACGATAAGGCGATCGCTCTTTGCGTAGTATATGTGAAATATTCATGCGAGTGGAAATTAAGTTCTATCAAGTTTTTTAGTAACATCAAAGGAATCAAGTCTCCGACCAAAAAAAAGTCGCATTTGGCTCTCAATAGCTGGGATAGAAAAAAGTGTCAGAATCAAAAGAGGTACAAGAAGCCACTGAATCGTATTTACAAAATAATCCCATGGTCGAAATTTCTCATATTTTCTCATCATAGTAAGCGAAAATACAGTTGGTATTGCCACAGAGATTGTGAGAAAGGTAAATATGCTAGATACTACGAGCGGTACGGTAAATATCAGAAGCGATGCTTGATGAATTTGAAAGAAAGTCGGAATACTACTCATATAGAAGAGTACAATTGGTCCTGCTGACCAAAAAAGATGATTAAAAAGGAGGTAGAAGAATTTACGAAATTTTTCACGAAATGGAATATTCGGCCGCTTTGCAAACTCTGGTACTACATATTCAATATCGCTACAACCCCATGACCAACGCCTGAGTTGCTTATACTGAGCTCGAAGTGTTTTATGAATATTAGTATCTTCCACGAGATCCATATGACATACAGCAAGCGTCGGAATAACGCGAAACTGTCCATTCCAAGCAAAGTATGATCTCCAATATTGAAGACCATCTTCCACGATCGAATAAAGGTCCCAGTAGTCAGATTTTTGCAAACAGTGGAGTGACATTCCATAGACCGCAAAATTACGAAAAAATTCTGGATTTTGAGATTCATTCATCTGCCAAAATGTTGTATTCATTGCAACTATACGTGCAAAAAAATGACCACGAAGCCAATTATTTGAATAAATTGGAGTGTATTGAAAAATTGCCTGGTCACGCTCTTCTGTGTTCAAAAAAGTATGAGTAATAACGGAAAGAAAATTCTTCTCAACAACCGTATCTGCATCAATAGTGGAGACAAAAGTATTTTTAGGATCAAGATGCATCATTAATTCTACCTCTTTCATAGCATATGTGATATTCGCAGATTTTACTTTTCATTCATTCTCTCGATTATCCGGATGAATAATCTTCACGAGATGAAATGATACAACACTCTCTAACCGATGCATGAGCTCATTTGCAACCTCAATAGCGTGAGACGATCGTCATTCGGCACATAAAACAACGACAATATTTTCTTTGTGAGGATAATCATTATTTTCAAATGCTTTAACAGCCATTTCTACAATAGAATAAGGTTCATTATAGAATGGTATCAGGATGATATGTTTAAGATTTTTTGCATCGTTTCGAACTATGTTTGTCTGAGCATACGGAAAAAGAAGCGATCGCTTGATCGCAAAGAAAGATCGTGTAAGAAAAAAATACGATTTAAAAACCTTCACTCACCAAAAGGCAATAAAGAATGATATAAAAGCAAGTCCGATTTGTAGGTGTATTTTATAACAAATAATCGGTAATAGTAGGAGTCAAAAGAACGCAATACCTGGAATTCTCGAGAGAAATGATTGCTTTGTATACCAATGTCAAGAATGCATACAAATAAAAAATCTAGGTAATAAATACCCAGTGATTAGTAGTTAAGGGTTGGAATGACTATATCGATAATCTTCTTTGATTGTGCTGTTTTCGTAAGATCCTCAATTACAAAGGTTGAATCTCCTTTTGCTATATAGTAGCGATTATCAATCATAACGAGTGACTCTCCTTGAAGTTCTGCTAAGAGTTTTCATCGGTAGAAATCTATAACTATATCACCGTCAAGCCGACTATTTGGAGGGGCAGAGTATTTCAAAACCATTTCGTGGGTTACTCATTTTGGTGGGATAAATCATTGAAAAAATGTTGCTGCAGGAAAGCTGTATGAATAATTATATTCTCGCTTATTATAAGTAGCAATCTTTTCATTTGGATCAATTCTATACGAATTGATATTAAGTATTTTTACATTATTTGTAACCGTACTAACTTCAGGGCTTTCAATTTTAGTATGAGACATATCACCCATATTTGAGTCAAGAGTAGATATAATATTCCCAGTACTGATAGATACTTCGCTATCTTCACTTAAATTTTCAATATCTATTACTAGACTTCATGTTCAATCATTCATTGATACAGGTAAAACACTCTGTGATTGTGATCCAGTAATAGTTGATAAATTAATTTCATTCGTTGGATCAAGACATTCTCCATCATGTTCAATGATAATATTTGCACTTTCTGCTACACAAGCATTTTTGTACGTTAAACCATTTATTCAACACACAAGAACACTATTATCATCACATATAATTTTATCATTTGGCAATCTTGTACCCGTTGTATTTCAAGAAACTCCAGAATAATTGCTTACTTGTGAAAGGAATATACTCAAACCTATAATCAACGCAAGTGCTGAGAGAAATGCAATAATGAGAGGAATTTTTGAATTCTTTTCTTCAGGCGTTAGATTATCTTCGAGTGCCTGGTATGTTTCGACTGCACTCAGATGCTTCTTGGAAAGTGGTTTAACAAGAGGTGTCTCTATTGAATCCTCTTGTATTGTGTTTGTTTTTTTGGTATTTGTCTTGGTCTTTTTGGGAGTTGTTTCCATAAAAAAGGTATAAAATACAATGTCTATCTTACCTTTTTTCGAGAAAAAGCAATTTCAAAGACCCTTGAAACTTCTGGTGAAATCATTAAGCTTATTATTGTTTTTGATTTCTTCTATGAAATGATTTTCGTTTCTCTCTCAGAAAAAGATATTCTCGTGGTTCTTGCAATCACGATTTTTGAAATCATTTCTGAACAATCATCCACTCGCGAAGCGAATGCAACTTCATAAAGCTCTTCCACTTATCCTTCTTGTATGATCCAAATATTTAATACCCTATCTCGAGAAAAGGAACCATTCAAACCCCTCAAGCAAGAAATAGTTAAGATCTATTCATGTGGGCCGACGCCATACAATTTTGCCCATATTGGCAATATGCGTGCATACCTCTTTGAGGATTTGGTTATTCGTACTATTGAATATGCAGGATACAAAACTCAAACGGTGATGAATATCACTGATATTGATGACAAAACGATTCGTGATAGTCAAGCGAACAATATCAGTCGTGATGAACTGACGAAGAAGTATACACAAACATTTCTAGATGATCTCGACCTCCTCAATATTCATCGAGCACATGACATTGTTCCTATATCCACTCTTGTCGATGAAATGGTTATGATGATACAGGGGCTTATTGATAAAGGTTATGCCTATCTTGCGAATGATGGGAGCATATACTACTCTGTGGATAAATTCAAAAATTATGGAAAACTTGCACACATCGATAGATCAAATCTTCTCTCCGGGGTGCGTGTCAAGAACGATGAATATAGCAAAGATCAAGCATCTGATTTTGCTCTCTGGAAATGATACGACATAAGCGATGGTCCGAATTTTTGGGAACCAATTTTTCATGTCAATAATACGGAAATGAAGCTAAAATGAAGACCGGGATGGCATATTGAATGTAGCGCTTGTAACCTCAAATACTTAGGCGAACAGATTGATATTCATATGGGCGCAGTGGATAATATTTTTCCACATCATCAGAACGAAATTGCACAGACAGAATCCTATACAGGGAAAATATTTTCCAAGTACTGGCTTCACGCTGGTCATCTCTTGGTAGATAATAAAAAAATGGCAAAATCAGCTGGGAATTTCTACACTCTTCAAGACATTATTCAAGAGTGAGCAAAACTCGGTCTCGATGCAAAGATGGTAGCGAGATCATTTCGCCTGATGACACTCCAGTCACTCTATCGAGATAATTTCAATTTTGGTTTTGATCGTCTTGTTTCTTGCGGTGCAACGATTCGTTCGTTTGATGATTTCTTCCGTCGATTGCAACGTACTGACTTCCCTACTGGAAAAGTTCGTCGTAATTTTTCCAGTAATCTGCAGGCTGTCATTCAAGACTACAGCGAATGTATCTTTGATGATTTTCGAAGCAATGATGCTCTCGTGAGTGTTCATGAAGCTATCGGGTATTTTCAGAGAGAGATTGATATGGGTTCACTCAATCTCTCAGAAAAAAATGCGATTGTATCACTCTTTGAGACGCTCGATAGTGTGCTAGGAATTTTTGATTTTTCACTTCTTAGGTGAGAGAACATTTCCGATGAGATTCGCCTTCTTGCTGAGTCTCGCTGCGAAGCAAAAAAAGAAAAACGATACAGTGATGCGGATACGATACGACAGAATATCGAGGAGCTTGGCTATCGAGTGATCGACACAACAACTGGATACAGTATAGAAAAAATCTAATCCTTCTTATATGTTTTCATCTTGCAAGAATTCCAATTGTTCATTTCTTGAATGATTCTGACTCGTAACGATCGCACTCCTTACAACAGTAGCAACGGGATTGATCAACTTGTATCAACTCAACGGTGTTGATCAGGCAATGATATCAACTCGTTACTACACTATGATGGTGCCTGCGAATTTTACCTTTCAAATATGGGCAGTGATCTATACAAGTTGGATTGCGCTTGGTATATATCAAGCATACGCTTATTATAATCAAAATAGTGGCTGGATGAGTGCAATTCGCCAAAAACTCTGAGGACATACTGGTGTTTCCCCATGTTCGATCATGCTTCTCTCGATTGTAATGCTTCTTACTCTCATTTGGCTATTTGCATGGCACTTCAGTATGATTTTTGCGAGTTTATTGGTTATGTCTTTGATTCTTGGGGTTTTAGGTTATTGGTGGTATCGAGATCGTCCAACCGAAATGAAATATACAAAATGGGTGATGGAGCTCACTGCTGGTTGGATAACTGTTGCGATTATTGCAAATCTTGGTGCATTTTTTGTCTCAGCAGATATTGTTCCTGATATGATATCGCATCGATCTTTTGTTTATTTTATAGGATTTCCTGCTCTCGCTTGAGCCCTTGGATTTTTCTTCTATAATCGTTCGCAGATCGCTCTTGGAGTTCTCACTTGGTCAATTCTTGGTCTGATTTCAGCACGATCTGGAGAATCACTCATACAAGTCATACTCATCGTGCTTCTTGTGATATCACTTGTGCTGAACATGTTTATCGGTGATAAAAAATTAAACTTTTATAAAAAATAATCTTAGGAAGTGAAAAGTAGAGCTATCCCCAAGTCTTAAAGGGCATGCGGGATCGAGAAATGGTTATAAAAAGAGACCCGAAGGTCTCAAAATGCGAAAGGAATATTCAGATTTTATGCTAGAGCATATTACAATCTAAATACTTGCGAAGATTTTGTCGGATCCGGTCAATCAATGTGAATTCCCGTTTCCAGCCATTGACATAGAAATCAATGCGAACATCGGAGTTGAGAGCTCGTATCTTATAATATTGACTTTCAACCTTATCAACTGCGTCCAAAGCAGATTCGACATAATTCATAGAATAGCCATTGGCATAACTATGAGAAGTATAGGAATCTGTAATGTTATGGAGCCTAACAATCACAAGATCATTAGGCATATATACCTTCATACGAAAAGTGCTATGATGAATAAGTGATGTCTCCAACTCAAATTCAATCCACTCTATCGTATCCGGAGCATAGGATATATCCTCAAGATCATACTCTGTCGTGAGGCGTGTACGCTTTCCATCGTAATAATAGAGAAGTTTAGACGTTACACGCGAGATAAGTGATTTTTTTGTTTTTGTGGTACGTGGTAACACGTATCGACCGATATCTGAACTCATAGATAACCCTCAACCGTATAGGCTGTTTTGTTGATATTTGTTTTTGTGAAATGACACTATATAGAGAAATTCTATTTGTCAACTATTTCCTCAAATAATGAATACCGAGTGTGAGAATATTGAGACAAAATAAGAGACTCAGTAAGCTATAAAACACTGATCTTATATGTTTAATTTTTCTCTGTAACCTTTCAATATTTGTAATTGTTTATCTGTGTCTTGTATTTGCATTTTGAGACGATGATTTCATACGCTGATAGCAGACTTTCATAAGCTTTCTGCGAGCGATTGACCCACTAATTCAGATGAGAGTAGCGCACTCTCAAGAATATCATGGTTTTGCTTGAGCAGAACAATGATCTCATCAATCGGAGTAATAACCTGAGTTCGTATCCACCCCTCAAAAAGAGAGAAATTGAATATCTCGCAATACTGAGATTGCTCAAGAAGACGACGAAGCAAGAGAGTATCTCGGACACTTTTTTCTGCGGAAGAATTCACCTTAACAATACCATCTGTGATCTTCCCAATGAGATTATCTCTCCATTCATTCTTTTGAGCATCAGACAGACTCAATACTAGATATTTACTCGTGTCTTGGAGCGCAAGAGAAGAGACTTCCAGCATACGGAATGTATCGTTAATACGGTAGAGGATATTATTACGAGCATTGAGAATCAGTTTATTCACCAGAGAAAAAACAAGCCCAAGTGCCCATGCAAACCCAACTCCGATACCATACATCACAACAATCGCAAGTGAGAAAATAGCACCCAGAGCATATGCAAACGGTACAATTCTCATATCAAGATCCGCCGTGTGAGAGAGTTTTTCAAAAATCTGCTTTATCTTGAGAAGAAGAGAATCGAAGAAAATAATCTTTTTCTTCGCAAGATGAGATTCTCAGAGAAAATCCTCATCAAACTCTCTTTCCCAATTTTGAATATCCTTATGGGATAGTAAGGTATCTAGCGATACTACTTCTTGACCAAAGATAAGGGCCTTGTCGGTGAAGACAACATTCGCAACATGATTAAAGAGAAATGATCGTCTAATGGATTTTACGATGAGAACAAGAAAAATCAGAGGATAGATAAACCCAATTGAGAGAAATAATCCCCCAAAAGCAGCAGCTGTACCACCAACAATCATGCCAATGGTTGCAAAAATACTTGATATCACCGCCATGGGGAAAATATAGCGATCCATCATGGAGAGGTAATCTCTCTGAATCGTGATCATGAATTCAGATGGAGATATCCATTCATAAAGATGAAATCATCGAGTGGAAATATCAGATTGGATGTTATCTGGAAGTTTTATATCAGACTTCTGAGGAAATTTATCGTATTGCAAGAACTGTGATGGCATGATATATGCTAGTTAAAATCATATTTAATTTCAGATATCTTTCAGGTATCTGGCTCTAAATTCAAAAAAATAGGAAGTTCAGATCAGTGCATAATAGCTCAAAAAACAATTTCAATTCATGTCTTTGATGCCTTACGAGGAATATTGTTGTCATAAAAGGTAGTAATGCTGCGATTATGATGCACTGTTAAGAATGTGTTCATATATCAATCAGGTATCTTTTTAAAAATATCATCAGGTATATGAATAGTTTTTTTTAAAAGCCCATATGTCATCTCAATATCTTGCGACTTACCATATTGTTCAAGCATAATATAACTCCTTGTATTTGGTATAAGGAAGTAGGCAAAGCCTCGCTCTCTCTCATTTGGAACTTTTTCTCTGTTAGAATCAGAAAGAGCTACCCCTGTACTCCTATTGAGAGTCTCGCCATCAGCCGATAAAACTTGTAGCGTTCAAAAATTACTAATGCCTATATTATATCATATCTGATAGTGACTATCCAGTAATGAGCCATTAATAGAAAATGGAAAACTATCGTAGAGATCTTCATAGTTAATTGATTCTAACCCACTCCATCAATATAAGGAACCTCATAGGCTTAAAGATCTTCCGAGAATATCTACATTAATAGGCCATGGTGTTATACTATAGCGTTTGCAATTATTTTGAAAAATCAGATTAATACCCTTTGGTGAATAATATCAGATAGTTTCTTCATTAATCTTAGAATCAGTCCTTTGTTGTTCGTAAAAATCCTCTGAAAAACCATAAAGATAATCAACGAATTCTGGTCGCGCAGATGCTGATGAATTGGTTTCAAAATATATAGTAGAATTGCCATTGCTTCCAATTTCTTTTCGATAGTGTCATTTACGATAAGAGGCAGTATGACATTTCAGGCTTCATGTGGAAGATGTTTTTACTGGTTCCTGAAAAGAAATATATGACCTTAAGCTTTTAGGTACTTGTAGAAATAGCGATTCTTTTGACATAACCTCTTCTTGTTGCTTTTGTAAATTCATCTGATGAAGATAATAGTAAATACCAACTATGCTCCACACAACAGAGAAAAATGCAACTATCCACCTTGGAGATATTCATCAGTGGCCCATAGATATGATGATATTACTGACTGAGCTCTTTCGCAAATTCTTCTTGTTCTTTCGCACCAAGCACCTTTACGCTTGCGAGCTTCACACTTGCCTCATCAAAGAGTTTTCGTTGAGCATCCGCCTCAATCTTCACCTGAGCACGGTATGACTCAATGGTATCAAAATGATTTTTAAGCTTCGTAACATTCTCAATAAATACCGTTGAAGAGAGTACTGGCTTTGCTGAGAGCTCCTCGCTTTTGCGAGATGATTCGATCGCCTTATCAGTGAGCTCAGATGACATCTTATCAATCGTCTCCCCCATCACAGAGATCGCTTTCATTGATGCATCGAGAGCCTTCTGTGAACTTGTCTCAATAAGAGCTGTCGAGAGAAGTGTCTTAAATATTGGGCGACTTGAACTCATAGAGAGCGAGAGTTTTGCAGCGCTATCGAGACGCATGAGGAGTCTCTTACGCGCCATATCGAGATTGCCAATGAGCACAACAAGATTTGCCTGAAAATACTCTACGTGACGGATGAACATCTCATATTTCAACTTCTGATTTTCATCCGTTTCAGTCGATGCTCTTGTTCAAAATTCTTCAATCTTCAGGGTCAAATAATCCTTATAGGCAACTACCTTACCAAGATTTGCGTCAATTCCATCGATGAATTTCTTCTGCATATCAACACTGGTGTTGAGTGAACTGTATGCCTGATCAAAGCCAGAGAAAATCACTTGGATTTTTCCTTCGAGTGACTTGATATTAAACGATGCTTCATCCCACTTATTATCGAGTGTTTTTGCAAGTGACCCAATAAGAGGAATGGACTTTGCAATCTTCATAACGGTACCATCGTTATCGATGATCTCTTTATAAACCGTTTGCACATCACCGTTCATCTTTGAAAGAGTATCTGATACATTCATGATCGGATCATGATCAATAATTGCAGCGGTTTCAGAAATAATTGAATCAATAGGTGCTGTGATCTTTTCTCCGAGTGATCGAAAATCCTTCGCTTCAGCAAATGTTTTCTCAACATCTGCCTGTTCCGTTGCTGTGAGTGGAAGAGACTTTAATTCAGTAACCATTTGAGTTGATGATACAGTTGTATCTTGAGTTTGAACCTGAGAATCAGACATATTCTAAGAAAAATAATTAAACCTGCACATTGTATAATAAAAAGTAGGTATTTACAAAAAAAAGATACTGTACACCTTTAAAAATAAATTGACAGAAATTTTATTCATAGAATAAAACAATTCATCCGAATAGTCAGTGGCAAAAATAACCCCCTAATATACTATCTTTAGGGGGTTATGGAGGTTATTTTCTCAGTATATATTCGTGTACGCTATGTGCTGCAAGGCATCATTCAGCAGCACTCATGATAGTTTGTTGAAATTTATTTGAGTTCGTCGTAACATCTCCTGCCGCATAAAGTCCATCTATATTCGTCGCCTGAGCAGCGTTGACGATGATATATCATTCACGATCAAGATTGACTCAGAGATCTTGTACGAGACTCACATCTGGAGTTGATCCTATCGCTACAAATATACCATCTACTTTCAATGTATTACCATCTTGTAAGACGAGATGATCAACATTGAAATCTCACTCAATCGATGCAACGCTGGTTGAATAGTGAACAATAATATTTTTTGTCTCTGTAATTTTCTCTTGCCATATTTGTTCAGCTTTCATAGCATCACCTCGAACGAGCAAGTGCACCTCCCGAGCAATATGCGAAAGATAGAGTGCCTCAGTGATAGCAGAGTCTCCCCCACCAACCATAGCAACTACCTGATTTTTGAAGAAATTCCCATCACATGTTGCACAGTATGATACACCCATTCCAATCAATCGATCTTCTCCTGAGACTCAAAGTTTTTTATACTTATTTCCTGTTGCGAGTATGAGTGCTCGTGATCGTCTAAGACCAGAAGTCGTACTCACAAGAAAACCATTTTCATCTTTTGCTACGTTTGTTACATCAGCCATGAGTATCTCAGACCCAGAAACTTTTGCATGTTCAGCAAAATGATCCATAATTTCTTTGCCTGATGCAGAAAGAGTTCATGGATAATTTTCAACTTGATGAGATTGAGCAAGAGCCCCACCTGGTATACCGCCAATTACCAAAGTATCAAGCTTGTAGCGAGCTGCATACATACCAGCTGGAAGCCCCGCAGAGCCAGTACCGATAACAATAACATCATAGACTTTACCAATATCCGTTGAACCTAAGATAGTGCTATCCATAAAAACTTTTATAAAGTATGGTATTATAGAGATTTTTTTTGATTTTTCAAGAGATCAGCTCATCAGTGAAATATTCACCAAAACAATCATTGACAAGGCAGTTTTCTATAATAGTATAAAGAAAATAATATTTGTGCTATGCCATGAAAAAATCCTGAAGAGCACACATGAAATAGTGCGAAAATCCTTGATATCACCTCGCGTCTCCCAGTACTCACCCCTACAGAAAAAAATACAGCGATGCATGATTGATGATCAGAGAATATAGTCCAATTTACTCAAAAGTGAGTGCAAGATATGATAACATGGAACGAGGAACGTGAATCTCAATGTTTGGAGACAGTACTTCAATGACTCTATATCGAACTGGATAGAGAAATAAAGATTCTTGAGCAATGCTATAGCAAATTTGAAGATATTCCTACCGATCTCAGCGCTTGGGAAAATAATAACAATCAAATATTTACTACCATATCAAGCATAGAAAGTGGATGAATATATTCTGAAACCGATTCCATGTTAGAAAACACAGGTGAAAACATTCTCACTGAAGGATTCTTTCAAGAAAAATTCGACAATATGACAGGAAAAGAGGCTCTTTTAACTATTAAGACCTCGAAAGGTCTTAAAATTAAGGAAATAAAGGAGGATGGAATTCCACAAATAAGAAGAATGGATTATTTAGGAATCAACGAATTCGTTATTCGGTTCATTTATCAAAAACAACATCAGCCGCCTAGAATGCAAATTATTGTACATATGAGCACCTATGATGAGGATAATCAACTCCAAGATTATCCAAAAACAACAACAATTTCAGAGAAAAAAATTATGGAATTATGTTATATACAAGCGATCCAAACAGTCAAAATATTTATTCATCAACTCAAGCTCTACGAATAAGCAATAAAAGACCCACATAGTGTGGGTCTTTTTGTAGTGCAATCCTCCTTTTTATATTTACTCTTTCTTTCGATAGATGTCATCGAGTGCTTGATGTGCCAAATGACGCATCAAACGTCTGATAGGATTATTCATTGGAAGCGTCTCTCCATTCACACTATAACAACAAAAATAAATCGTCGTCATAGTGTTTTTAGGCGACCCATACATAGAGTCAAAACCAGGCTGATATATACCGGTTATGACCATAAAATCACCCGTATCAGCATTAGGAACCCGAACGTTGCATTTGCCATCTCCAACTTGAAACTCCCTTGTCAGAACTTGTTTGGAGCTATCACTCATCCAATCAAGCAAAGAAATTTCTGGAATACTCTCAGGTGCATGATTGCAATCATGTGAATCTTGCGGTACTGATGATACCATTTTGCTTACTCCTATGTAAATGGTCCGGATACTCTAGTCAAAAATAATATTTGTCAAAAATTTCTATACTTTCTCTTTTGAGGTGGAAAGTTGGTGACATTTTTCTGCGAGAGAAAGTGGTGACGGCATATATGAAAGTGAGATGATACGACCATCTGTTGTTGCAAATTCAAGTTGTCCCATATCGAGAATGTTTTCCAGTGGCGTCTTCTTTCGTGAGGTAATTGATGCGATATGATCATTATCGATCTTCTCAACACTATATTCAAATGGAGCTCGAAACTGTATAATGGTTATATCATGAGACTCAATCTTTAATCCAGTCAGATAGTACGATGAAAGTTGAAAGCCAACAAAGAGTACAACAAGGGTGAGAAAAGCGAGCGAGAGCATAGATGTAAGTTCAGTTGGAAATCAAACAATACTCTCTCGAAAATAAAAAAGAACAAAGGAGATACTCACACCAAAGAGAATAGTTCCAATGGGGTAGATAAGGAGAAATGGATGAGAACGATGCGATGTTGGTGACATATTAGCGAGGGGTATCAAGGGAAATAGGGAGTCTATGAGTAGCCGAGAGAGTAATATTTGGCTTCTTGATATAGAGAGGTTTGAGTGGAAATTCTTCTCTCCCAAAAGGAAGAACACAATTTTGAAAAAAATCACTTACATTCTCTCGTGAGAAAAAACCATCTCTATCATCATCAAGATGATACATCGATTCAGAAAATTGTTCATTGGGGATAAGACTCCAATTTTGATCATCTAGTGCGAGAGCTCTCTCTGCTTTATTTGCCTGAAGTGAGAGAGGAAATGGAGCACCGAGCATATGAGCATAAACAAAACGATCGATCGAAAAAAGTGGTATAGAATCGGTCATATGCAAGGCCGAGAGCATGAGGGTGATGACACGAGTTGCTGTGAATCCACCTGGTCATGTAACCGCCGTTATCGTATCAATATTCCTCCATTCACATCATGATTGAATGAGAAATTCTGAGAGTTTCTCAAAAAACATATCATATTCCTTTCCAGCTATATCAATAAATTCTATTGCTTTCAAAGTTGCCCCAGATTTGAGAACAAAGCAAGGGTTTTGATCGAAAGTGTTTACGAATAGATTCATAGTAGCTAATAGAGGCGTGAATAAAGTTTATCAGGAAAGTGAATATTGAGGAGTTTTTTACTACCATCAAGAAGTGTGAGCATCATATGACCATCTTGTTTTGCCACGATATAACTCAGATTTACCGTATCAAGTCGGGCGAATTGGAGGCTCGGTGAGAGTACAAAGAGCGGTTCCCCATCTTTCGTTCGTAGTATATAACCACCAGGCATATATGGACTCGATAGTGGGAGTTTTTCGAGAACAATTTTGGTAGCATTATCCATTCTTTTATTCGAGAGAAGCTCAAGACCTACTGATCCGCTGAGTACAGTTTGCCCCGATGCTATGAGTGTGACAGGACGATTTTCAAAGAGTGGATCACGTCTGATGGCAAGCCTTGCTAGTGGAGTATCCCCATAGGATAC
>ERZ724508.754-NODE-754-length-21626-cov-5.206620_pt1 | contig 21626 bp, 19 predicted proteins | sample MGYA00376041_ERZ724508 | MGnify/ENA primary metagenome ERZ724508 (study PRJEB28724, sample SAMN07190887) | wastewater metagenome | isolation source: effluent of sewage treatment plant in Hong Hong | place: USA: Christiansburg, Virginia | collected 2016-03-01 ...
AGCATTTCAAACACCACAATATTCAAGTGAAACCATACGACGAGTTGGGGTATCGTTAATGGACTATACTAAATCACTAAATATTTATTTTAAAGCACATCCTTTAACCTATTTCGATTATAAATCTTCTCTTTCATTTCAACATGCTAAGCCCAATTATGCCTATATATACAAAGGAAAGTTATATGAAGACATTAATTTTATTGAATGGAGTAATGGTATTCGCTATGCTTTTGGAGAGCAGGAGATAGAAATAAACGATGAACGAATAAAAATACCTTCCAAATTTCCGATACTGTACTTCAACATCGATAAAGGTTTCAAGGTAGGCAAACAACCCTTTCATTATACCCGTTACGAAGTACGAATTGATCAGTTTGTAAAAATTGTTGATTTAGGTAAACTTGGAATTCAACTATCAGGTGGAGGAGTATCAGGAGATGCTCCCTACACAAAATTATATGCAGGAAAAGGAAGTAGTAAAAGCGCAGGTGTAGTGGTACATAATAGTTTTGAAACCATGGGTTATAATGAATTTGTAGCCAATCGGTATTTCAATATCTTTTTAAGTCATGATTTTGGAAGAATGTACTATAGAAGTTCTTTCTTTATGCCCAATTTCATGGTTATTTATAATATCGGTTGGGGCTTTCTCTCAAACCCACAAGATCACGTAGGGCCTTCTATGAAAGATTATAGCAAAGGCTATAAGGAGGCCGGTGGTTTCGTAAATAATATTGTTGTATTGAAATTATCTGGATTAAAACTTGGTATTGGGGCGGGTGTATTTTTTAGATATGGAGAATATCAATTCAATAAAACAACAGATAATGCCATGTTTAAATTCTCATTAAATATTTACTAACGAATAGTATTCTTATTTTAAACAAAAACACCTGCATTGTATTGCAGGTGTTTTTGTTTAAAATGTATTTTTTCAAATTACTTTCTAGGATTCCCTCTTAAATGAGAATTGTTGTAATCATTTAGAATTTCATTTCTTCCCTCCATATGCTCAACAAACGTATCTACATATTGGATATCAAATGAAACATTACCAAGCAACCATACACCACCCCATTCTTTTGTAGTGCGCATTAATACATAATCTGCACCATCAATTTTTGTCGTATACGTAACGGACATTTCATCTCCATTAAAATAGGTATCGCACAAAAAGATATGTTCGCTCCATGGATGATCGAAATTACTAATTTTTACGAGGGATTGCTTTTGATCAAACTCTCCAAAACGTGTAACGTGAACATAAAGACCTCTTGTTCCTTTATATACTTCCGTGTATTTACTTATATCCATAGTACAATCTCGTATGATTTATTAAAGCTATTAAATTATCTTTTGTTGTTTACGTAAACTAAAAAAAATTAGCTAAAGTGGGGAATAAAATTGTGTTTTATTCCCCACTTTATTATATACAGGTGTTTATATTTTTTCAGTAGACCAATTAAAATATAAATTATTGTAAAAAAAGAAGTAAGGGACGTTTAGATTGGATTAACATTCATAAATCGTTTCAGAACGATTTATAAATCCATTCAATTAACTACCTTCTTAATCATATAAAGTTGACGTTCATCTTTTGTAAACAATTTATACTCTAAAGCTAAATTACTGTAATATAAAAAAGGTGTAATAGAAGTCTTAGGGTTTCTTGTAAAACTCAATCGTTTATCTCCAATCATAAAATACCCATTACTAATTGATAATTCTAATAGTAATTCATCTTTAAATTTTAAGGTATCGCCATCAACGATCAAATGTGTATATAAATCACCTTTCCAGTATGCGCCCATACGTGATGAAGATGCCAAACCGCTTCCACCTCCACCATATGTGCTATGCGATTCGAAATTTTTCTTATGAAAGTATACGAATTGAATGTTTTCAAAAGGATTGACAGACCAATTCTTTTCTGTTGTGTAATAATAATCAAATAAATTATAAAGCCATTTTACCTCTTTTTTACTATCAAACAAAGAACTATATTTTATTGTTTTTCGATAAAATACAAACCATTTATTGTTCTGAAAATAAAATATTTTATTGAAACAATCATGCGGCTGAAGATCATGATAATGAGTAAAAAATCTTATAGACTCATTCTTAATGACATCAAAAAATGCTATTTGCTCTTCTTCACTCCATTCAAAATTTTCATTTTCTATGATCATTTCTTTTATACTTATATCACCATCAATAGCCCACGTTCTATAATAATTTTGTGTTAGGTGTATTAAATAACCTTCAATCAATATTTGATCATCTACTAGATAATGTGTTTTCTCATAAGATAAGGTAGAAATTAAGTTACCCAAAGGGTCATATTTGTACAAGGTATATTTCAGATCATTATCTTCATACGCTCCTATTTTCTGATTTGCAATTACAATCAAATTATTATCGGCTGTCAAGTAATTTTTTATGGGATCTGAACTTTGAAATAGAAAAATCATTTCATGGTCACCAAAACGAATCGTTGATTTATCAACATAAATATAACATTCATATTCAGTTGGAAGTATTTTAATTTGATTCTTAATTTTATGTTTATAATAGATTGCTTCGCTCCAATTAAAAAGAAGAACAACAAAAACAAGAATAACTAATACAATAAACCAGAACATTAAAAAAGGGTTAATTACAAATTAAAAGAATCCCAATAAATATACAATACAACTTTTAAGTAAGTATTTTTATTTAGTATGGAAGGTAAAAAGAAATATGGATATACACGTATTAAAAATTGTTCATTTCCATTGTCCAACTAATTAATTAACTTTTGTTTAAAAAAAACAAACTATTCATCTTTTGCTTTTTAACTATTAAAAAAAAGGTCTTCTCACCGATGGTGGGAAGACCTTTCAATATTTAATACATACAACAATTATGCTGTAATAGGTTTAACTGTTTTGATAATACGCGCAGCAACTTTATATGGATCAGCAGCAGAGTTAGGACGGCGATCTTCCATATATCCTTTCCAGCCATTTTTAGGAACCAACATTGGGATTCTTATTGATGCACCACGATCAGATACACCATAGCTAAAATCATCAATACTAGCAGTTTCGTGCTTACCCGTTAAACGTAAATGGTTATCTGCACCATATACATCAATATGTTCTTTAATTAAAGGACGGAAAGCTTCACATACTTTATCAAATATTTCTTTTTTACCACCAGTTCTTAATAAGGTATTAGAGAAATTTGCATGCATACCTGAACCATTCCAATCGGTATCGCCAAGTGGCTTACAGTGGTAATTTACATACACACCATATTTTTCAGTAATTCTTTCTAATAAATAACGAGCAACCCAAATTTCGTCACCAGCACGTTTAGCACCTTTTGCGAAAATTTGATATTCCCATTGACCAGCTGCAACTTCTGCATTAATACCTTCGATGTTTAATCCTGCATCAATACAAGCATCTAAATGTTCTTCGATGATCTCACGACCATATGCATTTTGAGCACCTACTGAACAATAGTAAGGTCCTTGAGGTCTTGGATATCCACCTACGGGGAAACCTAATGGCATGTTTGTAGCCATGTCGTATAAGAAGTATTCTTGTTCGAAACCGAACCAGAAATCATTGTCATCATCTTCAATATCTGCACGACCATTTGTTTCGTGTGCAGTACCATCTGCATTTAACACTTCGCACATAACCAGATATCCGTTTTTTCTTTGAGGATCAACACAGATATAAACCGGTACTAAAATACAGTCAGAAGAACCACCTTTTGCTTGGCTGGTTGAAGAACCATCAAACGACCAATTTTTACAATCTTCCAATTTTCCACTAAAATTTTCTTCAATTTTAGTTTTGCTACGTAATGACTGAGTTGGTTTGTTACCATCAAGCCAAATATACTCTAATTTTGATTTTGTCATCGAAAATGAAGGTGTTATGTGATTAATAATTATGTTTCTAACAATTATGATACAAATTTAACCCTCTAATTTAAAAAAACTAATGTTTTTTATCATATTCAGCATGTCTTTTTACACATTTATGTAAAAATTAGTACATTAATTCAAAAAACAAAGCAGGGTTATATAAATTATTGATTTAATCCAATAAAAAGATACTCATTAAACATCTTTTTATTGGATTAAATCCTTTCTTATCTTAAGAATAACAATTCTCTATACTTAGGTAAAGGCCACATTTTATCGTCAACAATCATTTCTAATTTATCAACGGCATAGCGAATCGTTTCAAAATGCGGACGTACTTTATTACAATATGCTTTAGATCTATTTGGAATATGATCAATTGCATTAGCTTTTTTACGTTCTGTGGTCATAGCATCCACTTCTGTTTGAATGGATAAAATATGCTTAGACATTTCTTTAATCACTTCAATAGAAGACTTCGCTTCTTTATCTAGGCCAATTTCCTTTAAACCTCTTACGTTATTGATTAAAATATTTTGATATTCAATTGCTGTGGGAATAATATGATTGATTGCTAAATCACCAATTACTCTTCCTTCAATTTGAATTTTCTTAATATAATTTTCTTGCATGATTTCATAACGTGCTTCTAATTCACGTTCTGTATAAATACCATGTGCTGTAAATAATTTTTTAACTTTCGGTGTTATCCAAGCTTCCAGCGCATCAGGGGTTGTCATGATATTACTCAAACCTCTTTTTGCAGCTTCAGCTACCCATTCATCGCTGTAGCCATTACCTTCAAATCGAACCTTTTTAGAAGACTGCGTATAGTCACGCAATACGTTTGCTACAGCTACTTCTTTTTTAATTCCTTTATCAATTTGTTTGTCAACTTCCAATTTAAACTGCACCAATGTTTCCGCAACAATTGTATTTAATACTGTCATTGGTGATGCAGAATTTGCAGAACTCCCTACAGCTCTAAATTCAAATTTATTACCAGTGAAAGCAAATGAAGACGTACGATTGCGATCTGTATTATCCAACAACAATTCAGGTATTTTATCAATACCCAATTTCATGTACATGTTGTCACCCTTATCAATGCGCACATTTCCATTTTTCTCTAATTCATCCAATACTTCAGTTAATTGGGTCCCTAAGAATACAGACAAAATAGCGGGTGGAGCTTCGTTTGCACCTAAGCGGTGGTCATTGCCTGCTGATGCTATAGAAGCACGTAATAAATCAGAATAATCGTGAACGGCTTTAACAACGTTTACCAAGAAGGTTAAGAAAATTAAATTCTCTTTTGATTTACTGCTTGGGCTCAACAAGTTTTTACCAAAGTTTGTACTTAAAGACCAGTTGTTATGCTTACCGCTTCCGTTAATACCCGCAAATGGTTTTTCATGAAACAACACTTTTAATGCATGCTTTTCAGCAACTTTGTGCATCAAATCACGAATCAACTGATTGTGGTCGCACGATAAATTACACTCTTCAAATGTTGGTGCCATTTCATATTGGCCAGGAGCAACTTCATTGTGCTTTGTACGTGCAGGTATACCAAGTTTAAATGCTTCGATTTCAAAATCAACCATGAAATCATTTACACGAGGTGGTATAGATCCAAAATAATGGTCGTCTAGTTGTTGTCCGCGAGAAGGTGCATGTCCAAAAACCGTTCTACCTGCCATTAATAAATCTGGACGCGCATTAAATAATGCAGCATCTACTAAGAAATATTCTTGTTCGGGTCCGAGAGTTGCCGTTACTTTTGTAATATCCTTGTCAAAGAATTGACATACTTCAGTTGCAGCCTTATCCACCGCAGCTAAGGATTTTAATAAAGGTGCTTTATTATCTAAAGATTCACCTGTAAAAGAAACAAAGATGGTTGGAATACATAAAGACCCACCCATAATAAAAGCTGGAGAAGATGGATCCCAAGCGGTATACCCACGCGCTTCAAACGTTGAGCGAATACCACCATTTGGAAAAGAAGAGGCATCGGGTTCTTGTTGAACAAGTGCACTTCCTTTAAATTTTTCAAAAGGCTTACCATCTCCATCTAAATCAAAAAAAGAATCGTGTTTTTCAGCAGTAGCATCTGTTAATGGCTGAAACCAGTGTGTATAATGCGTTACTCCTTTTTCGATGGCCCAGCTTTTCATACCTGCAGCAACTGCATCTGCAGTGATAGCATCTATTTTTTCACCTGAATTAATTGCAGCCAAAACCACTTTTAAAGTATCTGAAGAGATATACCGTTTCATAGCATCTACGCCAAATACATTTTCACCATAATAATCTGATATCTTAGAAGATGGAGGTGTAACTTTTATTGGTTGTCTAGCATTTAATGTTTCTAATGCTTTAAAACGTAAATGTGCCATAAATTTATTTTTTTCTATTGAATGTCATAATTAAAACCCAAAACTATAAAAAGATGCTACATTTTAGCATTATATGCCTAAAAATTTAAGCACATTATTCAAAAATACGTGTATCTACCTATAAAAACCAAAATACTGAATGAATATTCCATAAATGGACGAACAAATACAAATGTCATTTTTAATAGCTTAAATTATTAATAAAACGTAAAAGGTTTCTTTCTTAAAATTCATCTGTATAATATTACGAACCAGCAAACTAAGCTTTTACACGAAACCATTTGTATTTTTTTCTTTGGTCAAAAATCTTGTTATTGGTTAATGTTTAAAGATTGATGTTCTAATAATTACGTTATCTATAAAAAACTCTGTAATTTTAACATTCATTTCGAAATCTAACATACTGAAAAAGCTACTATACTTTCTACTTCGCTACCTCCTATTTTGGATGCTTTTTTTCAGTTTTGGAAGATGTTTCTTTTTATTATATCACATCATACCTATTTCTAAACTACCACTTTTAGAAACATTAAAATCATTCCCATACGGCTTAATTTTAGATATTTCCTTTTCGTCGTACATAACAGTCCTAATTGCTTTCATATTACCCGTTTTTCTACTTTTTAAAATTAAAGAAGCCCTAATTTTAAAATTAATTATCTATTATACAGCATTTTGGATTATTATTATCTCCTTTATTTTCATAGTAGATGCAGAATTATTTACTTTTTGGGGCTTCCGATTAGACAATACGATCTTTAGATATTTAGGTACACCAGCAGAAATGCTTGGAACGACCACCTCTTCACCATTATGGTTTTTAATCCCCTTTTTTATACTGATTTCTTATCTAGGAATTATCTTATTTATTAAATTCAACCGTAGTTATTCCTTTACTTATTTAAAAATTTGGCAAATTCCATTTGCTTTTTTTTTAACTGCCGTTTTAATACTCCCAATTCGGGGTGGTTTTCAGCAAATTCCCAATAATGAAAGTGTCGCATACTACTCTACCATCCCACTTTTAAACCAAGCTGCTTTAAACCCCGCGTGGACTTTAGCACGTTCCGTAATAGAACAAAATGGTCCGGGTATGGAGCATTACAGCTTTTTTGATTCGACAAAAGCACAGACACTATTTCAACAGCAACTTTCCACGTATTCTAGTATTGACACTATACCGCTCAAAAATACCCGTCCCAACATTATTGTCATTATTTGGGAAAGTTTAACATCAAAAGTTTTGAATGATACCGTTACACCAGGTCTGAATCAATTAAAAAACCAAGGCATTTATTTTTCTAATATGTATGCAAGCGGAGATCGAAGCGATAAGGGATTAGTTGCTATATTAAGTGCCTACCCTGCTCAACCCGATTATTCCATTATGACTGAGCCAGGCAAATCTCGAAAACTGCCCTTTATAACCCAACAATTAAAATCTGCAGGCTATCACACAGGGTATTTGTATGGTGGCGAACTTGAATTTGCAAATATGCGTTCGTATATGAATTACAATGGCTTTGACGAGATCCTTGGAAAGTCAGACTTCCCTAAAGAAACATGGGGAGCAAAATGGGGAGCGCACGATCAATTCACGTTCAATCGCTTGCTTGAACGTGTAAACGAGCAAAGCCAAAAGAAAAATCCTTTTTTCTACACCCTATTTACCCTTAGCAGTCATGAACCCTTTGATGTACCAGGAAAACCTGCTTTAGAAGGCAAATCCAAATCTGTTCAATTTAAGAATTCACATCATTATGCTGATTCCTGTTTTACTGACTTTATTTCGAAAGCTCAGAAAGAAACGTGGTGGGATAATACATGGATTATTGTAGTTGGCGATCACGGACATATTTTGCCTGGTAACGAATATGCAGTACATTCGCCCGATGAATTTCACATACCTATGGTTTGGCTGGGTGGGGCATTAACCAAACAACAAGAAATTACTAAAACCTATTCTCAAATAAATATTGCGCCTACCATAGCAAACTATCTACACTTAAATCCTAGTCCGTTTTCTTTTTCAAAACCCATCTACCTTTCAGATACTACAAAAAGTATGGCTTGGTATTCTTTTAACGATGGGTATGGAAGTCTGCATGATAAAAATCATTTTTTCATATATGGGTTGAATTATGAACGTATTATCTTTAAAAAAGGACTCTTTTCGAACTTGGAAGTGGATGAATCAAAAGCATTCCTTCAGGTATTAATGGAGGATTTCTATCAGAAATAAGCTACCTTTGTAGCTGCAAAGAAGACGGTCTAACGTCACATCCCACAATGAAAAAAGTTGCTTTCTATACACTTGGCTGTAAATTAAATTTTTCGGAGACCTCTACCATTGGTAGAATGTTTACAGATAATGGCTATGAAAAAGTGGAATTTCACGAACAAGCAGATGTATACATCATTAATACGTGTTCGGTAACAGACCATGCAGATAAGAAATGCAAAAAAGTTGTTAAAGAAGCATTGCGATATTCTCCAGGTGCATTTATTGGAATTATTGGTTGTTATGCGCAACTAAAACCAGAAGAGATTGCTCAAATACCAGGTGTAGATGCTGTTTTGGGCGCAGCAGAAAAATTTAAATTACTCGATTTATTAGGCGACTTCAACAAACAAGAGAAAGCAATTATATATAATAGTGATATTGCAGAAGCGTCTGATTATTATTGTTCCTACTCTGTAAATGACCGTACACGTACCTTCTTAAAAGTACAAGATGGGTGTGATTATTCATGCAGTTTCTGTACCATACCCTTAGCTAGAGGAAGCAGCAGAAGCGATACCATTGCAAACATTGTTAAAACAGCGAAAGAAATTGCTGCTAATGATGTAAAGGAAATTGTGTTGACAGGTGTAAATATTGGTGATTACGGAATCATTGAAGGCGAACGCTCTACTACCTTTTTAGATCTAATAAAAGAATTGGATGAGATTGAAGGCATTGAACGGTTCCGTATTTCTTCGATTGAACCCAATTTGTTGACAGATGAAATTATTTCATTTGTTGCTACATCCAAACGGTTTGTTCCACATTTCCATATTCCCTTACAATCTGGAAATAATAAAATATTAAAATTGATGCGCCGTCGCTATCAACGTGAGTTATACGTAGAGCGCGTTGCTGCAATTAAAAAGATTATGCCACATGCCTGTATTGGTGTGGATGTAATCGTAGGTTTCCCTGGGGAAACAGACGAAGAATTCAATGTTACTTATACTTTCTTAAACGAATTAGACATCTCTTATTTGCACGTTTTTAGCTACTCTGAGCGCGAGAATACATTAGCAGCCACTATGAAAGGCAAGAGACCAAACAGAGATCGCAGCGAGCGCAGTACGATGTTACGAAGCCTCTCTGAAAAGAAACGTCGCTTCTTTTACGAACAACATCTAACTGAAACAGCTTCAGTTCTTTTTGAAGCAGATGAAGAAAACGGCAGTATGTTTGGCTTCACCAGCAATTACATTAAAGTTGTCACGCCCTACGATCCACTTTGGGTGAATGAAGTAAAAAAGGTTAAACTAAAAGGAATTAACCCAGAAGGATTGGTGGAAATTGATTTGATTTGGGAGAAGGTTGTTTCGTAAGTATACTTATTAACAACAAATTGAATACGTAATATATATACTATTCATAACGATTATTGGTATTTTTCGTATATTGATTAGAGCATAACGTATGGAATTCTTTTAATTAAAAATAATATTCCAACACGATTCAAGTTCGAGTTCCAGATGTTCTTTGAATAGAACATTCAATCCGCTAAATAAAAAACATATGTATACAACCTATCATTTAACATCCGCTCAAGATATTAATTCTGACATTTTAGATGCCATAAAAGCAACATTTAAATCTAGACCCATTACAATTATTGTTGAAGAAGATCACGAACATATTGAATTAACTGACACATTTAAAACCGTATTAGATGAACGCTTAAATGAAGATGAAAAAACATACTTAAGCGGTGAAGATTCTATAAAACAACTCATTCAAAAGTATGGCTTATAGCATTATAGTTTCGGCTCGGGCGCAAAAAGAAATTGAACATGCTATTGATTATTACGCTTTATATAGTGTCGATGCACCTAAAAAATTTATTCAGTCTTTAGCCAACGCTTATATTACCCTACAAAGCAATCCATACTTTAAAATACAATACAAAAATATACGGTCGCTAAAATTAACGATTTTTCCGTACTCACTTTTTTTTGTAATCAACCAAGCCAACTATACAGTTCGAATTATTGCCTGTTTTCACAACAAAAGAAATCCTGACAATAGACCGTAGTTGCATAATACATTCGGCGCTGTTAACAATTTCCTCTCCTCACCTATATCACACCTTACACCTTGGTTACCAATCAATTCGGAGGATTAAGCATAATCCAATCAATCCCCTAATCCAGAAAATCCCAATTCAGACAATATACCGTAGCCCAAACCTCGGAATTATCGTGTGTTGTGAGGTGTCAATTACTTTCCTCCAGCAATCCAAATAATAATCTGCACTCCTACTATTGCAAAGAATATGTATAGCAATTTTACATGAAAAAGATAATACTTTGTTACAACACTTATCCTTTGTTTCGCTTCTTCTGTTTTAGCTAAATTATATGCTTCAATTAATTTTTTATGAGATAACCGACCAGAAGGTCGTGGTATATATCCTCTTAAATTTTTAAAACCTAAGTAACCTAAGATAAAGTGACTAATGCAATATAAGCCAAATACTCCACAAAGTAGAAATTCCATTACACCCATAATATTTGAATTATTTTTTTGTAGTTGCTGGTGGTACAGGCTTAGGTTTTTGAACATAATCAGAATGAACCCAACCAGTTTTTCCTTTTGACATCATAACTTCAGACCATTTCCCATTTGTTTTTCCAGTTAATGTTAATTTGCTACCATTAGTAACAGATTCAATTATATCAGCATTAGTGCCTGCTCCAGATCTGATATGTAAATTACTTCCGTTAGTTTTTACTGTACTACTTATGAAAGGAGTTTTAACTGAAGTTTTAGTTGTATTAGCTACTAAACCTTGAGCTTTATTATATTCGTTTTTTGCAGTATTGAGTAAATCTAACAGCTCAAGAGGAGATTTAATATCAAATGGAGATGAATTAACTATTTCTTGAAGCTCAAGTATGGCTTTATCTACGTCTTCCCATTTAATTGTTGAGCCAATTTGAAATGAATAACCAAAAGAGGCATGGACCTCTATTCCCATACCTGCTCCAATTTTAGGGTGAGCAACACCTCCACCTACTTTAGTAGAACCATCGGATTGGTTAGATTGAGATATATCAAATCCTATACTTGCCTCTAAAGCTGCATTACCACCATAATTGACACTAGTTCCTTTTAATTGATCTATACTTGTTACCGTAGGGAAAATAGCCAATCCAATACTTCCTCCTCCATATAGACCAAGTGCTCCACCTAATTGAGGAGTTATTAAAAAACTAATTCCATCATTTGCGGCTACAACACTTAGCTCTACTGCACCAGTGACCAAAACTATCGTGATTCTAACTCCAATAGTTACTACAATAGCTACTTCTCCTTCTCTATCAATACAAATAATAGGAGAATTAAGCGCAAATAAATATGGTGAAGATCCAGGCGATTTGGACATTAATGGATCTAAACTCAAAAACTTAGCAATTCTCGGATCATATATCCGTGCACCAAAGTCGTAATCTCCACCTACAATCTCATCATCCTTCATTTTTCCATTGAAACCGAAATCATAGACCTGCGAGCTTACTACACCTCTGGCCACCATGCCGAACGGATAATAATCGGTAGCGGAGTTCACGATCTGCTGCGAAGCCAGTCTTCTATAGTCAGACAGAGTGGCTCGTACGTTCCCTAAGTGATCGCTGAGTTAAGTCGCATCACGTTAAATTATAAAAAAGCCTTCTTGTTATTCACAAGAAGGCTTTTAAAAAGAATGCAGTTTAAAACTACTTCTTATATATTTTGAATGTTTGGTTATCTCCGTTCAAGTAATAAACACCAGCTGGAGAACCAGTAATATCAATTTCTGTTCCTTTAGATTTTCTAATAACATTACCAAATGCATCTTGTAGTTCATATTCTACTGGTCTAGACAATGTAATCTTGTCTGTTACTCTTTTTGGATAGAACGTCAATGGATCTAATGTAGATGTATACTCAACTGTAGAAGAATATTTGATTTGACCATCAGATTCTAAATACTTAATTCTGTATTGGTTCACACCTGAATGATGGTAACTTTCAACTTCATAGTTGTTCATTAATGCATTTCCTTTGCCATTCAATTCTTTTACAATAACCCAAGTATTGTAACGCATTTGTTCAACAAAGATTTTGCCTTTAGGACGTTCTCCTTTTGTAGTCCAAACAATTTTGTCTTGATCAATAGAGAATGAACTAATAGAGAAAGCACTTGTTGCAACAATTACTTGAGGATTCAATACTTTCGGCTTACAATCACTTTTGTGTGTAATTTTAACCGTTACAGGATCGCCGATTTTTAAAAACGACAAATCTATTTCAAATGCGCTACTCGCAACATTATATTCTTTCTTTTCTTCGTTCACATAAACATCATTTGTGCAATAATCACGCATATTGCCTGCAAATGGATTTTGAACGTACAAATTTTTACCTTGATAAACTCCTGAAATTGTTAGAATTTCAGCCTTAGATGCTAGTGAACCAAGCAACAATAAGCTGATTATCATGAATTTACGCACTACTTTACTATGTGTCATTTTCCTTGTAAGGATTAGTTTTATAAAAAATTAAATTGACCTCGACAAATATTGTCATTTATTACATTATTTACAAGTGAAAAAATCAATTATTTATAAAGATTATGCACATTTTTGATTCTACAAACGATCTTTTATTTTGGGAGGTAAGTAATTATAGCCTAACTTGTGTTCACTTAACGCATATAGTTGAATGTTCAAACATATAATAATACTAAGCACTATTCTTCTAAGGTTCTGTTTGTCTTCACAAGCAAACCAAATTATTGTCCCTATGGACGACAACCAAACGAACCACTTAAAAGCTTATGGAGTAGCCTATTGGATATTAACCAAGGATAATTCTGTGGATTGGTTGTTAAATTATAGAGGCGGTAGTTTTTCCTTTAATTATACCCCGGCTTTCGTAAACGAACTTGTAATCAGGGGGGTTTCCTATGAAATTATTTCCGATGCCGAGTACGCCAGCATTCAATCCTATATTTCTACTCCTGAAATAAATATGGATGTAGTTAAATTGGAGAAATTTCCAAAAATTGCGGTTTACTCCCCAAAAACAAAGTTGCCATGGGATGATGCTGTAACAATGGTATTAACCTATGCTGAAATTCCATATACTGTAATTTATGACGATGAGATAATTGGTAATGAATTACCGAAATACGATTGGCTGCATTTACACCATGAAGATTTTACCGGACAGTATGGAAAGTTCTACGCTATGTACCGCAATCAACCGTGGTACCAACAACAACAACGCGAGTACGAAGCTGCCGCAAAACGCTTAGGTTTTAATAAAGTATCGGAATTGAAATTAGGTGTCGTTAAAAAAATTCGCGATTTCTGTGCGGGTGGCGGTTATATGTTTGCCATGTGTTCTGCAACAGATACCTACGATATTGCATTGGCTGCAGAAGGTATTGACATCTGCGAAACCATGTACGATGGCGACCCAGCAACTCCCAATGCAAGCAGCAAACTTGATTTTACAAATACCTTTGCCTTCCAGAATTTCAAATTGAAATCAGATCCCTACGAATACGAGTATTCGAATATAGACAATAACCCAATTGATCGAGGTATTTCTGAGAACAACGATTACTTTACCTTATTTGATTTTTCTGCAAAGTGGGATGTCATACCAACCATGCTTACGCAATGCCACACGCGTACTCTTCATGGATTCATGGGACAAACAACAGGCTTTAAAAATAAATTAATAAAACCCGAAGTAATAATTTTAGGAGAGAATAAAGAAATTGGAGAAGCCAAGTTCATCCATGGCACTTACGGTAAAGGGACTTGGACCTTCTATGGTGGGCATGATCCGGAGGATTACCAGCACTTTGTTGGAGAAGACCCTACTGATTTGAACTTACATCCAAACTCCCCAGGTTTTAGACTGATATTAAATAATGTACTCTTCCCTGCTGCAAAGAAAAAGAAACAAAAAACGTAGAAAGTATTGAGTACTAAGTACAGAGTACGGAGTAATGCTTAAACTCTTCCAACATTTCCCAAAACATAAAGAATAAAATTTATAATGCGCAAGTGGTTACGAATATGTTTGGTCTATTTTGCGTACTAAGTACTTAGTACGCCGTACTTGCTACTGCTTTTTCATCTCCCCTAACATTTTCCAAGACATAAAGGATAATAATAGAATGAAGGATATGATTGCAATCCAAACAACGAGTTTGTCTTCATACCAATTATCGACCTTTTCAATGTGCGTCGTTTTTGCTATTTCAGTTCGTTTGCTTTGCAACACACGCAGTGTTGGGAGCACTTTGGGAATGCTATCCACAAAATAATTTAAATCGTATACAGGAGTTTTAGAGAGAGAATCCCCATAACTCAAATAGTATTTTTGTCCTTTCTCTAAATAGGTTTTCAAATAATGTGTTAGCTGCCAGGTATCCATACGATTCAATGTCAGCGCATGATTGTCGTTGTTTTCAACAATCAAATAAAATTCTTTTTCCCTAAAAAAATCAAAGCTGAATTCGTTTAAGGAATATGAATTGACTTCTAGTGTAGTAATGGGAATATATCTATCTGGCTGCGGTTTTCTTCCAGACTTGCCAACCTGCTTTGTTGCAATGGTAACATTGCGTTTGAAGTATCTCGGTCCTGAGAAATTTAAACGCATGCGATTGATTGTATACGCATCGTTGAACCGTACTCGGATGTACGTCTTTTTATCAGCCAAACTATCCTTTTGAATAAAAGTTGGTGCAGGAACGGAAACGTATTTCCCTTCCTTTAAAAATGTTTCATAATAGCCTACTTTTAATACATTCACTGGGAGTGCCCAACGGTTATCGCTATTCCAATGTTCCCAATTTTTCTCATCCCAATATCCCCTATCTGTTATATCAAAACGGTAAAATGCATAATCTGTTAACGGAAAGTTTACATAGGTTAATACTTTAGTATCGGTTTCACTATAGCTGTTATAAAACACATCAAATTGTTTTACAGCAAACCAATTGACACCATCTTCGCTTCCGGCTATATGTGAAATTTTAACAGCATCTGAATTTTTCAACACAAAACACATGTTGTTTATTTCCTTTTTGCTCGTATTTCCAACAACCAATTGTGTACAGCACGTATCAATAATTTTGTTTGAAATGATGGGATACTCCATAAATCGAACGTCTGAAAAAAATGGATCCTCGCGTTTTAAAATATACGGAACCTCTTCGTTTTTTCCATTTAACAACCGAATATCTGCATAATCATCTTGCAACACTGCTCCCACTTCGGGCATGAGTACAATATTGTAAAAGCCGTCTCTTAGTAGACTATCCTCAATTGGTGCAACCCATTTATACGATTGACAAAATGCAGGTATGCTACTTAAAAATAGAATACAACATACAAGTATAAATGTTGGTATAATATGAAACGTTTTTTTATTCATCGGTTAGTAACTTCTTTAGCTTTTGATACATGAAAGAAATAATCAATAGCAATACACCCAAAGATATAAAGGCCGCAATTTTTCCTCCTTCAGACATTTCTTGAATATCAAATACAAACATTTTCAATAAGGCTATACCAAAAATGGTAAGAGAAATAATACGCAGGGTTTTCAATTTAAATTTCATACCCAGTACCATTAAAAGCAGTGAACATAAACCCCATAGTATTGGAAACCCTACTTTATAGGTTTGTCTGGAGATATCGTATATGTTGGGATTGGAATCATAGGAAGCTGCAACCACAATGTTTAATAATTCGGCACTAGCAACGTAAATCCCAACAAAACACATGATCCATAAATAGCCTTTATATTGAATGGCCGTTTTAATGGATAATTCAGTGATTAATTTAAAACAATAGGCAAATGCAGTTGTCAATAGAATCACATTTACATAATGGAAATAATAGTGAAATCCAGATACTTCACCTGCCAAATAAGCATCTCGAATATCAATTGCAACAGGATTGTAATAAATTAAATAAATAAATGCAATGAATAACGTGAACAGGATAGGAAATAATTCCAACGCTTTCAATTTCCTGAATCGGATATATGCAGATAATAATAAGATGTACATCAAGTTGTAAGAGCACGTATATATCGGAGTTATTTCAATTTGGCTCATCAAGCCAACTCTACTTTCAACTTGATAATAAATCTCTAACAAACCACCAAAATAAGATGTTAGTAGAAATACAAACTCTAAGGCAATAGCATATTGTTTAATGGTTAGTTCAAGGAATAATTCCTGATCTGTTTCTTTTTTCAATAAATACATTGTTGCACTTATGGATGCTAAAACCAGTATGGTAGCAACAAACGCTTTATTAATAAACAGTGGCAATATACCATCAAATTCAGCATACGCATTATTCCAATCCATTACCAAACTAATGATCATTAAAACAGTTACTACAAAAGACGTTATTTTCATTAAGTGTATGCCAGATCTTTGGAAAAGCCACAACATCAGAACGGCTTCTGCGGACCAAAATAAGGTGATGTAATTCCCTTCTAGTTGTATCGGTGCAGAGAGTGTTACAAAGGTCAATACCAATCCAATTAAAAGATATACTAGATTTTTATCCGCTTTTTTATTTTTAAATAAAAGGTAGGCAAACCCAAAATTAAATACGGCTACTAAAATTGTAAATAAACCTTGGTACAAACCCTTATTCAATCCATTCAGTATAAACATACCCGCACTGAAATATAAAAATGTGTTGCTCAACAGCATGGATAACTCAAACATTAAAAATGCTTTATTTTCTTTTATATTATTTACAATATTCATTGCAAAAAATAATAGATAGAATAAGGTTGCAAAAAGCATGGCGCCTACATAAGGTAATGGTTCCTCATCGTAGGTAAATGTTTTAATCATCCATCCACTAAATAAAACAACTGTAAATACAAACGTTATGACATTGATGGCATTCCAACGTTTAAAATACGAAAGGATCAACATACCGATATTTAAAACGGCCACATAAGAAAACAATACTTGATAATTACCAGAGCCTGTGCTTACCATAAAGGGCGATGCAAAGCCCCCAATAATAGCGATGATAGCAAGTTCCTTTCTGTCGTATAAAATAGATAAAGCCACACAAAATAAGGTAATAATCACCATGATGATAAATGCTACCGTCTGCGACATCAATTCATATTCGTGAAAGGCAATACCAATGGTTAAATAAAATATGGCAATCCCACCACCTACTAAGACGGAACTAAATGGTCTAAATGTATTTCGAATGTAATGTGCAAAGGCTACTAAAATCCCCCCGCAAACAATTCCAATCATCACTCTTCCAATTTCATTGATCCAATCTTGATCGATTGCAAACTTTACAAAAAAGCCAATACCAATAACCAAAATCGCTATACCAATTTTGTTGATTAAATTTTCACCAATGAATTTTTCTAAATCTGGATTACGTTCAAAAAATCCGGGCTGTGTCTTTTTGGGTTCTTTTGTACTTGCAATTGGCTTGCTGGTTACAGACGATGGAACAAATAAAGGACGATCTTGTTTCTCTTCGAATGTTACAACCGTCTTCTCCTGAATGGCATCCTTTAATTGCTCAATCGGAATAACTTGTTCAGTAGGAACAATTACCTGCGGAATAATGATAGGTTTTTCTATCGATACCTCTGGTACTGTTGTAATTATTGGAGGTGTTTCTGGTTTAACAAGTGGTTTTATTTCCTCTTTAGTTATACCTCCATATTTTAAACGACTTAACTCCCCATTGATGTCGGAAAGATCTTTCGACATCGATAACAGCTTCTTTTGTAAGATATCGATCTTATCTACCAAGCTACCTGTCCGGTTAAGTAGCACAAAAATGCTTACGAATAAACCGACTACACAAATAAATAATAATACACCGTCCATAGTACATTTTTTTAACGATTAAAAATCAAAGATATACAAATTGATTGAATGGAGTCAGTAAAATTATAATCCACTCAATATCTAATAGTTAATTATTTTAAAATATAATTCACACAAAAAAAGGTCATTTACCTTCCAGTAAATGACCTTTAAAATATTTATTCTTAAAAAAATGAATTAGTGATTTCTTTGACGCTCAAACGTTTTATCTAGAATTACTATTAATTTATCCAATGCACCAGTAACAGCTTTTTGTATGGTATCTGAATGGTTTGTAACAGCAACTGGTTGCATCCCTTCTACACGTGCTTCAAGCAAACAACGTTTATCATCACCACCTTCTTTTTTACTGTTTTCATCTGAAAGGTGTACTTCTACACGTGTGATGTTTTCACTAAACCGTTCTAAAGATTCAGTAATCATTGTACTTAAATATTCTGCAGTGCGATCGTTACCTGCAATGTTCTTGTCTGTATTAAATTGAATTTTCATTATTTTATGCTTTAGGTTCCTAGATATAATAAGATACGAAAAATTATTGAATAAGTTAAGTTAATCACTGAATAAAGCATTTTTGTATCATTCATTTGTATAGGTTTCACCTAAATAAAAATACATATACCTCATCCAACGGGGCATATCTATTTTTAAGATTCAATGGGTATTAAGATTGAACGTTCTTTAGTTCTTTATTTTTCAGTAGTAATTTTATCGGCTTTTGCATATTCGAACCGAGCTACTTTTTCTGTTTTGAAATACGCATCCAATCCACAACTGACCAAAACATTCGATTGGGATACATCTACAAAACCATCCACTCCCATGCATGAATCTGGTAGTTCGACATATTGTATGCTACCAATAATCAAAACCGTATTGTTTATAGAAATATCAACCTTTTGTTCGAATTGCATCCCAATTTTAACAACTGCTTCTTCAACGAAAGGAGCCTCAATACCTCTGCGATAGGATTCATTAAAACCCACAGCAGCAAACTCGGATACCTCTGTTGGATAGCGTGCGGATGTTTGATGCGCCATAGCTGCGAAGCTAGCATCAACGAAGTTTAAGGTATAAACTCCTGTATGTAAAATATTTTGTAAGCTATGTCGATCCACTACATCCGGCCGGTTCAATAAACCAAATAAGGCAGGATTTGCACCTAAATGCATCAAGGAATTAAAAATAGCTAGATTGGTCTGTCCTGTTTCAGACTTCGTTCCAACCAATGCTACTTGCCGAAATCCCGCTAAGGAGTTTATAAAACTTGTACGGACATTTTTCTCAAAACCTTCAAGTATATCTTTTGTAACGATCATATCTATTTCTATTTCAATAAAAACAATATGAACGATCATTTGTTTTAAAATTACTTAAGGAAAGATTTAATCTGCTTTTTAGACTTATAATGAACGAAGATATTTCACGAATAATAGAAATGGCTTGGGAAGACCGAACGCCTTTTGAAGCAATACATTTTCAGTTTGGTATCAATCAAGGTCAAGTTGAAAAACTAATGCGTACAGAGCTATCGCGACCTTCATTTAATAGATGGAGAAAACGGGTTTCTAGTGGTATAAGTTCGAAACATCTTAAAAAAAGAGTCCTTGATATCAACCGTTTTAAATGCAGCAGACAAAAACAGATAAGTTCAAATAAAATTTCAAAGCGATGAACTTCCCTATTGATCTTGCCCACGTGTTAGAACGTATCAATCGAATAGATCCAATTGCGTACTGCAAAACAAGGAATTATGTTGATGGAGATGTGACGTATTTGTCTCCCTATATTTCAAGAGGATTAATAAGTACGAAAAAAATTTTAGATGCCGTTTTAGCAAAGGGGTATGATCCAAATCAAATAGAGCGTTTTATACAAGAGCTCGCTTGGAGGGACTATTGGCAGCATACCTGGTTACAAAAAGGAGATGCGATCGATAGCGATTTAATCCATCCTCAAGCTGACGTAAAACACGCAGGAATACCTCATTCAATAGTGAATGCTACTACAGGAATTGATGCCATAGATGCAGGCATTCAAAAATTATACGAAACAGGTTATATGCACAATCACATTCGGATGTATGTGGCATCTCTTTGTTGCAATAGTGCTAAATGCCATTGGAGGCAATCTGCACAATGGATGTATTATCATTTATTAGATGGGGATGTTGCCAGCAATCAATTAAGTTGGCAGTGGGTTTGTGGAGCAAATAGCTCTAAGAAATACGTTGCAAACCAAGAGAATATAAATACCTACACACAATCAAATCAAAAAAACACCTTTTTAGATGTCGATTATGAATTGCTGCATCAAATGGATGTGCCGAATGCGTTGATTGATATCGAATATCCTTTATTAAAGACAGAACTTCCAACAGCTTCCAATATTAAAATTGATCCTAGAAAAAAAACGGCTCTATATACCTATTATAATTTAGATCCTAAATGGCTGAAAGAAGATCAATTAAATCGGATATTGATTTTAGAACCAAGTATGTTTGAGAAACACCCAGTATCTAACAAATGTATAGATTTTGCAATCCGTATTGGCAAAGAAAACATCCCTAAACTTCAGATTTTTGTAGGAGAATTCACTGAATTGAAAAGACATAGTGAAACTACATTTGAATTTAAAGAACATCCATTAAACAATCATTTTGAAGGAAATGTAACAACGCGAGATTTTATATGTAAAGATATAGACGGTACATTTAATTCTTTTTTCAGCTATTGGAAAAAAGTAAAAAAAGAAGTCTTTTAGGGTTGATGTACTTGCTCAACTAAAATCGTATTGCCAGCTTTATCATAATAGGTACACGTCATTATGGAAAGACATACATACCATTTCTCGATACCGTGTTCTGCACAATCTTTGCAAAAAGTAGCATAGTCTGTTTTGCCTTCTTGATGATTGTTCAAACAAACCTTGAATGCATCTGCATTGGATGTTTCAGCAATAGAAAGGCTTTCATACATAGGTTCAGATGTAATTCTAAAATCACTTTCACCAAAATATTCCGTATGACTATTTTTAACCCATGTTTCAAATGCCGTGACTCTGCTCTTTCCGTCTAAAAGTTGGACCACTTAAGCAGCGGTTTTAAAGATATAA
>ERZ724508.755-NODE-755-length-21616-cov-6.415287_pt1 | contig 21616 bp, 29 predicted proteins | sample MGYA00376041_ERZ724508 | MGnify/ENA primary metagenome ERZ724508 (study PRJEB28724, sample SAMN07190887) | wastewater metagenome | isolation source: effluent of sewage treatment plant in Hong Hong | place: USA: Christiansburg, Virginia | collected 2016-03-01 ...
CAACAGGCAGCTCAACAGGCAGCCCAAAGAGCAGCATAGAGGGCAGCCGAAGATGCCAGAAGACAGGAATAGGCTAAACGTCTTGCTGACCAACAGCGGGCCCTCCAAGAAGAACAACAGCGACTTGAGCAGCAACGACTGCTCGAGATAACAGCCAATTCCTCCATCACGGTGATTCAGAATCAAATTTCCCAGAAGACATTGGTGTTTGTAAACACTATCAGTGGTCAGCCACTGTCTGTCTTAACCATCAATGGGCTACTGCAGGCAATTAACAAGTACAACAGGGATAATACCAACCAGGAAGCTATCATCATGGTCAGGAGCAACGGTCAAGCTATTCTCTACAACGTTACCACTGCTGTTCAGGGTCCAGTCTACTTCACCACTGCCAGCGGAGCAACCATCGTGGGAGCTATGCTTATTTCTCTTCAGCAGATCGTCGGAAGCTTCAACACTGGCTCAACGGATTTCATCTTCCGTAATACAACAACCACTACCACCACCATTACAACAACCTACACGTTCAATCCTACCATCACGCCATACATCACGAGCAACGCAGGCCAGTCCTTCTCTGCTGGCTTCATTGCTGCTTTGGTGCAAGCACTGACCACCTATAACTCCAACCAGCAACAATCCAACACCATCGTTCTGATTTACAGCAATGGACAGGTTGTCGACACTACTGTCACGACCAGCACCACCTTCTTCGGTCCGATCTACTTCATCACTTATTCCGGTCAGCAGCTATCGCAATCTGCTCTTTTCAGCCTCCAGCAAATCATGAATACTCTGAGTCAGCAATGGGGTGTTCTCTATTATAACAACTCTCCTCAGCAGCCCAATGGACCTTTACCTGATAATAATGATCCAAACTGTGCTCGGTATGTGGGTAACACCAACAACTGTGCTGCTTGTTCCAATCGATTCTACTTGAGCTCACGCACCAACCGATGCACGGCAGTCAACAACCAGTGCAACACCTTCGACCAGAGCAATGGACTTTGCTTGAGTTGCTACCAAGGGTACACCCTCTCTAACGGCGACTGCTACATCCTCGTCACCCAAGGTTCTTTCGACCCGAACTGCAAGACAGCCGACTCTAACGGTGTTTGCCAGGAATGCTACCAAGGCTACTTCTACTCCTCAACCCAATCCAAATGCATAATTGCTAACACTCTCTGCAGGACTATCACGGCAACTGGTACCTGCGACTCATGCTATACTGGCTACATACTCCAAAACGGTAATTGCAGAGTTCAGCAGAATACTGGTGTGGGTAACTGCCGTAACTTCTCCAATGGAGTTTGCTATGAATGTTCGAACGGCTACATTCAATCTAGTGGAAAGTGTCTGCCAGTTAACCCTCAATGCAGGACATACAGCAACAAAACTGGTGAGTGCTTGACTTGCTACCCTGGCTACATACCTTCCAATGGCAATTGCATTATCGGTGGAGGTGCTCCTTCCGGAGATCCTAGTTGTCGCGCTTATGATCAATATGGTAACTGCCGGGAGTGCTCCGAAAGATTCTACAAATCCAACGGTAGATGCGCTCAAGTCAGCGATTTCTGTAACACATTCGACCGTAACAATGGAAAATGTTTGACTTGCTATCGAGGATACACACTTCAAAACGGAGACTGCTATAAGATGCTAGTCGTGCAGCAACCACAGCAACCCGCACAACCTCCTCCACAACTTCCACCTGCTGATGGGCAACAAGGCCAGTCTACAACTATCACCAGACAGCAGGGAAGTGCTGATTTGCAATTCGGTGTTGTGACTATTCCAGTTGATACTGGTACCTTTTCAATAAGCACCCTTCCAGGAGCTGGAGATACCTCTTCCAGATTCTCAGGCACTAGCGGCAGTTCAAGCACAACATCAAGCACAACATCTTCACAGGGGTCGACAGGCACCTTCCCCGGTTTCGGTGGTAATCCACCCGCAACAAACCCGAATGCAGGCAACCAATTCGGCGGTAGCCAACAGAACAATCAATTCGGACAGCAGAACAATCGGTTTGGTGGAGGTGTGGGTCCAGTCCTCAACCCAGCAACAGGTCAAATGTTTGGAAGCACTTCCAGTAGCTCCAGTACTGGAGTTGGAGGGATGGTTGTTACGAAAAACACTACGGTCACAACCATCACAACTAACCAAGGATCTGGTGGACAACAGTGGGGTGGCTCGACTCAAGGTGGTTCCAATAGCGGGTCATCTCAGCAATGGGGAAACAATAACCAAGGAGGCGCGTCTGGAGCAGGTTCTTCGAGTTCTCAGTGGAACACAGGCTCCTCAGGCGGGGCTATGAACCAATGGGCTCCAGGACCTTCAAGCCAAACTAACAGTCAGTTCAATCTGCCTTCTGGAAGCACTTCCGTCACCAGTTCCCAAGGCTCAAATAACTCTGGCCAACAGTCCTTTGGGAAACAATCCTTTACGCAGCAGTCATCCAGCTCAACATCCAGCTCAACATCCGGCGGTTCCTCAGGTTCAGTACTAAACTGCAGAACCTATAGCGACGATGCCACGTGCGCGGACTGCAACGATGGTTTCTTGCTGTTCGCTAACTTTTGCCTGCCGCAATGATGATTGTCCCAGATTCCTATTATGATAAACAGTGCGGACAGTGATCAATTTGATTGAGGTTTTCAGCCCATCCACTCCATGGTATTGACACCCAAGTACAGAAAGCCGTCAGCTCGATCATGGCAGGTATCGTATATTGGCGTGAGCTCCCATTCTACATCGAAATGGAAATACCCACATTCAAAAGACGTCCCTCGCAAAATAGGAAGAACGACTAAGAGGTGTCTAACTTCCAGTAGTTATGGATTTCTTTTAGCAAGTGTCCAACCTTGCAGTCCTTGTGCGTAACCACCCTACAATTAGCCGCTAGCTTACACTCGATAGGGCTTTCTCGCACGTCGCTTTCCCTACTCAATCTCTCCACTTCTCTGCAGACTGTTCTTGCTCTACAGCACACGCTTTAGTTTCGGGGAAGGCTCGAACACGACGCACACGTAGTTGTCAATCTTGCGACAACTGTTCATTGAACTCTTCTGGATGTACGTGCTGTACAGCTCTTTGCGTTGCTCCGTAGTGAATTCCTCACGGAACTACGGACCGCCTCGGGATTGTTATTCCTGCATTTTATATAGTATTGTGGAAACTGCTGTCTACCGATTCTGGTATAACGTTGTATATGCGAGCATACAGGATATTTGGGGGAGCGGTGCTAGTAGCGCTGGCGTTACTCAGCTTAGTGCAGGTGCATGTCAAATCGACTGAGGAAGAGGTGGAGGCTGTCCAGCTTGCATTCCTATCGGTCAGTGGAGTGCTGAGGGCGGACTTCAAGTCAGTAGATTTCAACAATGGGTCGATTGTCGCTGGCGATGCTTATGGCGGACTGACCTTGTGGTCTTACACGAGTAAGAAGGCAGAGTTCAAGGCTACGACCCGTACAAACTCTTCCAGCAACAAAGACGATGAGGTGAAGCAAGTGACATTGTTCGCAAATGGCTCACGTTGTGCTCAGCTTAACAGCAATCCAAACAGGATAGTGGTTCACAGTGTAGGCAATACCACCCTCACAAAGCAGTTCGAGCAAGCTGTAGATTTCGTGCACTTCGCCATCAGCAATGAAAGCCAAAGGCTGTATAGCGTAAGTGGTAATAAGCTCCAAATCTGGAACATCACCAGCAGTGGCATATCCCTACTGTTCACCAACACCACCAATGACTCTACATCGTACCGTGGGGTGGATGCATCGCCTGATGGCAAGTACGTCGCGGCTGGCAGCCGAGACAAACTTGTGTTGTTCAATGTCACGGCAATAGACAAACTCGACTATCTCAATGTCGCCAATCAACTCAAATCGACGGAAAATTACTTCAACGTAAAGTTCCTTCCAAACGATACGCATTTGGTAACCACCAACGGCCAGTACTTGATGCACTGGGAATACAACGATACCACATTGCGCATCCGAGCTAACTCCAGACTCAGTGGCCCAGTGTTTACCCTCGCGGTGTCACCATCGGGCAAGTACATCGTGTGCAACAACAAACAGCTCCTTGACTTCTATGAGGTCTTTAAGTTTGAACTGACCAACCAGAAGGAAAGCACAGCCCACTTTGCAGATGAAATTGCCTACACTAGCGATAACAATGTCAGTATATCAGTGTTCGAAAAGGCTCTTTCAGTGTTTGTCGTGGACTATACAGCCAGCAACGATTCAGACATCATCAACACATCGGTTGATGATTATCTCCCCTCTCCCAATCATTACGGACAGGTTTATACCGCCAACTTCGGACCCTCGGGATTTTTAGTCTCGACTTCTTGGAACACTGAGAACCTGAAACTATGGAGACTCACAGGAAACAACCTAGAGTTGCTGCAGAGCGAGTCCATCAGACAGCCAGGAATCTTTGTGACTCCCGATCTGAAACTCACTGCTTCTGATATTTCTCCGAATGGTCTACATGTAGCCACTGCAGGTTCTAACCCCTACGATATCATCATGTTTACCCTCAATGGAACCAAGTTGGAGAACAAGACCCGCACTAGTAGCAATTTGTCGCATACTGCTCAGGTCGTCGACATCAAGTTCACCAATGACTCCACTCATTTGGTATCTGCTGGGCTAGACGGCAACATTATCCTGTGGGAGGTTGTGCAGAAGAAGGAGCTAAATGCTCTGTGCAATAACACTGTACGCCGACCGGGTTTCGCGAACATCCGTCTGAGCAAGAGTGGTGAATTCGTGATTGCCAGCCACCTCCAGGTGGACAACAACACCATCGCTAACATATCCATCTGGCATATCGACTACTCCAAAAAGAAGATCACTTTGGTTAATGAAACCAGGAACAGTGAGGCACACAATGAGTAGATTGTTGGTTTGGCAGTATCGCCAGATGAGAAATACTTAGCGAGTATGGGAGCCAACAGCATGCTCAAGTACTGGCGGCTTGAGAACTACACGATGATAGATCAGTTGCAGCCCTATCCCTTGGGGCAGCCAGCTCAGCTTTTGTTTACCAGCGACGGTCAGTTCCTTGTGGCTGCTCTTCCCACGTATAATCTACTCTTCCGCTACGGGCCAACTGGACTTGTTCTTGAATCTAATGTCAGCAAGTCATTCAATGCCGCTGCTACATACAGCATCGGGCAGGACCTCACAAACAAGATAATCGTTATGGGTGATGCGGACGGTTCCTTGAAACTGTACCGCAGCGGCTGATGAAGCATCGAAGTAGATATTAATCAATGTCACTTGTCTGTGGCCTTGCTAGTCAGCCTATTCAGTTTTTCCTCGACCTTGCTATCCAACCGGAGGTCCTGCTTGAGCTTTTCCAGCTTATTAGACTGGTCTGTATCGCTGGCATCGTCCTCCTACTATTCCTATTCTTGGTGCTCGTTTTATTAGCACTCGCTAGTCTCAAGCTTGAGGTGCTCGAAGATCTGTACCTGATCGGTAAAGACGATGCCTTGAGGTAACCTGCGTATCCACGGAGCTTCCGGTTTGTTTTCGATGTGTTCGAGAGTAAACCCCCGAAGAATGTTGTGGTCGAACGCACTAGCTATCGGTGGAAGCGGCATCAACGGAAAACTCACATACGGCTTGTAGGTGTAGTTGATGCCATTGATGGTTACCTGCCTCTCGGGCAGAAACCGAGAGAGCATCTCACCTTCGTTGAAGAAGTTGGATCGGTTGAGTTTGAATTATCCTCGCAGCATCAGAGCCAACTCCTCCATCTTGTACTTGAGCTACATGTAGGCAGTTTCTTCCTTCATGGTCACTAGCAGTTATGCTGCTTCCGAATGCTTACCCTGGTCAAGCAGTGCAAACACGATGTTCAGCTTGGCTTGGGTGATTTTGATTTCGTTGTACTATTCCTCAATTGCCGAGCTGTCATCATAGGTGACCGATTCCATCATGAGGAGTGCCTGTCGGTAGTACTCGATGGATTGGGCAGGATCGCTGGACTGTCTGCTGTAGCCTCTGAGCATCAACAAATCCGACTGCTGAAAGTAACCGATGCTAATGCCCGTACTGACTGCACTTTCGAGCAGTTTGTCAATTTATCCCTGAATATTTGGAAAGTGTACATTGTTCTCGAGGATTGCTAAACAAAGCTTGCCGCTGACCCCTGCTTACTGCCACTTGCCCAACCGCAGTGCGACCATCTCGAACAGTTCTGTGTCTTCAGGATCGATGAGTTGGTAGGCATCCTCAAACTGGTTGTTGTGAATGAAGAACATCGCGATCCACTGCCTATTGTTGGGAATCTGTTCAAGGTCGGAGTATGCCAGCATGAGTTCGTTCTCCAGCATGTAGCACTTTGCTCGTTCAACATAAGCCTCGTGGAAACTCTCGTCAAGAGAGATGCATGTCGATAGGTCATTGATGGCCTGTTTGAAGTTGCCCTCCATTGCGAATATCAACCCCCGGATGTAGAAGTACTTGGGGATGTTGTCCTATGACTTTTCAATTGCCTTGTCGATGTCCTCCAGAGCTTCGGTGTTCATGGAAAGGAATAGATACACAAGTGCCCTGTAATAGTACAGGTTCGACAGCTCGGATATCTGCAGTCCTTCAGTTAGCAACTGGACTGCCCTCAGAATATTCTCGGAGGACTCAGTTTGTATGGATTCCTGAATATGGATGACTGCCAGGTAAAAGTATGGTTCCATCCTCACAAGCTTAGGAGCTGTCACTAATCGCTCGAAGATATGTTCGGCACCGGACTTGTCATTACGGTTGTAGGCGAGAAGTCCCTCGCAGATACTACGGTTGTATTAGCATCCGTCCTCCAATGGCCACTTCAACCTGTTATAACATTCGAATGCCTGGTTATGCTGCCCTACACAAAATAGACCATACGCTCGGTAGGAATGAAAGTAGGGCAGGAGAAACTCGCTGTTCTTTCGAGGATGCTCGAACCAGTCGGTTTCGATGGTACGAAAGCTCTCTTCGGCCTCCTAAAATTTTCTCTTCATCAGGAAGATGACTGCTTCCACGAAGCCTCTGAGCCTATCGATACACGTAGATTCAGAAGGGTCGATGAATTGACTTCGCTTCAGTACTTCATATGCCTCATAGAAGTCTCTCGCCTAAATCTTGATGATTGCCAGCTCTTCGATTGATTTGGCCACAGCCTTCGAGGAGGTATTCTCAGTGATTGCTTCCGAGAAGTACAGACTGGCATCCACTAAGTTAACGCTCTTGAGCTCAATCATAGCTCGGAAGTAATAGGCATCAGAGCCGCCTTGCTTCTTCTCGACAAGCACTTGCAGATCCTTCTTAGCAAGTGGGAAATTATTAAGCTAGTAGTTACAGATCGCCCGTTTTAAGAGTACTCCGTAGTTTCTAGGTTACAACTTGAGGCAGTGGCTATAACCTACGAGTGCATCCTCCAGGCGATTCAGAAATTTGAGACAGTCACTTTTGGATGCCTGAGTCATCACCGTGGCACCCCCCTCAAGCCCCAGGGCGACCTCGAAGTCTTTCAATGCATCTTCGTACCGCTTGAGTTTCATGTTGAGCTTCGCACGATAGATATATGCATCCAAGCATGCGGGATAGTGCTCGAAAGCACCTGAGATGCACTCGAGAGCCTTATCTACCCGATCCAGCTTCTTGTGGCATATCGATAGCAACAGGAATAGATTCCGTTTGTAGGTGGGTGCCTGTTTTAGGACAACTTTGAAACACTCAGCAGCTCGCTAGAACTTCTCCAGCGTCAGGAAGCACATGCCTAGCATGTAGTTCAACTATACGTTGTGCTCATCGCTGGTGAGTGCCGTGAGGAAACACCCCAAAGCTTTGCGCAGGTTATTTTGTTTGTAGTGGCGCTTCCCCTGTTCAAGCAGATCGTTGCTCGGATGGTGGTGTAGCTGTACTGCTGGCTGCGGTTGCCTCGTCGTACTAAACTGCTTCTATAGGGTCTTGAGATTGGACAGATAGTTAAACCGCTTGGAACGAATCCTATCGGTGCTTTTGCGGCTGCTGCGGGAATGGTCCTACCTGTGTTCATGCTTTTCTTGGGTACGGTCCATCCGGCTTCTACTGCTAAACATTCAAACTCAGAACTATAAGTATAATGGCACAACAGAGCGAAGTGCTGAAGTTCGTCATCGACAATCTCGAAACGAGACTGAGACTTCTGAACTAGATCATCGAACTGCTGAAGTTACCAATCGAACCAGCCCTGTCACTTTAGGAGTTCTACCTACAATGCAAGGGGCTAACCAAGTACCACTACGATCTATACATTGGGAAGCGGAACGTACAACCATGAAGCTATTCAGGCTGTGCTAGCTGAGGGGAAGTTCAAGCAGATCACATATGAGCTGTCCAAACGCCGTACCGAATTGGATCGACTGCATAAGTTGTTAAGCTATGAGCTGGGGTAGGTTGATGTTACCCAGTTCCTTCACGTATTGAGTTTGGCACACATAGGAAATCAAGGATGCTCCCAAAGAGCTCGCATATCTGCAGGATGTGCAACGGTTGGTGACTAACAGGAATTCCAATTACGAGAAATTCCGGAAGGAGGGTCTGGAGTACGAGAAGATGCGAATCGACAATATCAAGCAAAAGGCTGCGGACGGAGTCGTCACTGAGCTGATGAAGATGGCCAGATAGTTTAACGAAAATCTCACGGCGAAGACACTACCTATGCCTCCGAGGAAGAACCAGCCGGAAGGACCAGTACCTTCAAGTACGATGCAACCACCTCGATCACGACCAATGAATAACTACTGATGAAGCAGACTTTACAACGTATAGGATATCAAGCAAACTCATTAAAGTTGTCAATGAGGCCTCCGGTTGGTGCTTGGGTAGGCTTATTTACGGGATTGTCGTTGGCAAATACTATCGGTGCAGTATTCATGTTTAGAGTTAGTGGTGGGCTTATTGGCGTCTGCCAGTGGTTACTGGCCGTGGTTGCCGGAGATACAGTGCTAAAAGTTTCCTTGTAGGAGTGGTGAGGATGTATAGAATGGATACTCGTACCCCAACTTAACTTTTAAAAGTGGGCCTGAGCGTTGTTGTAACCGCCGCTATATGTATGGAACTGTTGGATGGTCGCATGAGTGAAGGCGTTGTGAGTTGCCTATGGAGGACTATGCTGGGCAGGCTGCAAATGATGGATTTGAGGCTTGGGTTGATCAAACGACAGCAAATTCTGTTATGTTTGCGGCTTACTTGTCGTGACCTCTTTCTTGGCTCCCAGGCTCGAGAAGACATCAAAACATGCAGCCTGCGTCTGTGTTGTGGCAGGTTTAATCTGTTGCTTGAAAGTTGTGTCGTTGCTGTTAGTTGGATAGTTGGTCGGTCTCATAAATGGGTTGGTAGTTGGTGCCTCTCTGTTTGTAGACTATATTTTCTTTGGTGCTGTTCTGCCCGAAGGATTCAGAAAATCATTCCAACAGCTCTCCGTCTTTGGCTTTTCGCTTCTAACAGGCTGTTGTGAGCTCTGCCTTGGTGGCCTACCCTGCGTCTTTGGGGGTGGTTCCTGTTTTGACTATTCTACTCCCTCACGATTTTCTTCCGGCTCGATGTACTTGCCTTCCTTCAGCAACGTAATTGGATCTGTTTGCCCCTCAGGACAGAACCTTCGTTTGATGTACTTCTCCAATAAGTACTTGTGCCGCTCCTCAAGAGATGCCGATGGTGCAAGTTTCCTGAATCAGAAACATAAAACTTTCTATCTCCCAACGAATGCTCCCAAAACTGGTTGCAGACGGTGTTGCCTAGTCCCAACAACCTCACCCATTCAGGTTGAAACGTGTCAAGCTGCGTTGACTTAACCCTTGTATTGTTGGGACCAAGGGCGCGATGTGCGCCTGAGCAGTTCATACAGATAAACACTCCGTAGTCCAGAGACACCCCTACCTAACCTCGAATAGTTACAGGAGGGTGACTTGGAGCCACAGTCCGCGCATACGCTGTTCTGTGGTAGCTTGAGCAACTTCGCCAGAAGCTTTTAGTGTTCCTGCTGCATCGTAATAATATTATCGGAGGGAATTTATCCTTGTGCAAGGGATAGCACAAGCATTCTATAGAAGCTCGTTGACCCGCCAGTATTACTATATAATAAAAGATGGCAACCCAACCACAACTCTACAACATCATAGCTCGGAATGTGGAGATGCAGGAACAGCTGGAGAAGCAGGAGGAGCAGCTGGTCGAACTCTCCAGCCTTCTGATGAAAGAACGTGAGAAAAGCTCCAAGCTGAAATACTAAGCAGATCAGTTACGAGGCAGGATTGCTGAATTGGAAGCCAAAGCACAGGCCCAAAAGGAGCATACGGTGGGTTGGCTGCCAATCCGACACCTACCCGAGCTCGATAGGAAGGCTTCAATCGAACGAGAGGCCTACGAAGCATTAGAAAAGAAGATTGTTTAGCTGAGGGCTTTACTGGCTAGCGAGGAGCAGGGGCGTAAATAGCTGTACGAAAGATTGGTCCGTGCAGAGTAGGAACTGAAGCTGCTACCCTAGCAACCCCCTCCCAGCCAACCAGCCAAACCGGAAAATATCGAGGATTCTGCGGAGTACAAAGAGCTGGAAGCCAACTATGCAGGCTTGCAGGAGCAATACGAAGCCATAATCTCGGAGCTCAACGAATCGTTAACTGATTCTAACCGCAAGCTCAAGACAATGGAGTTTAAACTGGAGCAACTCGAGTCGGAGCATAAGTTCCAGCAGTCAGAATTTCACGTGATTGGTTGATTGGTGTTATATCTACGCAATTATCACAGAGGTGCGAGCCCTATCTTCCCTTCTCGGGTGGGGGACACCGATACCACTGCAATCTTCAGTTTGAGTAGTTCACCGAACAGTTTTACGACTGCAGTTGTCCGCTTGAGGAAGTCCTAAGCGGGTGGGGGTAGTTATATAACGGAAAAGCGCGGTCGACACTTTTTGAGGATTTGAGATAGTTTTGCGTTTCTCAGAGAATCTTACAAGGATAGCTTTTTAATGGCAGTCAGCACATAGCAGTCGCCTTCCAGTTTGTATTCAAAGTGTTTTCCCACCATTGCCTGTTCTGCGTCAAAAACGTTCAGTTCATAAGCCGTAATAATCTTGGAAGCGATCTTCGGGTCAAGTCCGAGGAGTCGGTCAACGCAGGTTAGACTAAGCACATCGGGTTTAAACACTTCTATTCCGTACTGAGCTGCCACTATATCCATGGGACCCATAAAGAACTCGCCTTGAAGGCCATTACCTTGGTTATGTTCTTCCGCTAACAGCTTTGTGAATTACTATGTGCCGCTTACAAAAGGGCCTGCACCATGCCTATGGCTGTAGCATCTCAGCACACCCACTTTGGTGACCTTTGGCTGCACCTTTAGCAGACCAAGGAGCTTCCTTGCGTTATCGTCGGTACATAACGTCTTTGTTACGAATGGGAAGAATCCAAAGATAGGGTCCAATAGCGATCCCTGTGATCCTTCAAACACTAAGTTCTTACCCTTGCGAAGGGTCTTCTCGAGGTATTAAGTTGTGTTCACGAAACAGTCTGCATACTCTGTTCGGAATTTCTCGTAAAATTTCAGGCAGTTGGCTAAACTCTTTGGGCTCTGCTTGCCTGTGTAAGCTATTAGCTCCTCCAGCACGAGCTTTTTCCAGTTTGGATGTAGCACAGGTTGCTCTTCGAAGGCCTCCAGCTCTTTGGTATGGTACAGCAGTGAAAATAGTTCCTCATTCGTCATCTTCATTATCTTTGATAGCATGCCTGTCTTCTCCTCAAACTGCTTTTTCAGCAGCCCTTCAAACTTCTCGGTGTCTAAGATATCTTTTGCTTGGATGCAAGTACCTTTACTTCCTTCAAGGAGTTGACCCATTGGGTAGAAAGTAGGGTCAGACCCATACACATCCTGAGCGGCTCGACCGACTCCCAGTCCTGTTGATCCCTTTGGAACTGACCTCAACAGTTCAAACACGCGCGATATCAGCTGGTGGTAAGGTGTGATGATATAGCACTCCAAGTCTATCTTCAGCCTCTTCACAGGGTCCTTACAATGCTTTTGCAGCTTCTCAGTCTCCCTTGACAGTGTCTGTGGGTACACAAGCATCAGCTTCGACAGGACTGTCACACACTTCTCCACGAACATGCCTGATCCGTAGTGGCTAAAGCAATGCCAAATACCCGAACTCGTCACTACGTGGTGCGCTGCTTGTGGCCCTCCACCGTATCTCACTACCGCCTTTGCATTGACCTCCTTGACAAGATAGTCGACTGTTGTACCCTTACCCTAATCTCCATAGTGCAACCCCCCAACGATGTACACCTTCCCAACAGCAGGCTACATTATAAATACCTGGAGAAAGCAAATCATCCATCAATTGTCCTGCTCTTCGTTTTTGTCCGATTTTCCCTCACTATCGATGTCAATCTGAGCCGCCTTCTTTTCCTTTTCCTTCTCTTTGTCCTTCTTCTTCTCTTTCTTTTCCTTCGCTTCCTTGGCTTCCTTCGACTACTTGGCTTCCTTCGACTCCTTAGATGGTTTAGTTTCCTTGTTGCTCTCCTTATCCGCTTCCTTCTGTAAGGCTGTCTTGTTCTTCTACTTGTAGCTACCCAGTTCGTTATCGTAACGCTGGCGGTCCTTATCTGCTCGATCTAAGTATGGCTATATAGCTCTAAACGTTACCCTCTTCGTTTCCTGTGGTAGCTCGTTCCAATCCTTGGCTATGAGCTTAGTCAGTGCCGATAGTGTTAGGTCGGGATACTTCTCAACAAACTGCGGCTTCTTCTCCTGGAAGTACAGCAGGTAAGCTGTCAGAGGCTTCTTAGGCAGATTAGGATCCACATTATTCTTATCCTTCTTCTTCTTATCACTCTTATGCTCTCCAGCTCCTGACTTATCGTTGTGCAGCTTAGTGTAGCCCCTGCAGAACTCGGAGAGGTGCTTGAAGAAGTCGGCACAGCGGTCTGCCATTTCCGCAAGCTTTGTTATCGAACCTGTTACCATCTGTTGTTCTTCAGAGTTCATGCCAGCAATATCAATTTAATTATAGCGCGAACTTTCATTAATCATCAAAAAGCTTGAACTCTTACCCAGCGGCAGCGGGGATCTTCGATGGTGGGGGTGGTTTTATAACGGAGACTACTGGTTTTGGAGGCGCCAGAAGGCTGCTTGCCTTAGATTTCTCGGCTTCCAACTCAATCTTAAGCTACTACTCGACTTCAAGGTTGAGGGATTGCATCTCTGGGGTGTACTCCTTCAGTTTAGTGCATAGGTAGAGGTAGTACTGCTTACTCTATCGTTGAATTGTCTGTTCGGTGACACTAAATGCCATAGATCTTCGTTCGAGGAGATACTTTCTGTTGTGGGAACTCGAATATGAGATCATCAGGTACATGCCACCAACCTTGAGCACTCGGAATATTTCCATAATGACCCGATGGGCAGTCACCAAGTAATCGGTTGAGCACATTATTCCATCGATGGTACACTTATCAATCACTCCATCGAAGCTCTCGCTTTCATACGATAGTTTTTGCGCATCCATCATCTCAAACTACATACTGCTCCGTTGCTGCTTGTTGCGTTCTAACATCTGCTTGACCACTTACGAGCTGAGATCAATATTCACCACGTGACAACCTAGCTGATCATGCATGTCTTCATTCAGGATACCATTGCCACACCCAACATTCAACACTCGCTTCCCCTTGCCAAAATGGTTGATCCACTTCTCAAATACTGGCTAAGTTTAACTGGAACTACCTTAAGCTCCTCGTAGGTCACCAACCAGTCATAGGTCTTTCCACTTTCTTCCCTATACCGTTGGTTCCAGTACTCCTCGTCTCCGTATTCGTACATTGCGAGAATTAGCTATTACAGTCCAATTGTTGAGCCGCTACCCGTGACACTCTGGCGAAGACTAAAATAGCACCGACTACGAAAGTTTTAGAAACTGTTTAAACTCAGAATGGCAACTTGCAAGAAAACCGCTTCGACCTCCCCATAGAAGTATCTAACGGGAAGCGGTGATCTCACAGCAGAACTGCAAGAGGACGACATTGAAAGGGACATGTTCAAGGACATGCCTGCTGCTCAGCCGCAAAATGACGAACCGCCTGCCACTGCTGGTCACACTAATACCGAACAGGACATCTCGGACGAGATCAGCCGAGAGTTACACGAATAGGAAGCACCTCTCGATCAACCTGAAGGTTAGCTGGTGTGATCACCTCAGCTTTATATTTGAATGTCTTTTCACAATATTCCCGTAAGCGGCAACACACCCCTACCGCGGTTCGGACACACCCTTACATACTATACCACGAACAAGGTGGTATTGTTTGGTGGGGCAACAGGCTACGCCAACCAGTTTTCCATGACCGACAGCACTTACAGTCTGGATATTGGCACGAGAGTGTGGTCCAAAGTGGCAAGTAAACGAAATCCTTACAGTAGCAACCGGAACAACCCCCTCACCACGAGCTGCACATTCTTCTGTGAGTCATCAAGCCAATCAGTTGTTAGTGTATGGTGGTGCGACGGGCACTGGAGGACTCGCTTCCGACGATCTGTTCCTCCTCGACCTAAAGGACAACATCGGCATCTGGAACACGGTTAACGTAAACGGGAAAACACCTGGAAAACGATATGGACACTCGCTCAACTACAGCAAACCTTGCCTGGTATTGTTTGGCGGGAATACGGGAGAAGCAGAAGCAAACGATTGTTGGGTATTGGATATCCAGCACGCACCACTCAGCTGGATTGAAGTGGCTTGCAAAGGTGAGCCACCAACTCCTCGAGCCTACCATGGCGCTGCTTTATGTTCTTCAGGGACTGCAAAAGGAATGATTATCGTGTTCGGTGGGCGATCAAAAGAAAAAGAGGCACTCTCTGATACTTGGGGGCTTACTCGGCATCGTAACAATACATACGAATGGCTCAGAGCACCACAAAAAGGCCTTTGTCATCCGACTGGACGCTATCAACATACTTGTGTGTTTTTGGGTCCATTGCTCATAGTAGTAGGCGGCAAAACTGACAAAGGTGAAGAGGCAGTGCCACTGCAGGTCTACGATATGATGAAAAATGAGTGGTCTTCCTTCGAATGTGTGTAACGGTTCAGGCATGACTCATTCATCTGCCAAAGTGATCTGTATGTGTACGGCGGATTCAACTTGAGGACACCCAGTGTTCCAACAGATTCTCTGATCAGGCTGAATCTCTACACTGTATTCAGCCAAAGCTCTTCGCTTGTCAGTACGCTGGATGAGGTGACTACCCAACAGGATATGTTGTCTTCCAACAGAGTCGTCAGACCACCACAATCACTGGGAACTGATCGTGCTAGTAAGCCAACCCCAACAACCCCTTCAAAGCAGCAAACTCTACCCCCACATACATTAGCAAATTCACGCCGCCAATAAAATCGCTTTAGACTGATGGAACCAGTCATAGTTCAATCTGAAGAGCGAGGGCGCTTTCGCTTTGACAACCAATCAAAGAAAACTCCCACAAACAAAACCGATATCGCAGCTTACTTTCTCAACAATCTTCTGCAGCCGCAGTACTATCGCAACATTGGGCAACTGAATTTCACAATGAACCCCGACCATATCATAAGCCTGGTGGAAATTGCAGAGAACATCCTGCGTGAGCAACCAACGGTACTGAGCGTGAGAGCACCTGTCAAGATCTTTGGCGATATCCATGGACAGTACGCCGATCTCATGACCTTCTTTGAGCTCTACGGTGCACCACATCTGAACGGCAAGAAGAAGGACATTGAAAACTTCGATTACATCTTCATCGGTGACTTTGTTGACCGTGGAAGTCACTCCCTTGAGACTATTATGCTGCTCCTTGCACTAAAGGCTACTTACCCCAACCAAATTCATATGATTCGAGGCAACCATGAGGACATTGCTATCAACACTGACTTTGGATTCATGGAAGAGTGTGCTGAGAGGTGCCAGGAAGATGTTCAAGACCCAGACTCTGTGTTTCAACGGATCAACAGGCTGTTCCAGTGGCTGCCACTTGCTGCAGTTGTCGAGGAAAAGATTCTCTGCATCCATGGTGGTATCGGCGCAAACGTGAAGACTATCGATGATATCAGGCAGATTCAGCGTCCGATTGAAGTGGTACAAGAAGTGACCACTCGAGAGCACAAGCTTATCCTTGATATCCTTTGGTCCGATCCAACGTAATCTGACGCTGAACTGGGCGTTCAGCCAAATGATATCCGTGACCCCAACCAAACAGGAAATATTGTCAAGTACGGTCCTGATAGGGTTCACGAGTTTCTTCAACGGAACAACCTCGGCATGATCATCAGAGCACACTAATGCGTTATGGACGGCTTCGAAAGGTTTGCAGGAGGTGCTTTGATAACGGTGTTCTCAGCAACTGACTACTGCAAGCGCCATAAAAACGCCGGAGCGATCCTGATCGTGAAGACCAACCTGGAGATAGTACCCAAGTTGATTTACCCCTCAAACGACGAAGCGAATAACTGGCGAGACGACGAAGAGCAGCTGAGGAAACGACCTCCAACCCCTCCACGTCATCCACACCGAAACTGATCGCAATTTAGAGTTTACATCAAACACGAATACACTTTTAGCATCTTGGAACTAATAACACATATGCTCACTTAGCAATAATTCGAGATCGTCGAGGGATACCGACCCTTCAAGTTCAGGTCTCTGAGCCTATCGGGAAGGGAAGGGCTATATGACCTGTACGAGTGCGAGGAGAAGCAGATCATCGCAGTGACCACAAACAATTTACATCTCCTCAGCAGGGTCAGAGCTCTGGAAGCAAGAGGGCTCATCCCTCGGATACTGGGATATCTACGATCTGGACCCACCTACTATGTGTTCTCCGAGAACGATCAACAGGAGTACTCTCTCAAATCATACGTCGAAAGGATTCGGAATAATGTAAAGGTGCAGCCGTACCTGACCATCTTCGAGCTGGATAGACTTGTCAAGTTCCTGATTGAAGCTATGGATGTGCTGCAGGGAGACAGTATTGCCTACTGTACACTGTTGGCACCGGAGATGATTCTTGTCGAGGAAAATGAAGTGGCTTTACGCTACAGATTAGCCTTTCCTATTCTGGAGCTGATTATGTCAGACAGGTAGCTATACCGACCGATCCGGAACCACTATTTAATGTACACCGAGTTCGCTGCACCAGAAGTAGTGAAATACTGCATGGACGACCCCGAGGGCACAGTGTATAAACGCACTGGCAAGTAAGTTCTCTATTCGATTGGTCTGATTATGCTGTACGCAGTCTTCGGGTAGGTGTTCTCACGAGACGATCGTATCAAGGCACTCAGTGATAAACGCGATTTCGAAAGTCAAATCAAATTCCGTCGCAGAAACATGAAGATACTGTTCAACGAGAAGACTTTGTCCAAGACTGCCAAGATACTCTTGGAGCGGAACTCCTTTATGCGTGACGATATTCGCTCCTTGAAACTCAAGCTTGCTTCGAAGCAGTTCAAGCAAAACTAGCCCCAACCTGAAGCGCCAGAGGTGATCCCTCCACCCCCTCTGTAGCACATCCCTACTGTCTAGTAAATGGATGGAAGCCAGAATAGCCAGAACACTCAAAATAGCGGATTGAAACCGACACAGGTGGACTTGAACCTGAGCAAGAATGTCACAAGCGATATCATGAAGAACAGCAAAAACACCGAACTCTCTTCAACCATATATCCCAAAATTGTCACATCGGAACAAAGCCCAGAGAAATTACCCAAATCTCCCGAAGATAATTTTGAGTTTAGGGTCGCAAATTCTGTTGAGGACATCGACTAGAATTTCACGCCCTTTAACGAGATCAACGAAAAGACCATGAACGAGAAGTTGATTCCAGAAGCACCAGCTTACTACTCCCCAAAAGCCCAAAAAAGAGTTGAAATGACACTGGCGACCATGCCAATCGAACTCAGTCTGCCGAACAACTACCCAAGCCAGTCCAGTCAAATGATGATGACCAGCAGCCAGTATCGATTCCGAGTAGAAGACGAGGTGCGTAAGTTCAAGTACCGTTCGGTGATGAGCCTACTATTAGCAATTATCGTGGCAACACTACTTGGTACCTACTACTACTTGGAGGGTGACACTGTCTGACTCTCAAAAAGATATTAATATTATGGTGAGGTTGAACGCCAAATCGACTGTAAGTCAATCCGAGTTTCCCCTCTCCTACCGCTGGGACTCGGCAGTAAGAGCAAACTACGCTATCTACCAACATGAAATCGACAAGCTGAGCTATCACCTGCAACGGGTGCAGCGCTACATCTTCGTAAGGTAGTGACCGAGTGTAGAAACTCAAGTACCCTTAGTTCCAGGCTCGCAACCTTCTTCGGCTCAGCATCCTACGAAAGAAACAGATGCTTGGTAATGTGACGAAAGAGGAGCTGGAGCAGTACAGACAAATTGATCCGAAAATCGAGAGATTCTTCAGAAGTACCTTCTCTGCTGGGCTCCCTTTCTCGCACTCGAGTCTGTTTTTGGGTGGAGGACTATTGGCCTTTGGCACTATCTTCAACCTCTCTATTACTCATCGCCTCCGTACCACGCTAACATAACTCAGTGTCACTTGTCGGTCCACCTCTTTTGTCATATGTGCACCTTTCCAATGATGCACGCGCGGAACACCATACCGGACAGTTCCTGGATTGGGTCCTCGAGAAACGTAAGGCCGAAAGTTTCCTCGAAGTGCATGCCAGTCGCCTCAATACCGACAAAATTAAGTCACTAACTAACGGCTCCAGTAACGTCCTTAAGCAGTACCAAGATTTAGTGTTAAGCCACATCAGCAAATGATTTGACTGCTTGTCGGTCAACGCCAATATGTAAAGCATAGCTATAATCAAACTCTTATTATGTCAGAGCGGCTGAATCAATCGATCGACCAAGAGCCACTCCTTGGACCACAGAAAAAGCTGACATGTAAGGAGAAGCTGAGCGAGTGTTTTCAGCGGCATCCCCGTCATGAGCCACGAATTGTGCAGCCTGCAAAGCTTTCGTGGCAGCGCCTGCAGCCCACTAACATGGTCAGTAATACGAAGTACAGTCTACTCACGTTTCTACCAATGGTTCTCTTTAACCAGTTCAAGTTTTTTCAGAACTTCTTTTTCCTTGTCATGGCACTCACACAATTCGTCAAGGTTCTCAAAGTCGGAATGATCGTCACCTACTTCGCACCGCTAGTATTCGTTCTTTCCATCACTATCATCAAAGAGGCCTTTGAAGACATGAAGAGGTATATCCGCGATAGGAAGGTAGCCAGAGATTGATGCAGGCCAACTCGACTCAATACAGTGTGCTCGGCGAGGGGGGCTGGTCGCTCGTAGAGTCACGTTTGCTGAGGGTCGGCGACATAATCAAGGTCTAGGCTGGGCAAGTGGTACCAGCTGACCTTGTACTGCTCTATAGCCAGCACCCAGAAGGAACACTGTTCGTAAAAACTGACCAGCTCGACGGAGAAACTGATTGGAAGCTTCGAAAATCCTCCAGACTTACCCAAAAAATTGTGGATCGGAGGAATTAAGACAAATTACTGGAGATAACCTGCGAGGCGAGGTACTGAGCATCCTTACTTTAGTGCCCCCAACGATAAAATCTATCAATTCGATGGGATAATATCAGAACCGACCACAGGCGAACAAGAAAAATTAAGTCTGGAAAATTGTCTATGGGCAAGTTGTAGTGTAGCAAGTGGGCATGGATTCGGGTTGGTGGTCTACTGTGGCAAGGATACTAGGATTGCTATGGGCACTGAAGACCCCCATCAAAAGATCGGAATCTTCGATGTAGAAGTCAATCGTCTTTCTAAGATCCTGTTCTTGATTATGATAGTGATCACAGCTGTACTCGTTGCCTGCCAACGACCACATGCCTCTCAACTTGCCAACCAGTTCATCCGAAAGCTGATACTCGTCAGCTACATTTTTCCTATCTCAGTGAAGGTCAATCTTGAGCTCGCCAGGCTTTTGTATAGCCTCCGCATTGGGAAAGACGGTGCAATCGAAGGTGCAGTTGCACGAAACAGTAATGTATGTGAAGAAATGGGGAGAATCAAATATCTACTAACTGACAAGACAGGCACTTTGACCCAGAACGACATGGTGTTCAAACGTATGGCGGCTGGTAGGGATAATTACGACATGGAGGATATTCAACTTGCAGATAAACTAAAGTCAAAGAAAATTAAAGGTATGCTCCAAGCCATGGCCCTATGCAACAACATTACTCTGGTAGAGAGTGAGCTATAGACAAAGTATGAGGGTGCGAGCCCTGATGAAGTCACTTTAGCCACCACTGCACTTCAACTGGGGGTTCCTATTGTCGATAGAACCCAATCCACGATCAGCATCTAAATCGATGGTGTTCGATAAGACTACTAGATTCTGCAAAATTTCCACTTTACAAGCGAGAGAAAGAGGATGGGAATACTTCTGAAGGAGAAATACGGCAAGGGACGTGTGTATTTCTCGAAAGGAGCAGACTCTGTCATGGAATTGCTTGTCGAAGACAATCGTGACAAAGAGTTCGTTAGGGACTATTGCTCCCAGCAATCTTCTTTTGGGCTCCGAACCTTAGTGTTTGCCAAAAAACACATAAGTGAAATGGCAGCAAGCGAATGGCTCAAAAGGTTTAACTAGTGCAATATGAAACTTGAAGATAACAACCAAGCGGTCGAATAGTGCATCAACAGGCTCGAACATGGCATGAACTATCTTGGAGTTAGCTGTTTGGAAGATAAGCTGCAGGATAATCTCAGATCGACTCTTGAATCACTTCGATCAGCTGGGCTGAAGATTTGGATGGTCACAGGAGACAAGAGATAAACTGCTTAATGCATTAGCATTGCAAGTGGTATGCGCTCTGCTTCGAGTCCATCGACGCTCATCGAGGATATCAGAACAGAGTGGCAACTATCGACAAAAATTTCAGAGCTTGAGACAAGTGGAAGAAAGGTTCTAATAATGGAGGGTAAGTTGGTAACCTTCTTGATAAACACCTCCAAACACACACGTGATAGGTTTCTCAAGGCCACAGTGCAAATGGATTGCGTAGTCTGTTACCGTTGTTCTCCTGCTCAGAAAGGAAACCTTGTTGATATTCTCAGTCAGTACAAAAAGCCAAAGGGAGATAAGATCGCAGCTATTGGCGATGGAGGCAACGATGTCGGCATGATCCAAAACGCGGATGTTGGAATCGGTTTGTCGGGCAGGGAGGGAAGGCAGGCTGCACTAGCCGCTGACTTCTCCCTCGAAAAGTTTGAGCATCTCCTCAAGTTGTTGCTATGGCATGGCCGGCTCAGCTACAAGCGATCAGCGCAGCTTGTTCAGTACATCATTTACAGGGGCATGTTAGTGGGAGTTATTCATGCGGCTTTCATAGCGACTTACAGTTTCATTTCTATTCCGCTCTTTCACGGAGGCATGCAAATGGGCTACACAACAATCTTCACGTTCCTGCCAACTCTTGCGATCGTGCTCGATGAAGACATCTCAGTAAAAAGAATTTAACTCAGCCAAGTGTCTCTCGACAGTACCCGTAACTCTACCTGACAGTTCAGAAAGGAAAATAACTG
>ERZ724508.756-NODE-756-length-21554-cov-6.091818_pt1 | contig 21554 bp, 26 predicted proteins | sample MGYA00376041_ERZ724508 | MGnify/ENA primary metagenome ERZ724508 (study PRJEB28724, sample SAMN07190887) | wastewater metagenome | isolation source: effluent of sewage treatment plant in Hong Hong | place: USA: Christiansburg, Virginia | collected 2016-03-01 ...
AAAAATTTGCCGATTAGCCTTACGAAGAAGAGCCGAAACCAGTTCCCACATAGAACACACCCGACAAAGAGAGTTAGAAGTCAAATAAGAAGCTGCAATCGGCTGGTAAATCTGCACAGCAGCGACAGATAGCTGCAGAGGAATGCCACGTACTTACCCTCACGCAGGCCTCCAACTATGAGTAGTTCCAGGTCATCAAAGTGAACACCCGCGGAAGTCGTCAGAATAGGGTAATCGGCATCGACCAGTCCAAACTGTACAACTATGACCAAGCAGTGCATAGCAACTAGAAGGAAGGTAGATTAAAATACTAATTCAGTGAGCCTTTTCTCCAAAATGTTCGGAAAAAGTATGTTCGGTACAAAGACACCTGAGAGGTTGATAAGAGACATCGTCAGTGTCAAGGATTAAGTCGAAAAGGGCTGTGTTCTCATTGAGTGTAGAGACGCCGACAAAGTGAAAGTACTTTAATTCGAGGCAGCTCCTGCTGTGCGCTTCCGAATCGTCCAGAAACTTACCTACTTAATGAAGGTGCAACAACCACGCCAATGATACTCTTCGTTCTTTCCTCGAAACGACTATAGACATGCAATCAAATGTGGGGGCAAACCCGTGATTCTGTGTAAAGAGCACGTGACCAGTGCTGCGGTTCGGCTGGTTAGATCACTAGCATACTGTCCACCTGCGGAATCATACTCAATCTGTCGCCACGAAGATCTGCACGGTGAATTAGGCTATCACACATACTTTCACTTGGTCGTCTGTTATGAACAGCCCGGCTCATTGTCTGTTTGTGAAGAGGAACCGGCAGCTGTTTAGGTTCGGGTTGCAGCTCTGGAGAACGGTGTCGCACACGACCAAAGGTCTGCTCAAGAGCTAAATCCTTGAGTTATGGTGTGGATGAATTTCGTTGCAACCTCAATGGAGGTATTTGCACGTGAGTGTAATCGACGACAGGTTTTGCCAATTGAATAGTTCCTTCCCTGACAATGCTTGGAATATGTTCTCCAACTAACCGAGCCTTTCTGAAATCTAGTGTTGCGGGTGTTGGAGGACTGAAAGGTTGCTACCTCGTTTGATCGTGGTAATGTTGTAGAGCCTTTCTATCTTACTCTATTTGTTCAATTCGAGCCTTTTTTAGCTCCTTTACAATGGGATTATCGATAATTCGAGATTTCTGTTGCTCAACGATTGGTGTATGTTGCCCACGGCATTCGAACTGGTCAATCATCCAGGCTGCTTCCTGCAGCGATTCAGCTCGAAGGATTTCATTGCCGAAATCGACAGGCAACTCCTCAAGGGCAATCTTTCGTTGGATTATTCCAATAAGCCTGCGAATCTGCCGTTGTTAGGAATTGGTGTTTGAAGGCTCCTCATCTATTGTGTTTTGACCGAAGACAGTGTTCAACCAAACCTTTGCATGACCTCCTTGATCGATGCCAATGAAGCTCTGCTCGATCTCAAATAGTCCAAATACTGCAAAGAGCTGGTCGAATCCTTGTAAGCATTCTCTCAGTAGGTTCTTGGCAAGTTTTAGAGATAACCTTCCAATATCGCTTAGTCTGTCAGTACGCTCGGTTAGCACAACGAAGAAATCTGGCGAACCGCAGATTGAGTGCTGTTTCTCCAGGCTATAGTAGAGTACGCGAACGCATCCTGTGAGCTCGTGCATCCGCAGTTCATATACTGCCAGTTCAATCTCAATACCGTAGCTGTTGGACCCGTCGACCACATACTTTTCCACTTCCTGCCCTGTTATGAGGTTTCGGAGAAGTTCCGCAGAATGACTCATACCTAGGGGTTGCCAACGGTGTCGCATGGCAAATTAATTTGTCGGCAGATGCCGGTTCCCCATGAAAGGGTTATATAAAATTGCGCAAGGCAATATAAAGCATCAAATCAGTTCAGTTCAGATGGCCGATGAAAATTGCGATTTAGTCTTGCAGATGCTTGTCCCATCGGGTCGCTTTCTAAGGGAAATCCGGGTTTGATTAAATGCAGATTCTGTGAGCGAACGGTCGGCTTATGTACGTTCGAAGTTGCTACTGCTGATGATGCTCATCGAAAAATCCTATTGGAACTTGCCTGAATATTTCTGTTGGAGTTCACGGAACTTCGGGCGATTCATGGGCTATAACTGTAGGCAGTCTTCGAGTAGCTCCCAAAGTAAGGGACTGTAAACATGCTTTTGCCGATAGGTGGTAAGTGTGCGGGTAAGCTGACTAATATCGAGAGCTTGCGAAGTTGTATAGAAATGACCGGGATCGACTAGCGTCATGCAGAAGAAAAGACACATTCCAAAGGTATAGACATTGCTCTTCTCCAGATCAATCCTCGCTGATAGTTCTCTAAGTCTCCAACAAACTTTACTGGTTACGCATACTCTCAAGTTCCTCAGGGGAATAGCACCCGACAAGCCTTTCACCGAATAGCAAGCACCTATAGTAATTCAAATGAGAATTCTTCGGACGGATATGTGCCCAGAAGAGTTTGAGTTTTCCTTCCGGAGTCACAACGATTCTATCAGGACCAATGTCCATAAGCATGCCATGTTAGCGAAGCAGTAGGTATCCCTCACAGCAAACCTTTGCAAGGTACCAAAGCTCATCCTCTCCAAAGAATACACTGCGAGCCTGCCTTCTTCGTATCAGATCGATAAGGTAGAAGTTGTAATACTCCCAGTATGATTCCTGCTTCGTTACTTCCTGGATGGATCCACAACCGCATCTGCGCACCTTTCTGCAGTCGTACAGTTTTATCATGCCTACTTTGCGCTTGCCCTCGATCTCCTGGTAAAGTTCTAATAGCTCAGCACCCTCTTCCAACGGTCGTTCAAGCCTCATGATGTAGCTCATCGGTAGATGACGGTTGCTGGTGAAGATGTCCACAGTGCCGACGTTGCGCTCGCACTCAGTGCTGTAGTAGTCGAGCTCATCAGCTTCAATCCACAGCTCCTGGTCAGAAAAGTAGTTGCCCATTTGTTGCGAACAGTTTGAAACTAATTAACTATTCGGAATTACCTTCGTGGCAGTACCAAACATTATCTTCTCAGAGTCATCAGGCGAACGGCGACAAGCATATCCTATTATAAATCGATATGCCGCCAAAAAAGTCTAAGTCTGAACCCAAGAAGTAACAAACCAAGTCAGAAAAATCTGTCCCCAAGCCAACACAGAAGACCTTAGACTCCGATAAGCTTGTCGATGACAAACCGCAGAAGAATAGGTCGAAACAACACCAAGAGGGAAGCACGCCCACGGGTAAATCATCCGCCCATCGCTGGAAGCTAGGCGACGGGAAGTCTCCTAAGAAGCTCACTATCAGCTCTTGGAATGTCAACGGCATCAGATCCGTGCTGGGGAAGGAGGATCTCCAGAAGTACCTGAAGGCCCTCAAACCTGACATGATATGCCTCAACGAGACCAAGATAGACGAGAAGGTCTATGACACCAAACCGATTGAACTTGAGGGTTACCACCCCTACTGGAACTTCTGCAAGTCAGCGGCTGGATACTCCGGTGTTGCTATCTTTAGCAAACATCTTCCCATCTCTGTGGTGGAGGACCTTCCTGAGGCTGAACACTCGCAAGAAGGTCGGGTACTCACGCTTGAATTCGAGAAGTTCTATTTGATGACGGCATACATTCCGAACTCCGGTCAAAAACTAGAACGCTTGGACTATCGCACCAAATCTTATGATGCAGCATTCCAGCAAAACTTGGAGAACCTGCGAAAGAAGAAGCCTGTCATTCTCTGCGGTGATTTAAACGTCTGCCACAAGGACATCGATATTGCAAGACCAAAGGACAACCTTAAAACAGCAGGCTTCACGATAGCGGAACGAGACAATTTTACAAAACTGCTGGAGAGTGGATGGGTGGATACATACCGCCAATTCTATCCAACCGAAGTGAAATACAGCTGGTGGTCGATGCGCAGTGGTGGCAGAGCTAAAGGCATAGGGTGGAGACTGGACTACTTTGTGGTTCCCAAGGAATTCCAGAAGTTCGTGAAAGACAGTCGAATCAACAACGATATCATGGGCAGCGACCATTGCCCCATTGAGCTCGACCTGGAGCTTTGACACCCTTATAAATAAAATTATAGAGTATGCGAAAAGTACCAGTGCATAGAATTCAGGTCTACATATTCGGGGAGGAAAAGCGATCACCCAATAAAACAGCCTCACGAAGGAACGTCAGTACCATACGTTAGGTACGTTCGCGGGAGATAGTTGAAAACCCCGAAAGGCAGGCACTGTCAACCACGAAGCCTCTAAATTAGTAGAAGCGGAAGGTATGCCTACCACCTATTTCAGTTCTACCTGGGACCAGGCAACAATTCGGAGTTAGTTCGGCGAGTGTTATCCCACCGGAGCAACTGGGTGGAATATTCAGACCCGAAATACACATTCATCAATCTCCGCTGGCAGCAATCTGAACGTGGCTACAAGTACGAGAACTGCATTGAGAATAAAGTGTTTAAGCAGATCCTCAACCATATGTAGTTCCACGCTGAGTTATCCAATAAGGAATACCTTTTGCGTAACCTTTCCGAGTACTGTGAGGCCAACAAGCGAAATGTGTTTGAGATTGTACCCGCAACATTCGTTCTCAACCTCAAGGACAATTTATTTCAGAATTCACTGTACTCGTTTCTGCGGTTCTTCGAGCTAAACATGCCAGTGGAACTCAAAGCTGAAAACCGCAAGCTTTGGGTTCTCATCAAGGGAGAAGGCAGCACCACGTATACCCCCGACCGACGAGGATCCTACTACTACTGCAAACCAACCATCCCCGAAGTGTTCACCAGCAAAGACTCGAGCTATCTGTGGCTGCTCAAACCAACTTTCCTCAATCGGGTACACCACTGAGGTAAGGTAGGGCCGCGGCATTCACGTCTTCAGCAACCTCGAAACCCTGGAGTAGCTCATCAGTTCGTACAGTAATGGCCGCAGCTAACCCTCCTCACCATTAAAAAGCGAGCAATCCCCTTCGAAGCAGCTTTCAACGTCTCTGAAATCGTCTGCCATCAAAGCCAGTTCCTTTATTGTGCAGAAGTACCTCTAACGTCCAATGCTCATCAACGGCAGGAAGTTCGATATCCGAGTGTGGGTACTCCTTAATCAAGATGCCCGAGTCTATTTCTTCCGGGAGGGATATCTGCGCACATCATCCGAGACATACTCCACGGGTAAAGACACTCTGGATAACCTGTATATTCATCTCACCAATAACGCTGTCCAGAAGTACAACAAGTCTTACAGCAAACACGAAGCCGGCAACCAGCTGTCATTTCAGCATCTGAGAAACCTGCTCACTGGCCTGGGTATCAGCTATGACACCGTCATAGGTACTCTCCATCGCCAACTTAGACAGCATAAAGGACATTATCAAACTTACCATGCTAAGTGTTCGCAAGAAACTGAACAAACTTGACCGGCTTTACTGCTTTGAAATATACGGCTACGACTTCATGCTGGACGAAAACGGAAAGGTTTGGTTGATTGAGGTCAATACAAACCCCTGCATCGAAGAATCTTCGCCACTTTTGGTACAGCTCCTTCCACGGATGCTAGGTACTCCCTGAACTTATTATTAGATGATGCCTTCAAACTGACCATTGATCTGATGTATCCCAACCATCTGGGCTACAACGAGAAATCTTCGCGATATGTGCTTCCATTCTACGAAAACTCGGAGAACGTTTGGGAAATGATTCTAGATCTCAAGCGAAGGTGATTGACTTCCTGGACCGTCAAACCATCACTTCTATGACGGTTCTTCCATGAAATAACTGATTCACTTCAGAGAAGAATTTATTACGTTTATTACAACTCCAATTTATTTTATCGCTCGCATGTCCATCTACTACCCCTACCGGTAAGCCACTAACTTATGCAGCTACAACCCCTACATCGACTACGTTGATGTTGAGCTTGGACTGAGGAGGTCGAGGCTCGCGGCTGAGCTTGCGGCATCACGTGTAGCTACCGAAGCTGCACTTAGGAGGTCCAGAGTCGAAGCGGAGATAGCCACAGAGGGCCTCCGAAGATCAAGGATTGCGGCAGAAATCGAAGCCGAAAGGTTCGCTGCCGACCGAGCCTTAAGAAGATCCCGCATCGAAGCTGAAGTTGCTGCTTAAAACGCAGTGAGGAGGTCGAGAATTGCGGCTGAGGTGGAAGCATCTCGAATTGCAACTGAAGTTGCCCTACGCAGATCGAGAGTTGCCGCGGAAATCGAGGCGGAGGGAGCTCTGAGACGATCAAGGATTGCCGCTGAAATTGAGGCCAGCAGATACGCTGCAGAGGCAGCAGCAAGGAGGGAACGCATTGCCGCTGAAATCGAAGCAGATGCTATTCGCCGATCTCGCATTGCTGCAGAAATCGAAACTGAACATGTCCTACGAAGGTCCAGATTGTAGGCTGAGATTGCTGCTTCTCGCGTGGCTACCGAAGCTGCTCTCAGGCGATCCCGCATCGCCGCTGAAGTGGAAGCTGAACGTCTCGCTGCTGAAGACTACTCCCGAAGAGTGCGACTCAATGCCGAGCTGGCTGCCTCTCGCTTCGCCAGCGAAGTGGACCTTCGAGATTCTCTGCGCCGCCTGCGTGTCCAGTAGACTGTCGATTCAATCCTGCGACGCTATTGATTGGAATATCTATCCCGTGAACGGCCAAACCAGCCCAACATTAACCGTTGGTTAGAACTATCCATCAATGAAGGAACTTGAACTTGTTGTTCTTATAGTTTGGAATGAGTTTACGCACTCGCTCTTCGTCCACCTTGTCAATATAGCGGTTGCGTAACTTCTTCCTTAGGTTGCTCCTTGACTTGTTTCGCAGTAAATGCCTTTTGTGAGCGCTGAGGAACTTGAATTTTCGTGCGTGTCGGGGACCCACCTATCATTATCACTGGTCATTACGATTCGGATACGCTTCATCAAGCCGTTGTGGTTATGTAAACGAGGCTTCATAATACGGCACCATCCCCTCATCTTCCGGGACTTGGTCTTGGACACAATTTTGCTGCGACTATGTCCCTTCAACCTCTCTGGGAGTTTAAACACTGGTGAAAGCTCGGATGGTTTCTTAGGCTTGTCCAGTAGCGAGAGGAAACTCATCCGTCGCTGGCAGGCATTGGTAAGCATTCGAAAGGTACCGAGTGCTGCTCGCACTACAATATTCATCGAGCTAGTTGATAGTTCGACTATTATAATTCCGGGCATCCGAGACAGAGGTATCGAGCTCGACCAAACACAGCACTCTCAACTAAAACTAATAATTCTGCAACAATAATGCAGCGTGACAGAACTCGTCGGTCGGTGAAACATCTCGAACACACCCTCGAAGAATCCTACGAGAGTTTCTGCAATCGCCCAGCATAAAGGGATTCGCCCTTGGAAGCATCTTCGTTTTTACATGATGAATGGGCACCGTTGACCACTGAAGAACTGAAGAAATGTTTACCCGAGGAGTATTCCGAGACCTTTGACGGCAAGCTCGAAGCTATGCTCTCAGCAAGCTCAACCCCACCAGTGCAGGAATCTACTTTCCGTACGCTGCTCGACCGGCTCAAGTCGAATTCCACTGCTGATAGATCGGAGGCGCTCAAAGAGCTGATACGGTTAACTTCACAGGGATGTCTCACCATCGAGCAGTCAGTAGTAATCGACTTTAGTGCCTTGTTTCGCGAGAGCGATGCAGAATGTTTCGATGCAGCACTCGCCTGCTACCAGTCCCAAATGAAACAATGCATAGTTAAGCCACAGTTCATTCCGATAGCTATCGAGCGAGCCTACCGCACACCCGATAGTAAGAATATCGGAAGCTTCCTAGCTTACCTGTTTACGCACCATGCCAAGCTGTACTAACAGCTCGCTGTTGAGGCCTTAGTTGGACCGAGCACCCAGCTACAGCAAGCATTTATGTGGAGCCTCGCTCAGCTTGTTGGCATATTCGGTGTAAGGAACCTCAACTACCTCACCACATACATGGCCAACCTCAAGAATATCCTTTCGCGACCTGAAAGCACCCGGCTTAAAGAGATGACTGTGAAGCTGCTCCAACAGTGCATGAAAGCAGAAGGACCTGACTGCATAATGTCGCAGTTGAAGGATCTTCCCGAGGAAGCCGTGCAGGTGCTACAGAATCAGCCAAACACTTCGTTCAGCTATTCTACTAAAGAGAAATCGGTGAGTGTAGCTCGTCAGTCGTTATTGGACCCCTTAAAAAGGTACAATGAAGAGTGGGTGAACTCTCTCGCTAAGGTAAGCAAGCAAAGCGATAAGGTCAAGCTCCTCGAGCAGTTGTTGGAAACCCTCAAGGACATCAAAAGCCTGCCAGGTGATTATAAACACTTGAGCAACATGCTCAAGCAACTGCTAAACAGCAACAACATGAGTGTGTACCTCATTGCCATTCGCATCATCGGCGAAATGGCCAGGTGCCAAGGTCGAAACTACTAGCAAGTAGCATTGGATTTACTGCCTGCACTACTGACCAAGTATAGAGATAAGAAACCGCAAGTATCAGCTGCAGTTGATACTTGTCTGAATTAGTTCACCAAATTCTTAGAAGCTGAACAGTTGCTACCTCTTATTCGGGACGGTCTCGAGGATAAGAATGGCAGTATGAAGGTGCATACTATGCACCTTCTGGAGGGTGTTACTGCAGCCATGCTCGAGAGTTGCCCTAAGCCTCAATTAACTCTTAAATACAGTCTACTCCAAGAATTCCTTCCGGATATCTTCGAGACGTTGCTCAGGAACAGCAGCTCGTAGGTTCGCTATGCGGCAGTGGACTGCTTACGGAAGATGAGTGAGTACCTCCCAAGTGACCAGTTTCCTATTGTGTTGGAGGCTTAGAGGGTTAGGAGCCCTGACACCCATGCCTCTCGCCGTTCAGCTCCAACCAGCAAGAGCCACTCAACGCAAAAGGATAAGAAGGGAGATAACAATTTAGTAGTAGTAAAGCTCCTCTCACGAATCAATGACGATGGTCTGAGTATTGAGAAGAAGAAGGATGTGATTCAGTAGCTCGACAGGTACTTCCAAGATGGAGATGCTTCAACTCTTTCAAGGCTTAGTTGTCTCCAATAGGTGAGCACTTGTTTGCGAAAGTTCCTGATGGAGAGTCCAAAACTTCTTTTTCGGGCCTTAGTTCTCTGCGTAGGCAACGTCTATAGTAAGGTCGGTAATCAACTGAGAAGCTACTCCAAACCACTGGTGCGTACACTTCTCGAATCTCTCAAATCATAGGCTTGTCGAAAAGAACTTCTGGATAGCCTGCAGACCGTCTGCAGAAATGTCGGTCTTGACCAATTTATGCCAACAATAACATCGGCACTGGAGTCCGACCGTTCCTAGCGAGCAGGAATACTGCAGTTTGGTGTTGCAAATTGGGAACTCTTCGGAACTAACGAATGTGCTATGCTCAGCAAAGGCTTAGTGAGCTGCTTGAACGATAAGTGGCAAGAAGTCAGGCAACTTGCAGTCGAATTTGCAAACAAATTAGCTCCGAGACTGGATATGAACAAGCTTCGACATATTGCCAATCGAACCCACTCACGAGTTCCAAAAGAGCTTGAGGCAGTGTTTGCTCAGCTTGAACACCGAGCGGTTTCCGAAAGATTGATTGCACCAGCAAACTCTCCGGTTCACATTACCAAGGAGCTTTTTCCAACTCTGGATACGGAGTAAACACCAAAAGGAGAACCCAAGGATATCGCCATGTCATCTTCCTTGGAACTAAGCCCTAACCTCATTGATGACTCCAGTAGAAAGACCTTTGCTCTTTCGCACAGTCTGTTCCGAGATGACTTGCAGTTCGACCCCTCGCTTGCCGATGAGGAGTGGCTGGGCCATGTTATCACCTTTGAACAGGAGCGACATCTTAAAATTCAATTAAGCAGACTCTTCAAACCATCAGTCTACGATCGGATGTTCGCACTCGAGCATTCATCATCGCTGGAACTGGTAGACGAGCTGCGTTCACTTTGTTGTACAGTGCAGCACAACCCCTATTTCTCTCGTTTGTACGTGCTGCTGCTCAAGTGGGTGTTACTTCGGCTGTGGGGAGGCTGTCGATCAGCTTCTTCTCTGATCAGCCTTGCAGAACAAATTATTGGGATTCTTGCTGAGGAAAAAACCGGAGAGTTCAAACACTACATTAGCCTTGTGATGGCAATTGTAAGGGAGTACATACTCGGAACGTAATTACTTGAGAAGGAGACAAATTATTAACTTAATCACCTCATCAACAGCGGCATCGAGCTCTTTTCAGGGAAAGACCTCTTAGTCGCAATGGTTGGAGAGTACGAGAAGGACCTCCGAAAAATCCATAGCTGGGTGACTGAACATAACATCAAATATCAGAGGCAGTCTTGGTTAAAGTTAATGAAGAGCTCTCTACTACAATTCATGGATGACAGGCTGGTGCTTGCTCATATCTCTCAAGTCTAGCAATTGAGGAAGGACAGCGAGATTTGCGAGTTTCTTTTTTAAAGGTGCTCGGAAGAGGAGATCACGGCCTATGGGTTCGTGCGGCCAGTTGTTTCAAATACCAGACTGCCTCCTATCATGTAAGAACAGTCAGAACCTAAAGTGAAGCAGAACGAGGAGTCTCAACTGATTGGGAACGAGGATGAAGTTCTCAGTTGTGAGAGTTCCTTAGATAAGAAGGGACGGCATGTCCGGCAATGCACAATTCAGTCAGTGCCGCTCAATTAATAAAAATCTAGTGTTGAAGTTCCAAGCCAGAAGGAGTTCGCAACGTTGGTGTCAATGACTTTCAACCCACAAGGCTTCGCATTTCCTCGTTCAAAGGAGGGGTCTCATTATCGGCGTGTGACTGATTAGCTCCAGATGAGCCTCAACACTTTCCACAGTGGGTGCAATTCCAGCCTCATTGAACAGCTGGATAGGCTCACGGAAGGTGATCTGCACAACATCACCTATTTCGAATAGCTTCTCAGAAAACCAACTTTAAAGGTGTCAGCATAGCTCAGACAAAATGCAGAGTATTTGCTGGCAAGTTTTGTACGACTTTGTCTTTGTGTGCTGGAAATTCGCAAGGATGTTCCTCCGGTGACAGTGTTACAATGCTATGGACTGCTTCTGGAGGTAGCCAAATGCCAGTACGTCATGCATAACGCCAAGAAGGCGATACCCCACTTCATCGAGTTCGCGCTGCATCAGACCGTACACGAATAGGAACAGCGATCATGTCTCCAATTACTATTGAGGGAAAAGTGCTCTGAACTGAGTGAAGACAGTTTTGTGCGTCTAGTGAACCAGATCATGATGAGGATCCTCGAAAACTGCCCCTCACAGTTGCTATTTCAGGGACTCGTTACCATCTCAATTAAGACTCTCAAATCAGGGGGCTCAATGCGGCTCAAAGAAACAATAAGAAGATGCCTCAACAGGGCTGTTGGCAGATACAACACAGAATCCACAGAAAACGATTTCACCAGCTTCGCAGCTACAGCCAACCTGTTCTATAGTGAGCTCGATAGACTTGTTACTCCTGACGATCCATTCCTCGAACTACTCGTAGGAGTTCTCAGACACTTCGAAGCTCGGTTTGGTAGCCAGCTCGCAAGTGCGTAAATAAGGCTTGGAAGGCACCAGGACAACAGGTTCATCAGGGAATATGGAAGTTATTTCGAAAGTGGCCTGCTAACATCCTCGAACCAGTCAATGCTGAACTGTCTGAGCTGCAACAGCTTCCAGCGGGTCGCAACGAATCCCATCATCCTTTCTTCGGAAACCGTTCAGTAATTGGCGTCGTTTCAGCAGGAGTACCCAGATTTTCACGCCAAGGCACATTTAATGGATCAGCATGTGGAGCCCGAAGTTGAGTAGATTTCTTCAAGCTCTCCTTCAAGTTTACGAGCAGACCGCAACATCTTCGAATAAATCCGCTAGTAAATCTGCGGTGTTTCTTGCAGTGAGGTCTCCGACGACCTATCCCCATTACTGAAAGCCAGCAAGCTACGCGAAAATGTTCGGATAGCTCGAGCTCGGCTCGCTAACCTGCAATCGCGAATCCGGCGACATTGATGAGTTTCCACTACTATCTTATCGACACAAATATAAAAATTCAGTCGAAGTGCTCGGAACCCTTCCGGCCAGTACGAAAGCCGCTCATAACTGAGTCGGCACGCTCCATCACTGCCTTAATCCGTTCCAGCATCATCTTTCGTTAAGTACGAAGGTTCTCGTACTACTCGATGGAAGGGTACACCTTCGACCGTTGTTCGCTGGCCCTGTGATCCATGCTGGAGGTACGCCCGACTTCCTGTAACTGCTCCCGAATCATTTGGATTTTCGCTGAACTCTTTCGTTCATGCTGACTGGCTATTGTTGACTCATTGTTCCAACACTTGAGATGGTGGTCGTGCTGGGGCTCCGTGGCTGACAACTTCCGACTGTTGTAAGTCCATCGTGAGGGTGAGGTCTGCCTCCTCCTGCTGGTCAGCTCCATTAGCCTGCCATTGATTTTCTAAAGCAGATCGTCCACCAAGTTGTGCCCGGAAACAGGCTACAACTTTTCGGAGTAATAGTTGCTGACTCCACTACGCTTGACCACTTCCTTCTATAGTTCTTCCAGGCGAGCGCGAACAGCAAGAGCGTGACTTTTGATGTTGCTGCTCGACTATTGCTTTTCCATTGAGAGATTATTCTCCTCACCGCTGTGCTAGTCGCTTTAGTGCAGTTGTTAACGAATGGAGTTGCATTCTTCCTATCCCTGCAGCAAAGAAAAGTCAGGAAGCTCTTCGAGAGCAACATAGCACTTCAGCTGTCGGAACTCGTTTAAACCCACGTTGCTTGAGTTTATACGACTATCCACCCCCAACTGTTGAAGCTATTGTGTCACTTCCGATAGTGAACGTCGTGCTTCGGCTAGTTCCCTATCGCAATTCCGTCGCACCAGCTCCCCAAAACCGTAAGGTAAGTACTCAAAGATGAGGTTTAAATGGCGGGGATAGGTCTGGACGTCAAGTAAAGTCACTATGTTGGAGTAGCAGCTGAGGTTTCGGAGCAATTCCACCTTCTTGAGGATATTGCATTTTTGTGCGGCGGTCGAGAATGGAACCCTCTTGACGACGTAGATGTCAGTATCAAGGTGGTCCCGTTAGATCCCTCCGAAAGGATAAACTTGATCCATCTCCAGGGCCACTTTACGACGCATAACTACTTTAGAGATTATAGGCAAAAAATTATCACTGACGTTCGCAGCGACACAGTTTGCCAAGTGAGCCAACTCATCTGCAATGTCAGTTGCAACCGAAGACGATCGTCAGCTCTTGGGGACTTTCGGGGGAGGTGATAGTTCCATATCAAGGAAATATCATAAAGTGTTTGCATGGGTATTGCCTATACTACTGTAAATATAGTTAGTAGAAATGCTAGTTCGAGTATATAGTTTCCTTACCATCTTTGGCGCCATTCTCCTTCGGCTCATCAGCTCTGCTCTTGCAGGTAGTTTAATTCAGCGGGCGGTTTATCTGAATAACCGCAGGTTTTGCTGCCAAGCGAGATGACATGCCTCGAAGACCAAGGTTTCGATTGGCGCAGGTCACCATTTAACTTCTGCAGTCCTGTCCTGTATTCAAACTAGTTTGTATTACAACCGCCTGGTGTATTATAGATATTGAGCCGGTTGGATGATTCCCCATCAGAAGCAGAGCGGCTTCATGGCTGAGAAGGTAGGCTACCCACCACCATCGCCTTCGGTTGAGCACGTACCTCTGAAATAAACTAGATGGGCCATCGTTAGGTACTGGTTCAGTCCAAACCTCCACTCGTGAGCCATAACGATGTCAAATCGCCAGAAGTAGCGTATAGTTGGATGCAGAAACCAAGTTTTCAAGGAAGTGTGCAAGGTCTTGCCTTCTCGAACCCGTTCGGAACGCAAAGCCAACCCTTCATCGGCAATAAGTAGATGGCGAGGTCCTATATGAAAGGCCCGCAGAGCGATCTCGAAAGCTTCAAGAAGGAGGTGTTGATAAAGTTTCATGAAGTGAACAGAGCACTTTCGGAACACAGCCAGCAACTCACCGATCTCAAGCAGAGTAGCCTAAACATGTCGACTAGCACAATCGATCTAAAACCCGAACCAATAACCTCGGACATGCTGCGCAACCTTCGCAAAGACTTCGAGTTCGACCACCAAACCCTACACAATCGAATGATGCATGAAATCGAATCACTGCGCTCGGAAATTAATGACCGGTATCTGCGCAAACAGGAATTCGAAAGCAATCTCAACAGATTCGACACGCGCGTGGCTGATACCTACATTCCACGCAAAGACCACCTCAAAGATTTCAACGAGCTTCGCGATAAGAACCTGCAGGAATGTCGTAACCTTTACGATTTCTTCCGGAAGGAGATTGAATCCAACATACACCACATCCACGAAGCCAATCGTGTCGTGTTCAACAAGATAGAGAAGGACATGGTGGAAATTCGGCAGGTTTCAGAAACACAGCGCATCGACCTCAGTAAGCTCAAGATAGCTTATGACCCCGACATATTCAAGGGAGTCGTGACCAGCACAAGAAAGTTCTATGATCCCCGGATAATTCGGTACCGCGAGATGATGCAGCGGGTGGGCGACCGTCCCTACTAGAAAGGAGGGGATGAAGTCACCATTAACGAAGGTAATGTTGCTAGCTATCGCAGTGGTATACTACTTGGATCGTGATGGCTACTTGCTGGACAAGAACGGCTACTACCTGCTGGATGCAAGCGGCGAGCAGATCCAGCTCGAGCAGAAGCACATGAACATCCTGAAGTTCTATAGCCTGCTGCAATGACTGTGCATCATAATTATTCAGTCAGTATGTGCATGGTTGGTGCGGTGCTGCAAGTAGTCCTTCAGGCAGTTTATTGTGGAGAGTTGGTTGTCCGTGAGGAAACCAACCTCATCGTTAATGAATTCGAATTGCCGAGTCATCTATTCGTAGACATTGTCGAGCTCGTACATCGAACGGATCTGCCGGTTCACGCAATCAAAGTCTTTTGAGTAGGTGTTGAGCTTGATGTCGAGAGATTGGATGCATTTGCCGATTCGTTAGCGGTCGTTATCAGACTGCTACTTTGCGTAGTCCACCACCAATCGGTGTCTTCTATAGCTTGCTCCGATGAGATTTGCTGCTTTCTCCTTCACTACTTTCTTGGCTTCCAGACGGTTTAGAACGATGAGTGCTCTTGACTCGTTAGCATCCATATTCAGTGCGTTAGTCAACACAACAACCATAAGCGAGACGATGAAGATTCCCCAGATGACCAACACGACATCAATGATGCGTCCGATGGTAGTCCGAGGATAAAAATCGCCATAGCCTACCGTTGTCATAGTGATGATTGTCAGCCAGACCGAATTGCCAAGGTTCTCCAAGTTCTGAGGGTTCTCCACTCCAAAGTGCTTTGGGTATTCAATATTGAGATTTCTACGATATAACGAGGCTTACCTTTCGGCTATTCGAAGCCCAAACGCGAAGAATACGACACTAACGAAGAACACAATGCTCATGAGAGTCATCGGCGAGTCCTTGAAGAGGCACTTGATGGCAAACAGATAGTCAGATCGACAGCCATACATCCTACAGTTCCGACTCGCCCTTGGACTCATGTAGTTGGTTCGCAGTAGTATGACCCTAACAACCACGAAGAAACGCAAGAAGCCAAGCAGTACCATGATGTAGTTAACTTTGAAGTGAAAGCTGAACTTGTCGTAGACATCCCTTGTCTCGATGGTGCAGTCTGCTTACCGAAATGAGTACCATCGAGGAAGGGGTATGGCTGTAGCATAAGTACGAGTATCTCCAGCAGCATGCTGTACTTGTTCTGAGATGTCAGCAGAGTTTGGTGCGAGGATGCTTCTCTTTGGGCAATCGACAGCGCAACTCGGGTTTGGTAGCGCATCACGATAGTAGCCACTACGTTGGCAAATATGTGAGTACCCTCGAAGCAGAGCAGCCCAACCATGATGTACAAGGTAACCCGAGCAGTTCGCAGGTTGAGTTGGTAGTCACTATCGTACTGCATGAACCGCCGATTACATAGAGGAGGGTGAACGCGATGTTGAGTGCAGTCATGAGGGTGAGTAGCCCATCATAGAACAGCAGCTTCTGGAAGTAAAAGCGAACTTCGGTTCCATTTTCAATGTTCTTGACATAGTCGTCTGGTTGAATGGTATGCTTGTGTTTCGAGGGAGCCGACTAGGCTCGTACAAGTGCGATATCGCTGAGTTCTGGGTTAGTCTGTTTCGACTCTTCCATAATATTCCACTATAAACATATTTAGATCTTATACAAAAGGTCATGGGGTTGTGGTGGTGCTACTATCGGTATTGCTGGTATCCGCATCGGTATTGGTTGTGTCAGTGTCAGTGGTAAGCGCTGGTGCTGAGGCCAACACCAAACCCGCGGGTGCTGCAGCATCGGCTGCATAAGCTACAGCCTCCAGTCCGGCAAGATCTAAAGTGGTGGCTTAATCGCTGAGGGCCAACACACTTGGACTTACACTGACCACAGCAGTGTAGCTGATGTCGATTCCAGCGAAGAAAGGTTGCAGGTTCTGGTTCAACTTGACCTGATACTTGAAGTCCTGGATAGGTTCACGAACAAAATCGAACTGGATGGAGAAGCTGAAAGATGTACCCTGGATATACTGAGAAGATATCCTTGGAATGTTGCTGCCGGAGATCATCCGAACATCAAGGCAGTCCCTGCAGCCACTGGAAGATAGTTAGGTCGGTAACCAAGAGACTCTTACGTTGGACATCACCTTGCCGGACATGTGAGTTTGGCCTGTGGGGTAGATCATGATTGAAGTAGGTCTTTCCCTTGTGCAGGAGTCAGGGGTGGTTGGTGAACCACCAAAACAGCTGAAGCCAGGTTCGATTTTGCACTGACGAGAGCAGCCGTCACCGTTGCGGGTGTTTCCATCGTCGCAGGCTAGGACAAATCTAATTCCGTCTCCGCAGATCTCACTACATTTGCGATTATTGAGTCGGTAGCCTGGGTTGCACCTGTTACAAGAATTACTACTGGTACAGGAGCCACAACCATTAGAACAGAGCACGCAAGCACCATTGCGTTGATCGAAGTACATGCTATCTGCGCAACTAATTGGTGGTGGCGGTACGATGCCTCCCGGAGTGCAGCCGCTTGGGGTTTGAATATAGCCGTCATTGCATACACAGTTGCTACCAACTCGATAGGAGTTCGGAGGGCAGATTGGTTGATTCTGCTGGATGCAAGTGAAACCATTGAATTGCCAACCATTTGGGCACGATTGGCAAGTGCCTTGGATAAAGAAGGTGTTGCTTGAACATACACACTGGTTATTGGAGGGATTATAGACAGTGTTGAGGTAGTTAGAACAGAAGAGAACACAGTTGCTACCATATGGGCATGATATTCCAGGGCCGGAAGGGTTAGGAGGGTTCACTTGGGCGCACATCTGTCCGTTCCATTGGCTTCCTGGCTGACACTGTTGGCAGCTACCAGAAATGTTGTAATAATTGGGATTGCATTGACACTGGTTGATGCTTCCATTGAAGAATGAATTGGCACCACAATTTACCTGAGGTTGGAAAGGTGCGCAGTACTGACCATTCCATTGAGTGCCTGGGCCACATTGTTGGCATGCTCCGTTGATGATATAGTAATTCGGAATACACTCACATCGTCCAGTGAGAGGGTTGATGTTGGCATTAGCTGGGCACTGTCCACCGAACTGGCTACACTGGTAACCGTTCCATTGACTCCCTGGAGGGCATTGTTGGCACACGCCTGAAATGTTGTAGAAGTTGGTCGAACACTGGCATTGGTTGGTGGAGAGATTGAAGAAAGAGTTCTGTGGGCAAAAGCCACCACTCTGGGCGCACTGGTAGCCGTTGTAGTTCGTACCTGGTGGACATTGTTGGCATGACCCAGATATATTAAAGTAGTTTTGAACGCACACGCAAGTCGATCCGTTGTAGGTGGAGAATGCCGGACATACTGGCGGAAGAACTGCAGTCGGGCAGACACCATTTTGTGGGAAGCCTTGCGGGCAGTTCTGGACGCAATTGGTGCCACTCAGATATGGGTAGTTAGAGCAAGAACTACATGAGCCTCGAATGAGAATGTAGCTGACTGCCAAATAGCTCTGAACGTTTTTCAGACCTGTGACTGTTAGGAGCAGGTTGTTATCAATTTTGGCAGAAAAGCTGGGAGCATACTGAGAGCTAAACTCAAAACCGCTGAGTCCATATAGTGCATAATTGAAGTTGTTGATGCGGTTGTTCGCAAGCTGTTGAGTTATGAGATTGTACACTGCGGCACGTTCGAAGGTTCCATCTGTGGAGGGAATCGCAAAGCTGCTGCTATCGTAAACTAGGTAGCTCAGGTAAATAGAGTCGATGTTGGAGGCTCCATTGATCGTCAAGGTAAAGGTGACTCCTTGACTGTTTGGCGATAGTGAGGTCAGTCGGAGCTCGAAGGGTGAACCCCCATTTGTTGATTCGGAAATTCCGTTTAGGAAGAGTCTTACTACGGTGGTTGGAGTTATGGATTGTGCACGTCCAAAGTTGAAACTAAACTGTTGGCTCTTCTGACCACACCCTCCAACGAAGGCACTGTCGATAACTCGACTGCCGAGTTCAATGTCATTCCGGTTTTCAGCCATGAAGCTGACGGTGAGCTTAGAGAACTGTCCAAGCTTCCAGGGAGTACGTACCTGGAAGCTAATGGAGTTCAGCACGACAGGTGAAGGGTTTGGCCTTACATAGTAGACAAGATCGGCGGTAGGGCTTGCCTCGAATCCGGTGGTGGCTGAATTATCAACTAATTGTACCCACTGCGATTTGGTAAGCGCTGGAGAAGGCTGCCTGGAAGGTGTAATTGAAACATTGAAGGTTGACTCCGTTTTGAAGCGGGGTGTTAGATCCTGGAGCAAATGTGAGTGAATCTGAGTTGGTTACCAATGGTACCTGAGATGATGCCTGCTGATAGAGTTTGACTGGGGCACAGCTGTGCTGCAGCTACAGTGCACAGCACCGCCAGCAAAATTGGGGTTAATTGATTTGATTTCATAAATGTTAATAAACTGCAGCAGACGCACCCTTTTTATTGCTAATGTGTTAATGTGTTACTGTGAGTATCGGACTAGGCCCGATGGGCTGCCAGCGGCGGAGATTGATGTTCTGATTCGTTGGAGGACAGCAAGTTAGGTTGTAACTGTCCAACCCTTGCGTTATTTCTTTTTTCAATTTGAAATTATATGGGTTTGGGAGCAGCGTGTCTCTCGTTTTGCCAAGATAAATTTGATCCGTCGAAGCCAGAACTAATACACAAATGACAGTCAAGAATAATACCGGACTGACACCTTTCAAATATTGCGGTTGCCAGGAGAAATTGTCGATTAATTGGTTTCAAGCGCCTGTAAATGGGTTCTCAAAGAGAGATGACTGGCACGTTGGTTGAATTTATTGTTGCAATCCTTGCGATTTTGCTAAGACGATTATTGTGTTGTTAAGGTAGTCAGAGTCAATGCTTCCTTGGCGGTGGTCTTTTTGGCGGTGAACATCGACGAAGGAGCGGGGCATCCTCCTCTTCGCGCATCTCTATCTCCAACTCGCTGACATCGGTGGATTGCTGCAGTTTGGCGAACTCGTGGTGGGCACAGCTGAGCTTTCTGCGCTAAGATACTGCGTACTTATCGATTAGTCGAGTGATTCTTACGAAGTATTCGCTGAGGATCGCTTGATTTTGCCAGTCCGGAACCGCAGTGACTCGGTGGGCGAGCTGCTTGAGGTCGCCGAGCTCAAGCGCCTCTGCGTAGTTATCACTAAAGTGGTTGGTCAGGTGTCTGATTTCACGTTGCCGCGCAAACTAACGTTGGAACGTCGACTGCTTCGAAGTCACTGGCTTGGCAGGATCCTCGCTCCCATCCAGTAGCTTCAGCGCTAAACTTTGGAACCAGCTGTTGGTGTTATCGTGCCACTCGTCAAGGAGGGCTTGGTAAAGGTCGACTAGCTGCTCGTTCTATCTCCACCCTTTGACCGAGGCAATTTTCTCGAAGAGCTGCTGGTAGGCCTTTCTGTAAGTCCGGTGAGGCCCGTCATTCACAAGAAATCGGTAGACCTCATCCGTTGCGTCGATTTCCTCTTTTGACAGGCAGTTGTAGTTTGGGGGCTGGAGTTTTCTTAAGCCTTTGGCTTCTGGGAGCACTGTAAGGTCCTCCTCAATATGCCTTGCTTTGATAGCTCTAAATAGACTCGTTGATTACAGTCGTTTTTGGTTCCGCAGGAGCTTGTAATACCACACGAGAACGGGCAGCCTTTGCCAATCCCTCACCGAGTATATCTTGTCAAAGTTCTTTGGAAAAGAGGCTGCGTTGGTATTGAACTCCCATTGCGCAACAAAGTCAAAGACATATTGGGCGGCTTTTGTTTCTGTCGGAGTGAGCCCTTCGTAACTCGGCTCGTTGATTTTATTGATGAAGATGTCTCCAAAGAGAGAGATGCTAAGTAACCTCTTACTTACCGGCGCTCATCTTCCTTCAACTCCCTGTAGAGCTCTCTGAAGTGCCTTTTCTGGCGCCAATCCGGACAGGAGGCTATCTTCGCAAACAGATGGTCAAATGCGGGCTTGTAAGTTCGATGAGGTCCGCAAGATGATAGGAAGCTGAGCCCCAGTTCGACTAGCTCCAACTCTCTGTGGGGTAGGAATCGTAGACTCATGTCTTGCCTGACTTTGAGGCTTTCGTCTATGAAAATCTCAACATCTTCCTCCGTGTAGTGCAGATCGAACTTCCTTCGTTATGGAATGGTTTACTGGCACTTCGCTTCCCGAAGCCTGACGTAGTACTAAACCACTTGCTTCCGGTAGTTCCAGTTCGGCACTGCAAGTATCTTCTGAAAGACCTTGCTGTATGCCTTCCGGTAGTACTGATGCTGGTTGTTGTAGGCGAGGAAGTTGTAGACCGCCTCCAAGGCCTCCCGTTCGTCGGCAGTGGCCTTGCTGTAGTCCGGTTCTGGGATATCTTAAGGACGGAAATCTTTGTGTTGAAGGAGGACAATTTCCCACTCCTCTCCGTACTTCTCCCTTGCGTATCTATCTTAGCTAAGGTCTTACTGCTCCTTTCTCCACCTTGTTTGGTCGAACCATACCACAAGTTGCTCATCCTTCTGCCAATTCGGTTCGGCAGTGATGAGCGAGAACGCCCTACTGTAGTACTGCTCATCATCGGAGTACTTGAATTCATCAAACAGCGCCTTGATCTATGCTCGGTCGGCTTCCCTTCCCTACTCCTTTCTTGACCCTTGCATCATTTGATTTCCGTAAATAAGAAAATAATATTATTCTGGAGAACAATTTTCAATTTAAAAAGCGCTGTCCGGTATTCTCCCCACATTTTCCTTAATGTATGGGCGCAGTTTTTTCACCGAGGAAAAAGTCAACAGAGCAAAATTAATCATCTCAAAGGGAATCAAGCTAGAGGAACGTAGGCTTTTAATAGTAAGCATCTTGCTTCTGCCAAGTTGTTCTGGTCGT
>ERZ724508.757-NODE-757-length-21552-cov-5.948411_pt1 | contig 21552 bp, 32 predicted proteins | sample MGYA00376041_ERZ724508 | MGnify/ENA primary metagenome ERZ724508 (study PRJEB28724, sample SAMN07190887) | wastewater metagenome | isolation source: effluent of sewage treatment plant in Hong Hong | place: USA: Christiansburg, Virginia | collected 2016-03-01 ...
CAACAGAAGTTGCCTTCTTGTGATCCCTCCTATTGTCCTTTTCCTCAAACTAGCGAATTGCGTCAAGGGCCTCCTCGAGATTTTCCATTGGCTCCCAAGTGTTGGCGTAGCTGGGATAGCCGACCCACTTAATCCTGTAAGACACCACTCCTCCAACAACTTTCTTTCCGATGACCTTCTCCACCTCGTAGGTGTCACAACTGATAGTGTGGCTCATTGGACAGTTCGCGAAATATTGTAATAAATAGCATCTGGCGCCAACCAACGAGCCAACCAGGTTAGAAGCCACACCAATAAATTCGGACCGAATATTAATGGGAAGTGACAGGACAGAAGTTGGCAGTGCTCTTGGCAACTATAGGGTGAACTGATGTTGGTACGTCATGAATTAATAATAGGTTTTAAACTTGGTAAACCTCAGCCCTTTAAGAGCTTTTTATTGGCAAGGAGGCGATTGTTGCATTGGCCAGTTGACTATTGATAATACTTTATTCAAAGGGCAACCATGACTGAACCCCTGGCCGATGAACTTGAGCAACCTTCTATCCACGAGTCAGAAGAGTCAGCCGAAGTACTGGTACCCAAAAACCTGTTGCCGCCAGCTTTGGTGTTGCTACCAAGGGTTCAAAACCACATGGCAAACTCCCTCTTGCCAATGCTACCACTGCCCAATTTCGTTGGAGTGATTCCATCGCACCAGCCACTGGACAGCTGCAATCGTTCTGTCGAGTTGATGCAGTATCCATCATACATGTGGATCGGTGCTGCCTTCCCCAACGTAGTCTATCGGAAGTACAACGAAGCGAGCTACCAGAAGATAGACAACTACGAAGAGAACTGGAACTTGTGGGGCTGCGACATCATTAAGCTGCTTGCATAGAAACCCGAAGCCCGTGAAGACAAAACTCCCGACCTGTCGCCGTTCTACAACAGAAAGTCGGAAGAAGACCACACTCTTATCTTTGAATCGAGGTTTGAAAGCGGTAACCTCTCGATGGCATCGAAGGTCAGTGAGCGCTAATACAACCTTCTGCTTCAGAATGATATTAACACCAGCGGATACAGCCAGTGGTTTTTCTTCAAAGTCAGTAACACCACCAAGGACGCGAAGGTGAAGTTTAACATCCTTAATATGTACAAGGAAAACAGTCTGTACAACTCAGGCATGCGCATTGTTACGTACAGCTCCAAGGGATCCAAAGAGAACAACCTCAGCTGGCATCGCACTGGTGAGGAAATATAGTACTACGAGAACGGCTACAGCAAAAGCTCCGTACTTCTCAAACGTTACTTCACGCTTACCTGGACCTATACCTTCCAGTACGATCAGGACTAGGTCTACTTTGCCTACAGCTATCCTTTCACCTATTCCCATCTCGACACCTTTCTCCAGAAGTTCGAATTGGATGTCGCGACCAGGCGCTTTTTCAAGCGGTCGTCCCTGTGTAAGACTCTGGCTGGGAATCGTGTGGATGTTCTCACTATCACTGAAGACCACCCTGATTAGACCCTCGAAAAGGCTTATATCATCATCAGTGGGCGAGTGCACCCTGGAGAAACTGTGAGTTCCTATGTAGTCAATGGGATCCTCCAGTTTTTAACTTCGAATGATGAACGTGCTCGAAGACTACGCCAAAATTTTATCTTCAAGATTGTCCCAATGCTCAATCCCGATGGCGTTATCCATGGCAATTACAGGTCAAATCTATCGGGGCACGACCTCAATAGGAAATGGGAGAATCCATCCAAGAGTTACCATCCCGAGGTCTACCACTTCAAGAAACTCATCCTCTAATGCCACCAGGAAAGCGAAGTGCTATTGTTTTGCGACTTTCATGGCCATTCCATGAAAAAGAACGCATTTGTTTACGGTTGTCACGACTAACGACGACCGTTCCAAGGCAAAGAGTTCCCCTTTTTGGTGAGTAAACTCTTCCAAGGATTTTCTTTCAAGGATTGTAGCTTCCTATCTATGGACGTAAGAGAGGGATCATCACGGTCAGTACTCAGTGAAGAGCTTGAAATAGCCAATGTGTTTACCCTTGAAAGCTCATTCTGTGGCCCTGACCACGAGAATATTCATTTTAGTGTGCAACACTTCGAACAGCTCGGCCGGACTTTCTGTGAGGCGTTGATTATCTACTTCCAGCCTTGTATCAAAGAGCAATATTTTCAGGCTGCGATTAAGAACAAATTTCTGTTCGAAGACGATCACAAAGAATCAATGGAGACTCGCGCTCGGACGGACTACTTTTAATAGCTCTACCAAAACAAGTCCTGCCTCTTTGAGAGAGTCAATAGTGAGAATAGCCAAGGCAGTGAACCGGAGATCTAGTCAGAAAATATTCTAGAAGACGCAGTCCTAAAGAAGTTTATCCAGATGGCGACTCGCTCCCTCAGCGAGAAGAAAAAACAGTACATCCAGGAAGCCTTTCGAGAGAAGATAAAATTCGTTATCCACAAGTCAGTGTCCAGGGAACGACATCAACCACGTGATGACAGCAGCGATAAAAAGGACAAGCCCAATGCCGCCCAGATAGCCATGAGAAAGAAGAAAGAAGAAGCCCTGAGAAGCAAGATAGAAATCTTTCGGAAGGTCTAACCAAAGTTATTTGAGGCCAACTAATTCTTTCATATGGAAGGTCCTGATAGTGCCAAACTTCGCGTCCAAACTCGCAACCAGCAGAGGCTCCATTACACTTCCGAGAAGAACCTGCCGAGGAAGAAATCTCTTCAGGAGGATATGCTCCTGCCCTCCCAGATGAGAGTCAATTCCAAGTTTTAATTCGTAAGTGAAGAGGCTGCTGGACCCAGACCAAGTGGCCTATCGATCTTCAATAACAATTTTCTTACGCTACTACCAACGCAGTCTGTGGCATTGGCGCCTAGCGTCAGCAGCGACTCGACTCAGCTGCAGCCGCCAGTTTCCACGAAAGCCGATGAGGTAAAGCGTGGCGATTTTAAAATTCGAAGAAAGGAGCCAACGACTTTGATAAGCCCTGAGAAGGGGAGACAAAGTTGTCACAATATTGAGTCGTTACTGCCTAAGCGCAAGGATCCAAACGTGTTCAAGAGTGTTCTCGAGTCGCTGCGAAAGCGATGATTAATATTTGTGTTGCTTGACCGCCCCTTCCAATAATTTATGATCGCCGCACAGGACTAAGACCCATACGAGGAGCTACTAGAACTATTACCACGCTCAGCAGAAGCGCTTCAGAGTGCCCAGCCAGTCGAACTTGTAACTCGATCGAAACGCAGTACACCCCATTTAGATGCAAGTTGGAGCAGATCGATGACGGACCCGTATCCATCAGCGAAAGGTAATTGACCACCTAACACAGCACTCGCCTAAAGCTAACGACGCTCCTGTCTCGTATCATTCACTACTGCCATCGAGAGGAAGTCGTGAATCGAATTAGCCTGGCCATGAGCAAGTTTCGCGGGCAGTTAAAAAATCTGCCAACTCTGCAACCTCCAGTAATCAGTCGATGGCCACTTCTTAACTACAAAGAGCTTCGGCTGCAATTTCGAAGACTGCAGGGATAGCGGTTGCCTGATCTTGATCGGGCTCTCGACCAAATCTTTTTGAGCTAAGGCATCATTCCTCACCTCGAGTGGCTTCTTAGGCTGCACCCCGAAGCATTCCTCAACTTCATCGAGGTAGAGAATTTCGTGAACAGTCAATCGACTATCCCTCTCGATTAGAAGCTTTTCATCGGCATCATCGTAAATCGTTGTTGATGTAGGCCGTAAGCAACTTCGGCAGTCTCTACATGTGGAATAGGTTGGTCACCAAGTTCTTTAACCAAGGCGGGGATTCGGCCTGGATAAAAGAAGGATTGGTTGCTGCACCAAAACATCTACAACTCATTGCTGAGCTCAGCCAGTGCTTAGCTTACTGCCCAGAGATACTTGTCATGGACGATAAGGTCTTCGAGAAGTTCTCGACACTATCAAAACAGTATATGGCTGAGGCGATTCATTTGCTCTGCTACTTCCAATCACTTGCATGCTATGCACAGGCTCTTGGACTAGTTAGCGAGTAGCCTGTAGATGGAGACCTCATTAACGTCAAGGGATTACGAATGGCTTCACGTGTAAGCGTGGAGAACGGTACTTTCGACATCAAACGAAGTATACAGACGGGAGAACAGCAAAGAATTCGCAGAGGTTCGCACCGGCGAGAAGATGCTTATGGGCTATGTCGTGCATAGTGAAGAGGAGGACGAGGAGGATTTTATGGGAAGGCATACAAAGCGAGTGATGAACTCGATGGTCTCACCAGTGTGCGCCGAGCCAATACCCTCGTGGGAGTCTTCAATGTTCATGTCGTCAAGCGAAGAGCTCTATCCAATGAGAGTACACGGCAGCAAAACTCTCGCTCATATCAAAGGAGTGTTTGGTAAGTTTGCATTGTTCACGGTTTCATCTCTCGAAGAGTCAACAGAATAAATCGTCGACCAACTGACCTCAGAACTACAACAGCCGAACCCCAAACTGCGGAAGGGCTCAAACTATAGCATCGTACACGCAACTGTAAACTCGCTGCTAAGTTAGGAATGGAACAGTCTCAACACGGGTTCCGTAATGTAGGACTACTTTTCAGAGGACGATAATATAACAACCGTGTTTGCGAAGTTCTCGGAGTCTGTGGGGCGCATCGTTACCCCCAACCTCAGCAAAAAGAAGTGCAAGGAGGTGGGCTACTACTATCAGTTTATGTGCCACTATATGCATCTTCACGTCAACTACAAAAAGCTGGTAATGCTGCTGTTATGTCAGATCACTGACGACCTGACCCAGGATGAAAAGTTCTTCGTGAAATTGGTTACCAAGTGCCCATATTTACTCGGTTAGGCAGGCCTCGAATTCTTCCAAGAAAAGCAGCAGTTTAGCAGCCTGTCCATGACTGATCTGTCAGTCATGGCCTTAGTTGCCATTGCTGCCAAAATGGAGGTGCTAATTAACATCTCCATGCGCAACTTTTCAACTTGCAGGGCACGCACTAGCCACTGATCACTGAAGCCTGATATGTGGATATGCCCGCAAACTGTGCTCCACTGTATGACATGCAGAAGGTTAAATGAAGAGCTGCTTTCGATTAAATGAAGTCTCAGCCAATGGTATAATTCATTTTATGATAACGCTCGGAGAAAAAGTTCGAGAGGCAGACCAGCTGGCCAAACCTGAAATGGATTTTTATCACCTGGGAAGCCGATCGTTGAGGAAGTTGGTGCAGTTCGTTGTTGCTTCGCTTCCCTAGCCTTAAAATATGAGATGGTTGATATGGGGAGGCGCCAATAAAGCCATTCAACCCACCAGTGAAGGCGCGACACAACAATGGGTGCTTGCTTCCGATTTGAATTCAAATTATATACATTTCGATAATATCTTGAATGGCCACGGAGACTGGTCGTCAGTTGGCGCCAAAATTGCGGTGAGGTCGTTTATTAACGAAGTTCTTCCAGGAAATGCAATGGGGGGCTGCAGGGAGGTCGCCAGACTGACTGCTCGAGATAAATGTCCACCTGTACCTCTGTGAGAACACCCGAACATTCTTGGTCTGAGGCTTCTGTCCCTCCGGTTAAACCATTCCAGGAGGAGGAGCGCGAACTTTCAGAACCCTTGTTTCATAAGCGGCAAGATCTGTACGACCTAAACGAAAATCTACTCGCCGGAACCGCCATAACACCTTTGATGCGGGCGGTAAGAATCAATGGATTCAGCTTCTCCATAACTGGCTCTCACTGGTCTGCTATGAGCGGGCCTTCACGAAATAGACCTTTGCGCTGGCTAGCTACTACGTAGATATGTTTCTGTTTCGTGGGCGACCAGTCGGAAAGAACGAGCTGCAGTTGCTAGGATTCTCAGCATTATTCTTGGCTGCGAAAATGGAGGAGTCTAAGATTCCCTGCAACAAAGCCAGCCTATTCCGGAAGAGCGACGTACTACGATTTGAAAGGGAGATATGCCAAGTGCTGCTCTATAGGCTAAACCCAGACACGTACGTACATTCTCTCAACCTGCTAATTTGCCAGTGGGAAGAGTTCGTAATAGAGCGCCCTGAACTTCTTTCCCTCCGTTACACCTCCCCCGACAAGGGTAGTTATACGAGATTGCGCACTGTCTACGATATTGCTGATTGCGTTCACTTAGGTAGAGTTCAGCTGACGTAGATTCCAAATCATTCGAGTTTCAACGGGCAGACATCTTAGCGACCCTGCTTTACATCATCACCAGAAAGTTCTATCTTGGACTCAGCTTTAGCTTTTTAAAGTTTTAGGTTAGCTTGAGAATTACCTCAGCTCTTTTAAGCAGCGTACTTGCCTGAGGATGACTTTCGGGGAGTGTTTTGTGAGTTTCTCCTGGGAGCCTCTATCTCAAAGGAATCAATCAACCCGACAGTCTTTCGCTATCTTTACCCTTTTCTCACTTTATAAATCAGCATCAACAATATCTGCGAAAGTGAGGTACTCCCCACCTTATTCAGTCCTACAACTAGTTTATGGGAGTGCAAACTCACAATAAATCGGCTTTTGCCTTCGTCAAAGCCATCATTGAATCTCGAAAAGCCGAGCCCAAGCACAAGCATCACTGATCGTACCTCAACTGCGACTTTAACAGTCAACGCAGGTTGTAGTACAACGGTTTACCGCTGTGGTTAATCACCATTACCCGGCGAGGACCTTCTGTAGGGATCGAATGTTCCTGCCGCACCAACCTGCTGGAAAGTTCTCTGCTCAGCAATAGTTTTCGGATCTTCTCTGTCGGGACAAGCGCTTCGGAAGTATTCCACTATTAAGAACTGAGGCTGACACCAACAGTTCTCTGGAGGGCATTATGAGTGAAATGCTTCAAACGGCTTGGATATTTGAGGCCCGGAGTTTACTAGTTCCTTGCGCGCATGTGCCTTTCGTCTAAATATTTGATGAACTTACAATCATAGGAGATGTATTTCTTTCCTTAGCACGCATGAAAGGTATCGCGGTAGAAATCGTAGGAACTGACGAACTTGAGTTCCTTTAAAATCGTCGATTATCGAGGAAGAGTTGGTTAAGGGTTCGAAGCGAAGTAGCCTTCCAAGACAGCACGTTTTTGAAACGGGTCAAAGTCCAGCTTGCGGGCGTTAATCGATGACCGAAGTAAGGTGCTCTGCTTCCCTCCTTTCATGTTCATCTTTGACTCATACTATTCCAATGAGTGTACAAGAAAGCTACAAAATCTGTATTCCTTGAGCCTCTCTGATTAGGATGCGAGCCACTTATCGACATTCACGTGGTTCTGGTAGAACCGTTCGAAGTACTTTCGAAAATTTTGCCTGCTGGATAGCAACCACTTGAGTATGCTCTGTTGGTCCTTCAAATACTCCTCGGGTGAGCGCAGCAGCAACTCCTATTTATTATGTGCGGTCAACGGCTCTGGCAGCTCCAAACGGATTGTTAGGTCCCTGCGGAAGTTCATATGGAAGAATCTATGGGATTATATTAGCAGTCAGTCAGTCACATGCCTACTCGCTTAATGTTGAGCGAGGCGTTTTCTTCTTGTTCCAATGCAGTCCACTGTTGAGGGTTCCTGCGAGAACGAAGTTGCTGTTTGATTCGATAGAAGGACGATGGGAATACGGTCTTGAGGCTCCGATAATCCCTAATTCGAGTTTCTTCCGCGGCCTGCTTTGCAGGTTGGGTCATGTTCTGCTGGAGTAGCTTCGTGAAGTTAAACTCAAGTTTCCCCTGCCTGAGAAAAGGCTCCTCATTGTGGAGATTCCTCCTAGAACTTTCCCTAGAATTGCCGTAACTGCTAAAGACCCTCATTTGGTCGGGAAGGTGCTGAGACAGAGGCTGTGATTTTTTCTTCTTGCGTGGCTCTCGGTTGAAGTTTCTCAAGTGATGCATAGGCAAGGCAAAAATGTTGTTGGGTGCTTCGTGCATTTAAAAGTTAAGGAAGCTGTTTGCTGGAAACTCTGTGTTTCGGTTGAGGGCTTCTCTTTTAATCTTCGTCGCTGAGTATCGGTTCACATTTTGGGAGGCCTTCGAAGTGGAAGTCTTCCTCACGTCCTGAGTGCGACTGATTTCTTCAATATTGAATTCCAAGAGGTTTTCCTTAATCTTTATTTCGCTTGGATTCGAAGGAGGTAGGTCCATTGTAAGGCGGCGCTCATCAATGCTCGATGTTTCCCGCCGTTCTGGTTCCTCCCTCATTTCTAGGCTCTTCTCGAGGAATTCTTTCTGAGGCATCCTCATTCTTCTCTCTTTATTTGGAGAACTTACTCGCTTTTTCTCGTTCAGGCTGCTCGTGGCTACTCTGTCACACATATCGTTGAGCAGCTCCATTTAGAAATCCAGATCTTCTCGAGGCTTCTTCGGATGGAGGTCCTTGAGTCTGTTTCTCAAGGGCTTGGCTTGGCTTTCCTTCTTTCTCAGAAATTTGGGGTTGAAGCTATCAACTACTTCGTTGGTCTTGTAGTCTTTGACCAGGATTTTGTTGAATTCTGCGAGTTTCTCTGGTTATAAATCCTCCTGTTCGTCATTGGAATCCGAGTCCACTTCGCTGTCTTAGTTCTTCTTGAACTTCTCATCGTTGCGTATATCCTCGATCATGTTGAGAAAAAACACAGTAGTCGTCGGAGGCTTGATTTCCTCAATTACATCATCTTCCCATTCAATCAGCTTAGGTTGAGCTTTCTCTTGGTTCTTTGTTGTGCGGGTAGGATGACTGCAAGAAGCAGCGCGCTTTCCTTTCTTTCGGCTTAAAACTTCTCTCCTTTGACTCACAAACTCCTCGTACTCATCCAACATCGAGATATAGTCAGTGAGGCATTCGCCCATACTCAAACCCATTTCTGCCCATCTTTCTCGTGTGAAGTCGACAGTGAGCTTGGCCTCACCGTCGTAGTATGATCCGTTCGATGATTCCACAGTATAAGCAAACGGAATGCGATATTGTTCTAGCATCACTGCGCGGGCAGTTTCCCTCTTCGATTCAGCAAGCCTCCACACGCAACTATAGAACCGAAATATTGGGGTTTTTAGGCTCATCATTTTTGGGAGTACCTTGCTTTTATAATACTCTGGCTCGGCAATGTTGTAGACAGGCCCGTAGACGAAAGTGTTCTTTTTGTCACTGTGCCCGTGGAAATCGAGGAACATGTAGACCTGCCGATTCTGCGTCAGCCGATCCATTAGTGTACGCATATGGTAAATTTCGGGATACACTTCCTTGTTGAGTCTGGTATAGACTCTGTTAAGATCCTTACCAGCTGCGCCAGTTCGATAGTTGCCCATAATAACTCCGTCAGGATTCATCATGGGTACGATGAGGAAAATTGTATGCTTTCTAAGCTGAAAGGCTTAGTTTGAGCACAGATACTTAAGCAGTCCAGATAATACAATCGAGCCATTGGTTTAACCGGGGTGTATCCTGCCAGTCACAAGAATAATCTTCTTGTTTGAATCCGGATACGACTGGTTAGTGATCTTCAGTAAGTGAAGTGGTAGCCCCATAAGACTCTTGCCGTTTTCACTCCTTTCGAGTATGTGATTGCCTTGCTGATCTGTGCATGGAAGCTATGCCAGCTCCTTGAGAAGGCAGCTATAAGTGTACGGGACACAATAGGCGAAGAATACCTCGTCGTTCTAGTAGTCGAACTCGTACTCGAAGGAAAGGCGACTGAATGCTCTAGCTTTGCACCTTTCGTAGATGAAGTCATATCGAAGCTTGGCCTGACCAAAGGTTACATTGTTGGCATCCTGCTGCCAAGAGGCACCAGTTCTCGCGTATTTCTGTTTGGAAAAGACGTATGGCTTCATACCCTAATCTTCATAGACCTGTCGGAGTACTTTCAAGTAAAGGTTGTGGTGCTTGCTGATGTTGCAGATATTCAGCTGCACGCTTTTTCTATGCCGACCGTTTCGTATCGAGAAGTAGTACCACAGGGTATGTCCTCGTGTGTTTGAGTCCACTCTTAGGAACAAGTCATACTCCCGGTCGTTGACCCGCACTACGCAATCCAAGTTGGCTGATTCAAACTGAGAATCGAATACGAGTTCACTGTTGGGCGCAATCGTCGGATTCATACCTTCAAAGGCACGGTAGTAGATTGCCGTCTTGTAGTACTCATTCTTGTAAACAGCCTCCTGCAATAAGTGGAGAGTTACCCCGAACATGCTGCTCTTCACCGATCGACTCAGGTCCAGTGGATATCTTTCGACAACGGTACAACCGTAGGCTTCGGGGTTACTGATGGTCGGGGATGCCTCGCTTGCTGCTAGCGATTTATGCACCTTCAGGCTTTGAGGCCAGCGAGGTCCCAGGTATACGATGCGGTACTCGTAGTTGCTGTGCAGTTTGGTAAGTTCCTTCGAAAGCAGGTCAACAGGTTCGTAGTCGAACTCTAACGGAATCTGGATGATGTTCTTGCGCGGCTCGAGACTTCAATAAGATTCGAGGTACTCGACGAGAGACGAGAGGTGAAGGTCAGCCGGTCGTTCCTCCTGCATGAATAAAATTAGAAACACATCTTCGTATGTACAACGACTACTATCAAGAGATCTCGACTTTGAAGTTCGACCAGTACTTGTGGATTTTGTTTGCAATGAAGCTGCTATTCAGGCTGTGAGTATCCTCGAAGATAACTTCGTTGCGGTCAGGGCGGGTTACATCTCGAAAGTACAGGTGGTTGCAGGCCTCCTCAGCTGATATTCGCTTCAGAGGGTCAGGGCACAAGAGCTGCCGCATTAAATCAAGTGCCTCGTGAGAAAGATGTTCCACTCGATTCAGCTTCTCCTCGAGATCGCTGCAATTTCGGTTCTTGAGGTATAGATCCTTTTTGTTCCTCCCAACGAAGAGATCATTGCCGGTGTGCAGGAAGTAGAAGATGCAACCGACACTGAATACATCGCAGGACTGATCATACACCTTTCCGGTTTCACTGAACTCGAGGACTTCGGGAGCAACGAATCCAAGAGTGCCGCAGCTGTAGTGGTTGATATTCTTGTTTTGTAGTTGCTCTTTCCTGACAGTCAGTCCAAGATCGGACAGATATAGCGGGGAGTCAGCACCTTCAGCTCGAAAGAGGATGTTGGCAGGCTTGAGATCCCTGTGGATGTAGCCTAAGTTGCCAAGTGGCAGTACCAATCATGTGGAGTACAGCCACCTTTTCGAGGATCTTGAAGATGATTCCCTTGATCAGTTCCTCGCCGTAGCAATGACTTTGCTTTTTGAGAAAGTTCATCATGTCGCCTGCGTCGGCCTTATGTTGCACCAGCACCACCGCGTCTATGGTTTCGAAGACTTCGATGAGAGGCGAGATGTGGTAGGGTTTGAGGTGATGGAGATTTCGGATTTCATTCTTCACCAATTCGATACCTGGGTAATGCAACGGCAGTACCTCCAGTCTTGTCTTTCATTTGAGCCTTGTTGTAGGTCTTCAGAGCGACCACTCGGTTATCGAAGATATGCTCTCCTTCGTGAACAACACTAAAGTTGCCGTAACCGAGGACTCCCTTGACACGGTAATGCTATTCGAAGTTGGTCAGGACGCAGAGCGTGGAAATCACTGAGTAAAAATTGACGAAGAGCTTCTCGTCGGAGGTGTGCAATTCGGTGGTTGAACCGTTCAGAGTCAGTCGGATGGCGAAGATCTCTGTGTTAGTGATCGACAGTACTTTTGTGGTTGCGCAAGTAGAGTTTTTCTTCTACAACGGTAAAGATGAGCTCCAGCCTGTAGAACTTAGCGCCTTCCTGGTAAAAAAGGCTCTCACCGCTGAGGAAGAACTCCCGCGGGTTGAGTGCCTAGCCGTTCAGCTCCTCGAAGAAACGACCGCGGATCTCGGAAGTCGCCACCGGACATTGAGCACGCTCCCAACACTTGCTTCCGTGACACGCAATGTGCTCTCCGTCCTCGTTGAAGATTGACTCCATGGCCGCCTCGCACCTCTGCTGGCTTTAAAACTTATTATTATAGTTCTCCTCCATCCTTGGTCGCTTCTAACTAATTTCCAAAGCTTCCTTACGTGCTGTTTGCTCGGCTCCAAGGCAGCATGATCCCAGCGATTTTATTGATAGTTATTTTATATGGGCTGACGACTCCGTCTTTTCCCGACACAAGAATACCTGTTACTCCACATAACGTCCATGCGGCTTACTGAAGTAATTATGCAGAGATATTCACCCGATTTAAATACTTCTACGCACTTCCAAACCCCCTCGAAGAAATCGACCCTATTCAAACGAATCTAGAAACCAGAGACACCCTCCAATACCAATCATCATTACGTCACTTCACCGAAATAACCTGGCAGCATGCCAACCGAATCAGCCACAGTTTGGATCATGGTCTTTGAGTGCGCTGAAGGGTTCTGTTTGCGGGCTATCAAAAATACTGGTTTCGTGAAAAATGCCCAACCTTCTATCATACAGCTCGAAATTCGTAGCTCGAGGCGGCTCTTTCCATGCATTCTTTGTGCATATGCTAATTTCGAGAAGCCCCGGCGATCAAATCAGAAGTTAGAACCGAAATGGAAGGTAGGTAAAACCGAAGACATGAAGATTGGATGACACTTTAGGATGAATAGCTTTTTTGACCGAAACCAAGACCTCCTTGAGAACACACAGCGCTGAATTTGGAATATCTTCAGAAACGAAACCGAATGAAGAGAGGCTCACACAATGGAATTCCATGGTAACGCAAATAATCAGAATCGAGGTTGAGGAATCGCCTGGCTGAGTACTACGAAGCGAATCAACATTTGCACCCCGCCACGACGAATTAACGAATGGGTGCTTAAATATTTGGCCTTGTTTCGAATGGTCTGCTACTCTACTTTTCTAATTTACCGAGCAAAGACATCCATGGAATTTTAATATAAAATGATCCGCGGTGTGTATTTAACCGAAGCGAACTCCCGGCGAATGAGCAAACCTGATGCTAATACCCTCGACGACACCCCTACAAAGAACGGCCCTGGACAGCTTAGGTTCAGCAAGCAAAGAAGCAAGGCAGAGGTCAAAGGTCAAGGTACGGATCCCCCATTGATATGGGAACGGCAGAGACTACTCCATAGCACTCCACGACCCATCAAGATTCTGAATTTCGAAGTACTTAGCAAGGAATGGCGCGACCGTCCAAAGAGAATCACCGAAAATCTCAGCGAGTTTTGCACCTCGGCAAGGCCAACTAAACATCTACCCGATTCAAAGTCAACAGTCGACCCGTCGTAGCCGCAATCGCCGAAGGTAAAGCTATGCGACCTGGACATCAAATCGATCGTATCGCTGGAGGACGAAGACCCGATGTCTTTTAGCGAGAGGCATGCGAGAGTGGAAGAATCTGTAATCGTGGTTAATTTTTTCAAGGGAGATGGCCAGCGGGGAAGGTCTCCTCTCGTCTGAGGAAATCAGTACTGCTGGCTCCATTATGAGGCGTGATTGGTATGTTTTTGCTTCTGCTGCGTTATTCCAATCAGACATCCACTTCGATGAGGTACGACAGTTCACCAGCTCTCCTCATTGAGAGCGAAATTCCTGATAGATCGTCGGTCATGATGACTACATCCAAGTTAATATAATCTGTGCTTCATTTTGATATCGTACATTCCAATGAGTGGTTTCTTCAGAAGTAGCTGACCAGTCCATTCAGAGATATTCACCGAAAGCAAAAATGACAAACCTGACGATAAGAAGGCAACTAACAAGCTTGAGCAGCAGTCCATGTACGACTTTAACAGTGGCCCTTCGGAAAAAGTATCCACGCCAGCAGCTCCGCTCTTCAAATCAAACGAAGCCGAGCAAGCACAGCCAACATCGCAGCCCAGCAAGTCTGCAATCAAAGAAAAACCAAGCATGTTCAGCAGTAAGAGATGAGTTAGCTCAGAAATGAAGGTAAAGACCAAAGACGATAAAAAACCGGAATACGAACCAGTGTTGATCCCGGAGCAACTACCTGCAGAAAGGAAGGTGAGTTAGGACCTCAACAAGCAACCAACAGCTGAACAAGTAAGCTCACCACAATAGCCATCGACCTACCTTGAACTTTCGGAGGAGTTGGAAGTGCGGAAGGTGAACGTCTCAACTGCGGCGTAGTCACCTCCCACAAAAAGCTACTCAGCACACCAATAGCTAAAGCCGATGACAGACGACGAAGTTGAGAAGAGAATGTATGGAGCTGTAGCAACAAACGATACTATCGAACAAAAGAAGCTCAGCGAACACGAAAAACAGGCACCACCACCAAAGGATATTTCAAAGAAGAAGAGTGAGCCTTCGCCAACTATCTCTCAAAGCAGCAACTATTCTCGAGAGTCCCCTCTGATTGCCTCGTCCAACCCAAAGAAAGAATCTCCTCAGAAGAAGACTGCGAAGGTCGAATAGGAACCTCGTCGACCTGTTTCACAAAGGGATGAAATTACTGAGATTCAACGAGAGATACTGGCTTCGAAACAACAGCTCTTCGACTAAATAAAGAAACAGAAGCAGATAAAAGCATCGATAAGTACATGATGAATAATGCAGTCGAGTAGTCTGAGGAACTAGAACGGTTAAAGGAGGAGCAGCTAAAGTGTGGTAAGCAACAGAACGAGGCCATTGAGAAGGAAGAGTTCCTTTTGGCAGATACCCTCGAAGGCAAACTGGTGACTATTTCTGAAAAGATTGGGGCCACCGAGCAGTCGCTTCAAGAGCTTCAACTCCTCTATGAATCTTCTGAGAGATAAATGGTGGGATTCTATGTCAAAGAAAACCAACGTCGAAGACAGCATGTCCTTCGGTTACAGTCGGCAAGGGAAGAGGCGGCAACGAATTTGGCTCATTTGCAAAAGACTGAAAACGTGAGAATAGAAAATCAGAAGACCCGCACTGAACGGGAAAAAAAGAACTTGAAGACTATGGAAGACGAGATAAAGTTCAACCGCGAAAGAGTGGAAGAGGTGGAGCATCAGTACACCGAAGATTTGAACAACCAGACCCGAAAGTTGCATCATGAACGCGAATAGCTTGATGCGAAGCGCAAGCTCGTGGTTGTCTAAATTGAGCAGATGTAACGCAGGCTGATGCTGAAAAGGCAGGAACTCACAGAGCTCAACGAAAGTGTTAATCGTGCCGAACAGAGCATCGAAGGTATCAAAAAAGGTTTCGAGTCGGAGTACCGTAAGATCGTCACTCGGAAAGAAAAACTTGCAGAGATGGAAAAAGAACGTGAAGAGCAGGCTCGTCTGGTACTCTCGATGGAAAGGATAACCGACTAGCAGTCGAGGCAGTTTGCACAACAGCTCGAGCAGATGGCTGGGAATATGAAGTACATCGAAGAGCAGACCCAAAGTTTTGAAAGTGAGGGCCTGAATTTTGAGCAACGGCTACAATCCCGTTCTCAAAGGTTCACTTAGTTCTTGGAAAAAGCGACAAGGCTCAAAGAATATGAACAGCAGAATAGAAGCAAAAAGGAGAAGATCAAGGATATCGAGTTTAGAAAGTCAAGCCTCGCCGTCGAAATAGGAAGCTTGTAGTGCAAGAAGAAGGAGCTGAGGGACAAGATTCCAACATTGGAAGCAGAAAAAGCAGCGATGATTTCATCGAAGAACTTTAAGGGAGCTGCCAGTAAGGCAGCCGAACTCAAGGATGCCAACGAAAGACTGTTGGAGGTAACTTCAAAGGCTGAAGCGAGTTTTATAGAGGAAAAAATGCTCGAAGATTAGCTGTTGAGCGCCCAGCAAAGCAGCTTGACTTCGAAGGACGAGTAGGAGACTCTGCGTGCCAATCTCGCTCTGAGCCAGTATCGTTTCTAGCTGCTGAAGCTGGAGGATCTTCAAAACGAGAAGATAACAATAATGCGCTGCAAGCTCCCTGAGGCTACAGAAAAGATGAGATTCATCGACGCAGAGGTACTATACTTCATTATGCAGATTGAGTCACTCCGATAGGAAATAGAGTACCTGAAGGGATAGTATGTCCTTGATGCCTCAGAGCGACAACAATTCTCAAAGGTAGAGGAGGAAAGGCCATCAGAGGTAATCAAGATAGAGCCAGCCGAGCAAGTATATGCTCGTGAAGATGTTTTGAAAGACGAGGTTCGCCAAGAGCACGGGCGAAACTCAGAAGATGAAGAGGAGGTGGCCTAGCCTGAACCTCACCCTGTTGAAGAAGAGCCTGAAGCTGAAGAACCGAGCTGCGAGTATAAGCCGTTCTCAGAAGAGGAGGAACCACCTACAACCTACGTTCCTCTCTCTTAGTGATCGCCTCTGCAATTGTAATTTAAATTTGACTGGCGATGCAACAGCCTGCCGAGTTCCAACCGGAGATCTACGAGTACATCAAGGAATACCTACGGTTCTGCGACTTGAACAGCACCTACGACGCCTTCGAAAGAGAGCTCAAAGAAAAGGTAGGGATTGATTCAACCTAGACACTCACGGCTAAAAAAGCACGCAACAGCAAGGAAGAGTCTAGGATAGTGCAGTTGTTCAAGAATTCTTCGATCAAGACAAAGAAAGAAGCAGTGCTCGAGAAGGAGACAAAGGCGAACAATAAGAAGTATCAGCAGGTGCTGCAGGCGGGTCGGCAAATCTTTTCAGTGAGCATCAACATCCTCCAACTGTTGAATAGTCTGAAGGAAGTGTCAAAACACTAGAACATTGCTGAGACGATCGAGAACTATAAGATCCAGTTAGGAAAGCATCACAAGATCATCATCAACGAAGGAAAACTGGAGGGCACCTAACTGCTCAGCTAGTCGATCATCATCGAGCACAAGCAAAAGCTCGAACAGAATTTCAACGAGAAGAACATTGAAGGAATGATCGAGATTCTGCTCAGCCTGAGGGTCAATGCACTCCAAATCGGTACACTTTGGGTAATGCAGCTCCCGAACTTCGGAAGAACCTGGTCTACGAACTTATAAGAAGGGACATCTTCAAGATCTACGAGACTGATCGGTACGACTTCGTACTGGAGATACTCAATATCAAGAACAAAGCACTCAGACACGCGATGACCAGTCTCATTAGCGTCTTATCATCCACGCTCAAGGGGGTGGAGTATTTGAGTCACAACAACAACGACTGCATCCTGCAGCGAATCATTAAGGTGAGTCGTTGTAAACTCAGATTCTCAAAGAGCAGGAGCACGGCAACGTCACTCAGAGGTTTTGTCTGGCTATTTTACAAAAGAGCAGTATTAAGGAAAGCCTGATCCAGACCTTTATCGATCACGACATGATCAACTGGTCCATTGCCCTTGTCAAAAAATCGTTCCAGATCAAGATTCATTCTTTCTGTCTCGACTTCGCAACTGCTATGCTTGCCAACATTATCCACTCTAGGTGGTGTCTGTCCTATCTTGAGAAAAAACCTGAATTCACCCAAGGCCTCATTGAATCTTTGCTCAAGCTTATTAACGAAAGCCTCCCGGTGTCTGTGCTCATGCATTTACTCATTTGCCTGTCCTACCTAAACCGCGAGAAATTCAAAAAGCACGTTGAGGAGGCTGGGCTGGTCGATCGTATCACCGACTTCGCCGACCGATATTCTCACGGCCAGCAAGAGTCGGGTACATTACTGGGTAATACAGAGAGCGATGCCGCATAAGTAGATCGAAAGACTGTTCTCGACCTTTGCGCTCACATGTTCCACATGAAAGACGAAGAAGAACGTAATGAGCAACGCACAGAAGAGCGCATCAGGGAATACGAGAATGAGCAAAACGAGCTCATCTTTGAGTGCTTCCAAGACGAGGTCAACTGATGCTGTTTCATGCTCCCATAATGTCCAGGACTCTTGAACATTTTTTATAAGGTCATAGGTGCATTGACCACTTTCACTCATGTCCCGAAAGTTATCAGTTTCATTATCGAAGTGTTCTCTTCAAAGCCTGTTTGATTCATATTGATGGCTATATCAAATTTATCCCCCTCGGCTTCTGATGACAGACAACATTAAGATTGTGGTGAGGGTCCGACCCTTTAACGATAACGAAAAGGGGCAGGACTGTGTTGTCCAGATGGACGACAACCAAGTGAGCCTGACAAATCCCTAATCCAAAGAACTCAAGGAATTTGCATTCCATCGTTGCTACTGGTCGACTGACGATTCTCAGGGGGTGCCTGCAGTTAACAACAAGTTTCTTTTTAATGATATTGGCAAAGAGATCCTCGATCACACCTACCAGGGATACAACTCTACAATTTTTGCCTACGGCCAGACAGGATCAGGCAAGAGCTACTCAATCGAAGGCTACCCGCCGGAAAAAGGACTGCTCCAGCTCTGCTGTGAAGACATTTTTAAAGTCCGACGGCCTTTGAATACCAGCAATGGAGTCACAACAACTGTGAACGTTTCTTACCTCGAAATTTACAACGAGAAGCTCAGGGACTTGCTGAATCCCTCCGATGAATCACCTAAGATCATGTCGAGCGGCACCACAGTCGTTATTCAGGGTCTAAGCGAACAACTTTGCGAGTCCTTCGAAGAAGTCGAGAAGTTGTTTAACGATGGCAAGAAGATCCGAGTTATCGGTGCACATGCAATGAATAAGAACTCATCTCGAAGCCACGCTGTATTCACGATAAAGTACAAGGAAGTTGGGAAGGGAAAGATAGTTATGTCGAAGTTTAACATCGTCGATCTTGCTGGGTCTGAGCGTCAGTCAAAGACCGGAGCAACAGGCGTCCGACTCGAAGAGGCAAACAATATCAACAAGTCTCTCACCAACCTCGGTATCGTCATTGAAGCTTTAGCAAACAATTGCATGAAGAAGGCCAACAACCACGTACCTTACAGAAACTCTCAGCTCACTCATCTTTTGTCAGAATCACTAGCAGGTAATAGCAAAACCTTTATGATCGCCGCTATATCGCCTGCTAGCAGCAACTATGAAGAGACTCTGAGCACACTCCGTTTTGCTCAACGCGTGGCTTCAATTCAGACAGCTTCCAAAAAGAATGTGGAGCAGAAGGGAGGAACAGCAAACAAATAACTCCTCAGCGAAATCGAAAGACTCCGAGCAGAGCTTGATAAGGTCAGAGTCGTAAATACCCATTCAGTCGAGTACGTCAAGGTTGAGGACACCGAGAAGATTCGTGAGTTAGAAGAAAAGCTCAAAGCAATGTTAGCGTAGATGAGCAACAACAAAGAACTTTTGGAGGATATGGAAAAGCGGTTAGAGGCAGAACGGCAAAAGAAATTGGAGATGTAAAAGAATCGAAACAAAGCCCTCCAAGACGCCGGTTGGGCCACCGAAGCTACCACAACTGACGAGAAGAAATATCCCTACCTGATGAACATCTCGGACGATCCCACCCTCGCAGGAATGCTGCTCTACAATATCAAAGAAGGCGAGACAAATATCGGGACGAACGAGATTCCTGAAAACGAGATAAAGATCAACTCGCTGGGAATGCACAAACGGCACTGCAAAATTACCAGTGTGAACGGAGAGATCTTCATTGAACCCAATATCGATGCCAAAGTCATTGTGAATGGCGCGACTGTAACCAGTAAAAAGAAGCTCAAGCACCTCGACCGAATCATTCTCGGACACGCAAATGCCTTCAAGTTGATTATTCCTGGTGCGAAGGCAGTGCCGAACACAAGCCTCGTGAAGTATGGTGAATTCCTAGATGACAAGCTCAACAACGATACAGCGGAGGCCAAGAACATGAAGGCGTTCATTGAAGAGCTGCAAGAACGATTGGACAAGGACACGTTTGCTCGATTCATCGACAAGTTTAAAGATACCCTGGAAGATATCGATGAGGCCAATGAGTATACGCAGATGAGGTACAAAAAATATCCACTGAAGGAGCGCAACTTGTACTTCCAATTGAACTGCATCATCGATGTCAACAAGTATCTCACTGCAGAGCCGCAGCTGATCATTGAATGCAAGCACAAGCAAACACAAGAGGTGCAGTTCATTTGGTCGCACGAGAAATTTGAGTCTCGCCTGTATGACATGTACGAGTGGTACTCGGACGTTGATAGTAAGCACGAACAGACAAACCAATCCTTCTTCGAGTTCGACCCTTGGTTTGAAATTACCGATCAGTTCATGAAGGAACGAGAGACTGTCGACAAGATGAACCCGAAGGAGCAACTGGAGCACTGGAAGAACAAACTAAAGACTGTCAGTACTCGCTACGAAGGTCTCATCAAGGAGCAAAAGGACCTACTCAAGTTCTTTAAGGAATCGGGAATCAAGTCTGAAGATGAAATCGAAGAGTATGCCGACTTCTTTTTCCGATAGTTCCAAGTCGACAAGAAGTAGGAGGATCTCCTGAGAAAGCTCCGAGAGAAGCCAGACCTAGACAACAAAATTCGCAGATTTATGGAGTGTTGTGCTGAGATCCAGCAATGTAACATCGACAACAAGGAGTTCACTAGACGAAAGCTGAAGTATGAGACTGGTTCATCCCAACCCCCGATAAAGGGTCAGCCGCAGCAACAGGAGCGAGTTCTCACGGCACAGGACGAAGCGGTATATGTCGCCCGAATCGAGGAGCTCAAAGAGGAGATCACCAAGAAGATCAAGATTATTAAGGAACTGCAAAACCAACGCAGAAACTGACTGATGCTGAATGTCCCTTAACAAATCACATTGTTGAGCAACAACTGCCGCCTTCGGGTTCTTCAGTATCCGAATTATCGATATCCTGCTCTTCCTTCATTTCATCCTTGCAGAAGTCCCAATTGATATCCCTTCCCAGGATCCTCTCGTCGTTACGCTTGTCGTCCACCTGCTTGAATATGAACACACTGTTCCAGCCGAAGACGATACGGTCGAGATGCTCCAGCTCAGTCTTGGTCTTTATTGGTTTGCCATTTCGGTAGATCAAACACTTGGAGGTCTCCGGTTCGATGTAGACAGTTCGACCTTCCTTAGTTATGGTTGCATGGTTGATTTGCATGTCCCTCCCACCGAAGATCATATCACAGGGCGGGATTGCGTTGCGTTTGCCCACGCGTGTTTTGACTAAATTATCTCAGAGTGTACCTTTTTCGATGAAGATTTTCATCTTTCGGTTCATCATGAAGTCTTTGGAAATGTTTTCGAAGAAAGGAGGAATTTCGACAGGCTTCCCGTTGACTCTATCATCAAACAACTTGTCCAGTGCCATCATATTCAAGATAAAGGCGTTGCCTTCTTAGTTAGGATCCTGGTGAGGAGGTGCCAAAATATCTTTGATCATATTCTTCTCATCCTGCTTCTTCTCTTCAGTCTTCTTCTCTAAATTTCTGATCATTTCCTCCAGTGCTTTCATTTGCTTTTCCATATCCTCATTCGCTTTTTGCAGATTCTGCATCTCCTGTGCATTCGGAGGCTGAACTGGAGGGAGAGGGGGTTAAGGCTCTGACGACTGCTGGAAAATGGGCCTCAGTTATTCTGTCTGCTCGACTGGCTTTTGTGGTTCTGTGACTTTGGGAATGGCATCTGACTGTTCTATTGTGTTTGGAGGTTTTTGAGGAGAGTCCGACTGCTCTTTCTGCACTGGGATTTTCGTAGTTTCAATTTGTTGAGGGATCTCAATATCAAGCTAAGGTTTTTGAACTTACTGTTGCTGTTGGAACT
>ERZ724508.758-NODE-758-length-21550-cov-5.755897_pt1 | contig 21550 bp, 31 predicted proteins | sample MGYA00376041_ERZ724508 | MGnify/ENA primary metagenome ERZ724508 (study PRJEB28724, sample SAMN07190887) | wastewater metagenome | isolation source: effluent of sewage treatment plant in Hong Hong | place: USA: Christiansburg, Virginia | collected 2016-03-01 ...
AATATTTTTCAATAAAACTAATAATAAGATGGACCGGTGCGAACACAATGATAAGATCGTCAAATTCTGTGCAAGTGAATGCTGTGTTTGGAAGGACAGTGGAGGATGTCAGACCTGCATCAAAAAATACCACAGCCACATGGGGCCTTCAGTGTTTGTCGAATAACGGGACATCGAAAATGTACTCCGCAAGTACAAAGCTGATTCATCCGTCAAGCCTAAGGTAAAGCACCTCGACGAGTACATCCATAACTACTTCAACGGTCTGAGGGTGGAGCTGATGAACTACCTGGACGAACTGGACAAGAAGGTGCGAATGGAGCTTTGCTATCCGTACCTTAGCCGACACGGTCTGGCAACGGCCTACAAGAAGCTCAAGAAGCGAGAGTATCGTAAGGTCGGTCAGAAGGAATTCAGGCAGTTCTACTAAGCAACACAAAAGCTGTCGGTTGAGGAGTATAATCAAGAGGAACGATTTTTATATGAGCAGGCAACCCGCAAGCACCAGAAACTAATGAGCTTGGTGTTTGAGACTGCGACAAACCTGCAGAACAGGCTCAACTCCATCGATCCAACTGTGCAATGCAAGATGGATACCACCTTGGAAGTCAAGATTCAAAATGTGTTCGACATGGTGGCGAGTGGGCGTGGCGGCATTCAGTCCGACGAGGCACTTGATGAAGAGAAGGACAAGAAGTCCAAACCGCAGTTAGTACCGCAAACAACCCAGCCAGCCAATCCTGGATTCAACCTTTTGAGGGTTCCGAGCATCGGAGAGCACAACCGCTCGCGGAAAAAGTCCATCGAAGCATCGCTACTATAGGGGCAGCCGCCACCGATTCATGAGAGCAGCCATCACGAGTCCAGCGACTACTCCAAAAAGTAACGATAGCTGAGCGAGATGAAAAAGAAGCTGCTGACAATGATGGCCAGCAATAAGCCTAAGGATTAGTCTTCGCTCCCTCATACCCAGTCTGCGAAAACTAGTCTCATGCAAAACAGTTCGGTGGAGCGCTATCGAATAATTGAGCCGAAGAAGGAGAGTCCAAAGAAAGAAAGTCCGAACAAAAAGGAAAGCCCAAACAAAAAGGAAAGTCCAAACAAAAAGGAAAGCCCTAACATGACTCTGAAACCGCCCGATCTGAACACCTCTCTCAATGAAACTAGTCGTCTTGTCAAGAATACACTCACCATCGACGAACCGAAAGACCAGAATGCATCAAACAAGTCGATCAACCTCAACGAAAACATGCTAAAGATCCCACTCTCCAGGCAAATAAGTGAATTCAAGCACAATAAGCTACCCAGCCAGTAAACTGAACAGGCATTACTTCAGCCCGAAAAGAAGTCGCTGAGCCCTAGGCGTAACCAACGAGCGATTGTCGTGCCAGTCAAAGCGAACATTCAGATCGAGGCGACCGACTATTCGCCTATCCTCAAGCGCAAGCAAACTGAAATCGTCGACAAGAATGAGCTAGCCATATCACTGAAGCCTATAATTGAAGAGCCTTCTCCACAACTCAAGCCTGAGAAGAAACCATAACCAGAGCCATAACCTGAGAAGGCCAAACATCAGCTCAGCTCAAACGAAGAGAGCTCTGTAGAAATATTGACTGAATCGTTAAGAAGGAGTACAGAGGAAGCCATTCCACTGTTGCAGCGAGCCCTCTCCCTCGCTCCTAACAACATCTCAGCAGCTGAGTATCTCTCCTTCTTGCTTCTTTAGAAGGCCCAAGCCATGGAGTGCATCAAAGTTTGCAACACCATTATCGAACAGCTGGAAGGGGATGCTCTGTACGACATCAATTCCATTAACATCCACACCAATAAGGCAGTCGCTCTGATCATGCTTGGACGCTACTCCGAAGCCATTCCACTTCTCGAACGATGCCTACAGGTTAAGTAGCTTGACCGCCTCTACAAGAACCTTGCTGATGCATTCTTCCTATTGGGCATCCCCGAGAAAGCTGTGTACAACTACGAGAAGGCCCTCTCGATGAACAGCAAGTCAGCCGAGGCTCACTACAACCTTGCTGTATGCCTGTACAGCCAGTAGAACTACAACAACGCATTGTTGTATGTCGAGAAGGCACTGAACCTCTCACCAGCCAACGAATAGTACCGCTAGCTGCGGGAACACACGAAGATGAAGATCTGAGCATTCGACCAGCTCCAAAGATGACTTGGCTCGGCGGCTTCACCTTTATTTATCGGTTGATGTTGTCCTATTGATGTAACTACTGCGTAATGAACTCAAGGCCTCCAGATGGATTTTTCCAACTAAGAATAAGGGTTTCGGATTGGTATACCACCAGGCATCGTTCCGATGACCTTTCAGCAACTTGCCTAACTAATCCATTTTTGGTGATGTTCGGTGTTATTCGAAAGTGGCAGGCACACCCCAAAGAAGTGGGCCCCCATTGCAACCGATAGAGTTCACACCAGCGTAGTGATGTTGTCGGTTGCCTAACCATGAAGTTAGCGAAGGACTGCCGCCAAACCATTACAGTCCTATTTCACTCTTTTGTGAAGAATTTCCTTGGACTTGATTTCCCAACTTGGAACGTCCACAGAAATTTTTCGGGAAAAGGCCATATTAAGTCCTGAATGAACTCGTTTGTATGGAAGAGAGAGCGATCGTAAGTGCGCCCTGACCCGTACAGTCTTATTAATATTTCCGACGGTTGTTGAGTTGACGTCACCCGGGACCCTTCCCGAATCGTCCTGGAACTATTCAAGCAGCACTCTTAACGACTACTGTCAATGGAAAGATGAAGTTGGTAACAATCAAACCTTCTTGGCGCGGATCTGCACATCCTTAATGATCAACGGTCGAATGGACCGATAGTCGATTTGGGAGTCCTTCTCGAAAGGAGGAGACTTAACGTACACGACGATGTTAACTAATCCTTTTTAGAACTTGCTGGTAACCTGAGTAGATGAAGGAAAATACCTCTCGGATGGACAGCTTCTGGAAGCAAGCACTCCCACAGGCCAGATCCACCGAAGTGTTACCCTTGAAGATGTCGTTGCCCTGCTTGTTGCTCTCAATGTGCTCTGGCTTCTCAGAACAACTATACAGGGCGATTTGTAGTGGAATGCTGTTTGCTGTATAAGTGATGTTCGTACAATTCGAAGCTGGCCGGTGCTCCTTGTCGAAGAGTCCCACCTGGAGGTTGAAGTTGCGATCCTTAAATAACGGTAGCTTGAGCGGCGAAGTGAGAATCAGATAGTAGCTGTAGTCCTTCTTCATGAAGATCTTCTCGATGAGACGTTCCTCTGGAGCCGTGCTTTCGATCATCGGTGTGCTGCGAGGTTGAATAGGTTCCTCCATGGCCAGCTCCTTCTTGATCTTGATATTGAGATCTGCCAAACTGTTTATCCGCTGAATAAGTAGATGTGGTACCTCTTCGAGGCGCGCCAGAGTTGTGTAGTTGTTCTGGAGCATCAGCGAGATCTGCGCTAGCTTTTCCGGGAGGAGCATCTGACTGGGGTTGTAATTGAAGGTGGGGAATTGCATACACGAGCAAGAAATTAATAATTATAGCCACTATTCGTAATAACTTCCTTTGGGTCAGGAAAAAGATCCAGAAAATTCCCAAATTTCTGTTGAATAAGTGCGGAGCCAACAACCCAAATTATTCGAAGAGCTGCTTGGTTTGAGTTTTGTTTGGTGGAGCCGTCGAAGAAATCGGTGTGCAGCGGTGCGGGTGCTGGATAGTCGATACGGTTGCAGGTCAGCCATAGGGGTATTATATCAATGATGTACTTTGCGATTGGTTATCGGCCCTAGCTTATTTTTCTAACAAAAGAAAGTCAAGCACATCATCTAGCCATGCCCCACATTTTGAGGATGCAACTGTGATTGAACTGAACGGTCTGTCCTGAGTTCAGCATGCCTTCTTTTGTGTTTCAGTGTACCAGGGAATTACCTGAATTGTGCTCGACTGTCAATTCCACTCTCGGATTTGAACAAGGTTCGATGGTGAGCACGTAGGGCACCTAGTGGGTGCAAAGGCTCACCGCAATGAAGAAAGTGAGTGCAGTAAACAATGCTGCGATCGCAGAGATCACCACGTAAACACTTTCTGAAAGATAGGAGGTAGTGCCCCGTCCATACCAACTTGCATCGATTATCAGAAACACGAGGCTGGCAAGAGAGGCCAACCACAGCACTACTGCTACTATGGGTCCTGCTGTGACTATCGATGGGCGACCACATACCCTACGAGTATCATATAGCGCTGTGTAGTACATGCGACAGTGTTTACATTGGTGTGCAAACTTGCTGTCCTGTTCATTGAGTTTCCGCATCAAACAACTGCGATGCTGATAGGTGGAGCAGAGACAGTACTGTTGTCGCTCTTCGGTTTTTAACTTGTTGTCGCAGTCTACACAGTCCTCTGCATGTTGAGCTTTCTGCTGCGTCTTGGGCTGTTACCCAACCTGCTACACCCGTCTGCTCCCAAGTTCGTTGGTATTGGCTATGCCTGTCTGAGCTGCCATATAGAACTATTCAAACTTATAGATTCTGTAAGGATAGCACATATAGGAGCAGGATCATTAGTAGTACTGCTTGATATCGAACCTCAACGAACCAACCTTGCTGCCTTTATTGGTGACGTCCAAGGTGTACAACTTTTCATTCTTCAAAGCTTCCACGGTGGTGACTACTGAACCAATGAGATCGTCTTCGCCGATCATCTACTTGTCTACCAGCGTCAATGTTATGTGGTCCTTGGGTTCTACGTTCTCGAACACCACGGTCTGGTTCCAGGCGGGATGCTTGCCCTTCGCATTTGCAGTTTCGTGGTGCTGCTAGCCCACTCGAATCTTCACTGCTGGTTTCATGCTGCCAAACACTTCGGTGTCGATGAGCAGGTCGGCTTCCTTGATGTGGAACTTTAGGAAGAGCTTCTTCGTTCGTTTCTCGGGTGCCACATAGGAGGTGCCACGCTGGTCAAGCGCCATCGTGACCTCAACTATGGCCGTCTCTCTTTCGTTCCAGAACAGGAATAGTTCTATTTTGTTCCGATCGACCACGTCAAGATTGATGCGGCACTCCCCTACGACGAAGTGCTCGTCCTTCCGCAGTTCATCTGTTAGCCAAACATGTAGCACATGCTGATCGCGAAACTTCAAGAGCAGCCGATCCTCCCAGGTAAACTGCTTGGTCTTCTCCGCTTTAACCGCAGCAGTACGTACCTCCTGCTGCCCAACACGTGCATGAAGCACCGCCTGAACAACCTCCTGACACTCCTGAGAGCGAATCCAGCAGGCATTGACATTGATGGTGAGCTATCCCGAGACCATTGTAATAATATAAGTATTGCGATGTTCGAGTCAATCCGCAACTACGTCAATAACCTGCAGTACTCTGAGCGATTTGAGAACAACAACTTCGCTTACTACAACGACTACGAAGCCAAGAGCGATTTCGACAGCGATCTCACCAAGATGTTCTACAACTGTTCGAGGAAGACAGTGCCACTTATCGCACTTTTCAGTGAGACAGTAAGGGATGTTACCCGCACCATCTCAATCGATGATAGGCCATTCAAAACGCTGGATGACCTCATCCACAGATTCTATGCGGTCTACAATGAGAACAACTACTCCGATGTCAAGGATGACCTTGAAGAGTTCAAATATCGGCATGCGGTGATGTACTACCCCGATGAATTCAACTTCTTCAAGAACAACCCGGAACGGACGCAGCAGTTTATTTAGAAGTGTAAATGCTCGCTTCAGAACTATCAGCTGCTGGGAAGTCAACTGCAGCAACAGTCAGAGGGTATGATGGCACTCGGCGAGAAGCTCGATATGGAGAAATGCGAGGACTTTACCCACTATCAGCACATGTTTGAGTTTGAGGAGTTGCTGCAGAAGCAGCTAGCAGCGGTGGGGCGCATTGTCGATGACTAGCAACACAAGACCAACCCGTAACTGCTGTTTTCTAAGAGTACACTGTTCACATTCAAGTTGGCTTTCGAAGAGCTACTCGACCAAATAACATCGGCGGAGTTGTGGCCGGTGTTGCTGTTCACTGTGCCCTACGCCCCATGGTTTCAAGGGTTGATAAGCCCACTGACGATAGCTTTGCATGGGTTTATGGAAAAAGAAAATGCTCAGAACAAGAAAAACGACCATAAGAATGACGGTGATGAGCTGGCTGAGAATCCACGCATAGTCTACTTAAACCTTGACGGGCAAGAGAACTACACCAACCTACGTGCAGTTAAGCTAATTAAGGAGTCAGTCTACTACATCTCAATCTTCAGGGAGCCCTAGCCAGAGATTCTTGAGGAGCATGAACTTCAGATTAATATGGCCAACTCCCATCTCATAGTCAGCGAGTTCTGCCGTGGTCAGAAACAGATGGACTTTGCCGACCAATTCCGGGAAATTCCACAAGACCCCGAACAGGGCAACTCCAAGATGCTACTGTTCCCGCTGAACAGTGAATACCTGAAAAGGTAGTATGGCAAGGGCACCAATGGCAAGAAACTTCCCGACTTCGGTTCCAGCGAGGATATTCTATTTCTGTTCTAACAGACCATTTACAACGAGATTCGTGAGTTCGTGCCAAACGCGATAGTGGTGAGTTACAATGGTCAACTAGATATCAAGGAGGACCACTTCAATGAGATCATTCGCAATCTGACCATCATCGCAGATCACCGAGTGCTACTATTTCCCAATATGTCTGCGATCTTCCGTACGAAGCCTGAAGAAGCCATGGAAGAGGAGGAGGAGATGAAGGACGGTGAAAGCTACGTCAGTAAGTACAGTAACTACGAGTTCGACCGTATCAACCAGTAACGATTCTTCAATAACCTTGCGATGTTCGTGAAGCTCACAAGTGGGGCCTATAGCTTGGAAGACCGGCAGGTGCTGCCTGACTACAACCGTTATCTTAATGGGCGTCGCTACGAGTATTTGGAGAAGGTCTTTTCAATGGACTGCTTTCGCTAATATGAAAAGTTCAGCAACAGGTTCTGGCGAAGCGAGGACCTGCGTGACTTGCTGTACAAGCAGAAGAAGGTGTTGCTGGAAGTCAACATGACCGAGAACGGCAGCTATGAGAGGATGATCGATAGCGTAATAGCGACCCTCACTGATGAGTAAGCCTGTCTCGAGGCATTCCAAGATCAACGAATTCAGTAGCGCCTACAGATCCTCTATAAGCGAACTGAGGGTAACCTACGTCCGCATCTCACTGAGCGCAAGGAAGATATGCTCCTCGAAAACATATTCTAAACCAAGGTATCGAAGGTGTACCATGAACTGAACATAACCAACCCAAAGCTGTTGAAGCGTATCAAATGCATGCGCTTCAAAATGAAGGGGGCAGACGATTCTGAGGAGTTGCGGTTTGAGAAGTACACGCAATTTCTGTTCAGCGAGGTCTACGGCATTGTTATTGTGCTCAACCACAACAAGGGCGAGTATCGGAATATGCATCTCTACGGCTCACTGTCCAAAGCTGCACAGGAGAGCAGTCCTCTGATTGAACTGTCCGAGATTATCCCGGAGGCAGCGGAAGGGCAGACCATGGAGGAAGAGGAAGATGCTTACACTTTGCTGATCAACTATACGACATGCGTGTACCAGAGCGGGCTGCTGATGCTATGGCCAACCGAATTCAAGATGAAGGAAGCGATTGCCTGCAAATTGTTGTCAGTGTAGTACCAGCCGCAGCTGATCAATAAGGTAATCAAGTTAGCCTGGAAGTAGCAGGAAGACAGCCATCTGTCTTTCACTATGGTGACACAGAAGCTCAAAGGAGCCAGCACTGGCGTCAGACCACGGTACGGCTGCGTTTGCTGGCCGAAAGATGAAAAGAACATCTTTATCTTCGGTGGAGTGTTCAATGACATCAACGACTTCCTATGCTTGCCACCGGGTATCACAAGGCTGCAGCTTGGAAGCAACAATACCGTCGAGTTCAAGCAGGAGCCAAAAGCAGTCTCGGGGGACAGGTTGAAACCTAAGATGTTCTACTCAATACTGCCCAAGGCTGGTGGCAGCTCCAACGAAATATCCATCTACGGTGGCTTTGGGAGAGACTTCACAAATATGTTCAGCTTGTTCTCATGCTACTGTTACTAATTCTAGCTGCAGCGGAGCATCCTCAAAAAGAAGAAGCACCCAACACGAGTGATCCACCTACCCGGGCCACTGCACAACCGCAAGGTCGGTGTGTTCAACATGATCAGTGAGGATAAGACTAACTTCAAGTTCTCGGAAAGGCTGAGCAGCATGCCCAAGGAAAAATTCATCTTTGAGGAGACACGCGATTTCGATAGTTGCCAGGGCGACGTCATCTCCTTCGTTGATGAAAACTACATGGTCAGCGACTTCAAGACTGAGCATAAGAAGATGTACCTCTTTGGTGTCAGTCGCAAGCTCAAGGAGAATATCTATATGAGCTACTGGACTCCTTAGCTGTTCCTTCATGATGGTACCCGCTCCAACCGTATTGAGATTGTACTGCAGACCGTCCGTAACCGTGACCAAAAGATCGCCAAGTATATCTTTCCATCGGAAGAAGCCATCATCACATCGGGGCTACACGACAACAAGGTGTATATGCTCGGTTACCACTACATCACCAGCCACCAGTATGTGCTGTATGAAGGTGACCTCAACGCTACGAACGATGTCATCACCAACAAAAGATTGCTCCTGGATAAGAAGTATGCCTTCCAGCCCATGCCATACAAGATGAGCTCGCATCTCACTGATGGGAAGTTCAGCTTTAAGAACATGTCGATGTACTTCGAGGACGATCAGGTGTTATTCTTCGGAGGGCAGGCTGTATAGCCCAACACGCGATTCGACATTTTCCTGGAAAAGAAACGATTGAAGTTTCATATCAAGTTTCGAAGGGTCCGTACGCCTGACAATACGGGTATCACCATGGATATGTACTACCCCTTTGCTCTGAAGGAGAATAAGGTGTTGTACTTTTACAGTGTTGTGCAGTTCGGTGGTGAGTGGATGCTGCGAATCGAGTCTGCGGAATCGCTGATGGAGGGGCGGAGCGTACGCCAGGGAGCTATGAGGTTCTATGCAATTGACTACTCCACATTCAAATCTGGAAGGGTGGTTGGCTGCCTGAGCAACCCCTTCTTCAGCAAGATCATGCGCTACGATGAGTTCAGCAGCGACCATCTAACCACCTGGCTTTAAAAATTTAAACAATGGCTAAAGAATAGCACGCAGGACCTTCAAAATGAAATGCAGGCAGAAAACCCGAAGGAATAGTCATCTGGCTTGTCCAGCAGCGAAACTGTGACGCTGCTAGAGTCAACATTCACATTGGTCAAGGAAACGGTCAAGAGCAAAAACTATAGTGTGGCCTCATTGGAGTCGCTCTACGAATGTCTCCGAGTGTTCCGTGAAAAGATAAAAACCAGCAAATTCAGTATCGATTCAGAGATGCTGGGACAGGTCAACACCATCCTCAACAGCATTCAAAAGAAGGAAATCGAAGATTGCTGTTTGGAGGGGCTGCCGAGCATCCGCCGCAACGAACTGTATCGCTTCGTATTAGAGGACCACGACGGCAGCAAGTTGGTAAAGTACTTCGCATTGGCCAACCTCGACAGTTTGTAAATGAGGTTTATTCGAGTGTGCTACCAACGCGAGTTGCTACTATCCTGCAACTACAAGACTGACGAAACGATTTTCCTGAACCTGTTCGAAGGCACTTACAACGAGTTCAATGTGGCGAAGGGTCCCGTGACGTTCATTGCGGAGGAAGAAGCACCGGCACCACTGCAGTGCACCATTACCAGTGAATTCGTCGGCGAGTTGGCAGCTTGACAATGATGCATGGATTGTAGAGTGTGTAGAATGAAAATAGATAGTCAGCACTCCGGTAGTGATTTCCTACGTAGCTATGCCCGCTGTTGATTGATGAAGTCGTGGAGCTTCTCACTAGTAACGTTGAGCTAGCTTGGTGCCTCTCGATGGCGTTTGGACCGTTTACGTATGTTCTAATATCCCACGAGCACTGGTTTTTCCAACTTTGATAGATGCTTGCTGGGGAGGTTCGCGCTTTCACCCATTTTATTGTTATGAGTCAGCGCATTTGGCCGCTCGAATGACTTTGTGCGAATGTGGCCGGTAGAGGGACGGCTGACGGTCCGATCTACCACCTCGTATCGCTTGTTTATAAGTCGATGCTGCCGAAGAATGCTGAGCCTATTTTCCCTTAAAAAGAACATCTGAAGGTGACGATCCAGCAGGGGTTGGTAAATCGGTGGTTCGAAATCCTTTCTATTTCCATCAATAACGAAGCTGCTCTCGAGTTGACGCATACGCTTACGCCGGATAGGCCGTCTTCCGCTCACCTCCATTTATTATAATTAGTGGCTGTTGCAAAATCATTAACAACAATATCCTTCTTTGTCACGCTCCACAGAATTATTTTAGCTAATGTTTGAGTGCACCCTCCATGAAACAATCACTGGCTTGGGCTGGTCTTATTGCGGAGGTTCCCGCGGGTGGTGACTCTCGAGCCATCGAGGAGCTGCTCCACTGGTTGTGAGGTTAGGTGTTCAACTGAGGCCTTTTCCACAGGCTTCTCAACATATGTAACTTTGGGCTATTCTATCTCCGCATCCATGCTTGGTTTTATTTCATCGCGCTGAGAGTAGAGGAATTGCTGGAAGGCTGCATCAGAGGTATCCAGATGTCCCTCAACGATGAAGTTGATAATCTTATTGGCCGATACGGTGGGAAACCGCTCACGTAACGAGCCGTCTAAATCAATCGGCTATTTTACACATAGCGTAGTTCTGGCGGCTGCTCCATCGCTTTCTTCTCTCCAGCAGTTCCTGCTTGCTCTATTTTTCTTCACTGTAGCCTGGATAAGTTGGCACATTACTTTTCGACTGGGCAAGGAACTCTGAGATGTCAGCTTGGTGGTGAACTCCAGAACGGATCTTTCCATGGGAGTCGCTGTACTTGGGCATCGTGCGGTCTTCAACCACACGTTTTTATCGTTGAGCTCTCTCTTTCTCACGCACAACCTCGTGCGCTGGCTTGCTGGCCTTCGATATTTTCTTTATTTTGATCTTGAGATTCTTGTTTGTAACTTGCTCGTCGTCAACGATGGGCGGCTTCGTGACCAATGCTCGAGTTGGTTTCTTGACTGCAGGAGTGATAGGTTGGGCGGTCTTTATAGGCGCCGAAGGCTTTTTTTGAAGCGCTTTTTCCTTGGCCTGCCTGGTTTTCTTAGCGAGCGAGTCCTGCTGCGGCGGTGGTGTCGGCTTGACCTCAGGTTGCACTGGCTTTTTCTCAATAACTTGAACTTATGCTTGATGGTCTGTAGCCTTCTGCTCTTTTGGTTCATCATCGGAATCATCAACCACGATGATATCAGGAACTCTGAGTCGAAGCTTATGTACTTAGGGCGGTTCCTTGGTTCCACTACAAGGGGCATCGTCATATCATCCTTCTTAAAGTGGGCGTTATGACGGAGTTCTTGATCACGGATGTACGTGGTGATGTTTGAGTTCTGGAGCTGAGCCAGGAACTCTACAGGGTACGGCTGTGAGTAAATTGACTGGGCGCCATACGGAGAACCGGGGTACATCGGCCGGCGGCCCATCAAATAATGAGTGTCCAGGTCATGAAGAGTCGGCGGTGCGAAGTCACCACGTGGGGGCTGAGGGACTCTTTGAGAGTTCCTTGCTGCCATGAGCGCGGAAGCGTATGGTCTCCACAACATGCTCATCGGATTATCTGGGCTTCTCATCCAGTCCTCAGCGAGTTGCTGAGGTGACTTACCGTAGAAACCCATGTGAGGGTTGGCTGAATAAGGAGGTGGAGTACTTGGAGGCATACCGTAAGCCATAGGATGCATCGGTTGACCCATCCCGGCAGCAGTTGGTTTCTGCTGACCACCGTAGTTCTGGGGATTCATGACCTTAACAAATTTCGATTAATTCTTCAGTATAAAACCAATGGACAGAATTTAATGTTGTGTAAGGCGGCATATTTGCGGCGGATAAAACCCTTGGCTGTATCGGCCCGTGCAAAAATACAGAAGCGATTGACCATTGAGAATACTATGAAATCCTGTCTCTTGCTATTTTTTTTAACGTCGATTGCGTTCGGATTGATCGATAGATTTGTTGGTTTGGCAGGTGGGACTTCAATCCTTTCGAAATTGCCAGGCGGCTGCGAAGTGGCATTAGTAGCTCAGCTGCAGCCCTGAAATTGACTGTGCTGGACCCCTCGTTAATAAGAAATGTCTATCGAGAGTGCCTGCTTATCAGTAGCCGACAAACTGCTATACCAAGGCCTTCAAGATTTTTCTGAAGGTAGGTACCGGATAGACCGCATCCTACCCGAATATTCCCAGCCGGTAGTGGTAATCAATTAATTGTTAGGAATATCTTATCAACAAAAGAGTCCAACTGCAGAAATTATTCAAAAAGGTCTTCAAGCATGCACACTACCGCCCAATCTTCGGTAGCAGCTGCCAGCGACAGCCACCGATCCAACACACACCTGCTCTCGAAGACTTCCAAAGGGGTTTATTTGGTTGGCGCCAGTTCCCCACTAATTAACTAATTTAATACCATCGCCGAAACACCCCCGTTGAAACGATTATTTTGAGTTGGTGCAATTGCGATGATACCCATCCTCATAATTTTCCGTTGTAGGCGGACTGGTTATAATAATGGTTGGAAGTTGCCCTGCACTGGTACACCCACCCAAACAATTGCTGTATTATATTAGTTAGCATAGATAAAGACGTTCACTCCAGCAGCGATTCAGCACGGATCGTTCATCTTCATCTTTTTACGCTGTCTGCATCATCGAAGAATTACATCGCTTAGGGACGCTCCAGAAAGTTGAAGATCAGGTAGGCGTGGTTCTCGCTTTGACTCCGCATGCGACTATGCGGTCGCTTTAGGGATCGCGGTTCCTCCTCAAACTCCATCACCGGAGATTGGAATCGTTAGGTGTGCGTGTTGGAGTTCTCCTCTTCGATGCGCATCTCCCTGATGGTGGGCAGGTATGAAAACAGGTGGTGCTGGCCATTGCCGGCCTGCACAGGTGGTTCAAACTTCGATTAGGGGTTGAGCTCAAAGTTGTCCAGCAACTCAGGATCGGCACTTGGTCTGAATCAACGAAGTAGTACTTGAGGAGGGGTTTGGGTGGGCCGAAGTGCATAACGTACTCGTCATAGTCCATCGAAGAGAAGAATCGTTCACGGTATGGTGCTCGTGTCGCCTCTTTAGCCATTTCCAAGGGATTATGGTGATAATTATTATTACGAGAAAGTTGCTCACAAATTCTTCAAATATGCAATACGGCCAGCATGCTGCCCACTCGACAGCTGAACCTTGGTGAGGTTGCTTATCTTCTTGATCCGCTACAGTAAGTTCGTCTAGCCGGCTAGCGGCTCCAGTTTCATCAGCTTACGGCTATTGACTTCATTGAGCAGCTGGCTGTACGATTTTGTAATGCGTGGAGCTAAAGTAGATTGGTGGCTGGAGTGGGTGGGGAACTGCCGCTCCGACTAACTTTCAGTCCGTTGCTGGGATTTTATGTGTTTCAGGCTACGCATCTGTTTGCGAGGCTTCATGCCTCCTGTGTTCTCCTCAGGCGGTTATGATTCTGGGTTGAAGCTGAAGCCAACGGGATGCTCGTTCCGATCGATGCTTTGCTGTCGTTTGATAACCTGCAATGGAGCCGAAAAGAATGAACCATGGGTCACGAAGTTTCGATGAGGGAGCTATCTACTGTGCTCTCGCTCCACAGGCTTTTGCTTCAGCCGAAGGGGCATCCTTTTGGTTAGGATGCCGATCTCACCATTTTGCATTCCGAGCGATTTGATGCTATAGCTTAACCTCACAATATCGTCCTTGAGCTGCATGACCTCGGGCGGTTGCTCCTTCAGTATCCTTTCGAAGAGGCCGTTGCGTGAATGTATTCGTAGGTCAGTAGTCTGGCAAATGTTCGCAAGCTAGCGGTTCTCCTTCTTTGCGCTGTCCATCAATAAATTAATTATACGGTGCGATCAGTTGTCTGGGTTGTTGCTCTGCGACTGGATTTAGTTCAGAGCGTAGATCTCGATTGGTGTTAGCATTATGGGGATCTGGAAGTCACAGTACTGGGAGGTTAGTGGAGGTGAACTTATCTATGGTTAGGGTGCCGGGCGCTGGCTTCTTAGGTAGCTGATGATGCGGCTTTGTAGGCTCCCTTCGTTAGTGGCCACTGAAAGATTCTATTGGCTGCTCAGCTGGTTGGTATCTCCCAGCAAAGCTACATGTGGAGCCAGATCAATCATAAGCCGGCCCATACGATCCAGCAGCGGAGCTAGCTGGCTGATCTTCATCCGCCGTTATACTTCCTTCTGACGGATGCTCGCATCGACTTCCTGCTTTTTATGACTCGCTCCTAAATTACATTCGATACTGTACTTCGATCCATTTCGTAGCAACTCTACTGTTCCTGCATTTGGGAGTCCTCCTCCTCAAGGATATTCTACTGGAAGGCTTGACGGTTGATGGCGTGTTGCCTTCTGATCTCTGATTTCATAGATCGCACACTCTTTGCTTCCAGATCGAAGAATACTGTGGGTTTCTCCTCGATCTTCAACGACTTCATAGAGCTTGTGTCAACGAGCCCCTATGATCGTTTACTCTTGTAGCTTTTGTTGCTAATATCGTCATTATCGCACTTGTTCGATACGTTGTCGTCGCATTTATTAGATAGGTTGTCGTTGAGGCTAATCTGGTGAAGCTCCTTCAACGGTGTTTACATCTACTTATGCTACTACTCCTCTTTGGTCTGTAAGCATATCTACTCCATCTGCTTCTATAGTTTCTGGGCAGTTTCCTATGAAGACACTACCGCTTCTTCCAGCAGCGGCGACTTCTATGTCGTCACAGGTGGAACAAAATCGGGTTATTCCCTGTACGTGTTGTTGTCGTCGAACTGGCTCTCAGGTGGCTGATGGCACTCCCTCAACAGCTGACTCACCCTATCCAGAGTCAATTCGAACGATTTCAGAAACTCCGGGATTGATCGTTGAATTTCTTGGTTGCCTAACCTCGCCAATGCTGGAGGATTGAGAGGAAATGGACTCATATAGAGCGAGTGGGTTGGTTGCACGGTGTTACTACGGAAGGGTAGCAGCCTTGGAGAGCTGGCTTCAACCCATTCGTTATAGTGATCGTTCCAGCCATTGTAGTGAACAAGCACGTAGTCATTGTGTAAGTCGATAACTTGCCCTTCGTACCACTGCCCCATTGAGTCCTTAATGTCCATCCATGTGCCAATTTAGAATTTTCTATTGCGAAAACAGAATGGCTCAACTGGGTGCTCCTAACCTCTCACCTGCGATAATGAACCAATCAGCTGGTCGATAGTGTATTGGCTCTGTTCGAGTACCTCCAGCGACTCCGGTTGGTTGATGCGAAATCCGTTCATTCTCTGTTGCAGGTACCTGTGCTGCTGGTAGAAGTTGTTGCGACGTCTGAATTGCTCTATGCGTTGGGCCTCTGATCGGTTGACCTGGCTAGAACGGCTACTGGCCACAGATGGTTGATGAGTGCTAGCAATCACCTGCAGCATCTGCCCCTCGCTAACTCGGTAGCTCTGCAGGTTCTCCCCATCGTTTAGGAGCTTGCCCTTGAAAATTAGCCGTTGCTTGCCTATTGGTATGCGCGTGGCCTTCAATTGACCGCGGTAGTACCTCTTCGATTTGTTTCTTGAGCTCCACCACACGGATTTCGGGTGCCACCCTCAGCTCATATACCTCGTTTGTTAGGGTCTTCACTTTGATGCTGATGAGGGTGCTGGTTGTACCGTCAGTAGCTTCCTCCATGCCACAGTGAATACAATCAAATATAAAACCTTTCAAATATGGACAAGAATAAGTACATGAAGCACCCAACCTAGAAACCAACCCTTCCTGTTCACTCCAAAGTTCAACGTGACACCACCACCAGCTCAAGCAGCACCGAAGGCGATGTACTATCCGTTGGAGCCCGGCCGTCACTATAAACATGAGTATAGCTCACTATTCCTGAGTCAGCTCAAGCCATTGCTGATACCCTGCGACATGGGCATACCGGTGGAAGAGCTTATCCTCTACTCAAAGTAGTACAACTCGTCTGCAGCTGAAAAGGTAGCATTGTTGTTGATAAGTAGCTCCATCCAGACGATTAGGCTCTGATCGAGGAAAGCATCATGGTGAGAAAGGAGCATACAACTAACAACGAGTGATCTCAGAATGTCTCACAGTCGTACTTGTCTCGCTCAATTCTATATTGGAATTGGGGTTCGCAATGGCGGGTAGTTTGTCAAATATGCAGTATGTCTGCGGGGACAATCCCACTATTCGACTATTCAATTCGAACCCTTTGACCGCTATTATCTGATTATCATATGGCGGAAGCTGCCGGTTCGCACGTTCCTTCGAAAGAGTTTCAAGCCCAACTGAAGAAGCTTGGGTTGAATGTGGCTATGAACGAGCACGACAGCAACAAATACGTTCCTGATGATGAAGGTATTGATAAGGCAATGCAGAGGTCAGGGAATATGCTGAATTCTTAGGGTTCGATCTGCCTGAAGATGAAGACCTACTGTGGTTGGCCAAGTAAGGTCTTCAAGCACCACTTCCCGACGGATGGAGACCGTACCTCAATGCAGAGGAAAATATTGTGTTTGTAAATGCTGAGAAGGAGTTGGTGGTAGTGGACCACCCACTGGACGAACTATACCGGAGGAAATTCCTGTAGGAAAAGAAGAAGAAGGAAAAGAGAATGGTACAATACGAGGACGAAGACTCGGACGCCCTTCCTCCAATATAAGAAGAGTAGAGCTAACTGACAAAAACGCTGACAGGTCAGGACTAGATGTTTCAAAAGAGGCAGTAGGAGATTGAGAGTTTGGGAAATTCTATAAAGAAGATGACGAGCAGTGACTTCGTTCACTCGAAGCACCCTCAACCGTCCCAACCTGCTTACCGACCTGACTATACAACGCCCAAACATAACCTAGTGACGGAGGAATCTGAGGAGGAGGAGTTAGATCTCATAGAAGAGATAAATGCGAAGATGTCCCAGGCCTACAGTAACAAGATAAAAGCAGAAATTGATAATATTGATGTGCCGACACCAGCCATAACAATGAAGCCATCAGCGCTGCAGCTCGAAAGGTAACAGGAGGAGGTCAACAACCTTGCTTAATAGTTAAAGGCAAAACAGAGACTGTTATAAGACTTAACCCGGCAGCGCATAACAAAATAGAAACAGTTGTTGGACATGTAAATGGAGTTTGAAGCGAAGAAGCAGAGAATCATTGAAAGCTACCGCAACAAGCTGAAGAAGTAATTGGAGGGCACTAAACACCGAAAGAAGAAATAGCTAGAGGATAAGACTGAAGTGCTCAAGAAGCACCAGCTGGCGATGCTACACAAATGATTTTCATACTGACGACCATCAATAGTCAATGTCAACATCCGAAACCTTCGTTGCTATTACCGTAAAGGTTTGCTTTTATTCCCTCGCTTTGCGGTCGCTATTATCCCGGTTTCGATCGTCTTTGCTGTTGTTGCGATAGTCTCGATTGTCGCGGTCGTTTCTTGAGGAATTTCGATTATCCCGGTTGTCTCGGTTATCACGATCTCGATTATCCCTACTGTCTCTGTTGTCACGGTTCTCACGATTATCTCGGTTATCTCGCTCAGGAGACTTTTTGGCTTCAACAATAGCATTGGACGTTGCAGACTATGCTCCCCATAGCGGACCATCTTCGTTGTTTGTAGGTAGAGGTGGGATTATGGATTACGTTGTCGGTACCGTATCTCTGTCGTGATTCCTCGGCTGTGGAGGTCTTGATTGTCCGACACCTTTATCCCTTGATCTCGATCTAGATCGTTGCTTGGCTCTTTCAGACTATCTCTACTTCACAGCTTCCCTCGAATTGGAACGATTTCTACGACGTTCAGCCGAACGGTCCCTTGATCTGTTCCTTGAGCGATCCCTGGAGTTTTCGCGTTATCTTTACTTTCGTTCTCTTTCTCTTGATCTTTCACGGGAGGTTTGTCTGTAGTTATCTTCAGGTTCCTCTGGGATAGTATTTCGTTAATATCTATTATTGAACGGATTGTCTCCACCGCCACGACCTCTTCCCCCTCTCCATCCTCCACGTCCACCACGGCCGCGACCTCTCCCTCGTTCGTAGTCACCGCCACCACCGCCTCGTGGAACCCAACCTCCTCGATCTTCTCGATCGCGATTAAAGTCGCGATCCCGATCACCTCTTCGATCTTGGTCCGAGTCCCTTCTATCATCTCTTTGCCTCGCATCTTCCATAGAATCCTGTCTCGGGAACCTTTCAGGCGACTGATTGTTGTTATTGTTTTCCTGATCGTTATTCAGATATTTGTTGACAATGTTCTATTCAGAAGGTTGTTTTTCGAGAATCGAGTTGTTCGATTCGGGAACTCTCTGTAGCGAAATTGGCGGTGTTCCCACAAGCAACTCCTCCGCAATACTGTTGTGCTTTTCCTGCCGAATGCGACACATCATGCACGTGCATTGTTTGGTGCATACAAAGCAATGCCAATTCTTGAGGCCGAGGAAATTCGCTGGTTGTCCCTACAATAACTTCTTTGTTTACCCCTGAAAGTCGGAAGAAGCACTCCTGACAGTAGCTGATGCAGCACACGACCTTGCTGCACACCACAAACATACTACGTTGTTAGTTGCAGTAGTGACATTAAGTTGCTAAGTTCTACTTCTCCTTCTTCTCCCGCTGCTGTCGGCACTTTTTGCAGGCGCACTTGTTCTGACAAAAAGTGCAGTGTAGCAGTTGTCGGTTGGAGTTCATCTAGGGGACGGTCAACTGTCCGTTCAGGGTAAACAGGCAGTCAAAGCAATGGAAGGTACCACATTGGCAAAGATCGCCAAGCCCCTTCTGGTATGGCTTCTAGCATATGTGGCAGTGATAGTACTTGTTCTTCTTAATATTCTTGATCTTCTCAAGCTTATCCTGGATGCTGGAGCCATTGGTCACCCTCTTGGCAGGATATTCAGGTGATTTCGAGGAAGTTATGTTGGCGACTTGTTTCTGCTTGTCCATGGATGATACTTGCCGCTGTATCGGAAGAGGCCGCTGCACTTGAACTACTTGGGTTTCCTGAGGAGATTCCACTAGTTCGCTCATCTCACCACACTTTTGGATTTCTTGCATCTGCAGCTTACGTTCGTCTACTGAAGTGCTCAGATAGAAGTCGGTGATGTCGTCGTTGCGAGCCTTTCTTCTAACAATGCTAGGAATCACTTTTTGGTCTAGTTTTTCGATTTCCTCCTCATTGAACTGTTGGTGCAGGCGATGGATGAATCTTGTGAGCTTGCCCTTGGATTCTTCAAGGGCTTGCTCCACCTTTTACACTTGTACCTTCGAGTAGTCGCCAGCACCGAAATCGTGGTCAGCCAGGTTGTATAACTTCCGAAGGTTGAGCAACTTTTCGCAGTTGAGCTGTTGGACGATATCGCGATATAGCACAATGGGGATCGCTGGAAAGTTGTCGACCACCTTGGAGATGCAATTAGCCTCCATGGGAGTATCGCTATAGAAGCAGATCGACTAGCCGGGTTGAATCTTGGCATTGCTGATCACTTCATTATAGAAGTCGCAAATGGCCTATGGAGTTACTGCCTTGGTCTTTGCTCTGATGAAGTAGCCGTTCTTCTCTAGAGCTCTTCTCACTTTACTCAACACCTCATGCCGATTGGCATCGAAATCAGTTGAGATGGTGTAATCACAAATCCTCATCAATTTGCCGAGTATGGTTGGGTAGGAATTGTCACCTTCGAAGATTGCAACTTGCGAATCGCAGATCTCCTTGGCAATGCGGTCCAGCAAGTGAATGAGGGTGAGGTTATGCTCAGTTAGCAAGGAGGATAGGTAAAAAGGTGTGCCTCTATTGTATTTTTTGAATAGACTCCACAAGTAGTACTTGGCAGTTTCCCTCAGCACAGTAGGTTCGGGATTTCTGCGGATCTGCTCCCTGGGCAGCACTATATTCTTTCGTTTGATGTCGTAGTTCACTTCGATGCGAGGCAGTTCGTACAGACCTTCTTCGATCATCATATCCGCATAGTTGACGTTGTCACGGATGTTGTTTAAGTTCATTAATGCGGTTATCGTCTCAGAAGGCTCGTAGGCTGATATACTCGAGCGAGCCAGTTGTTCGTTATTCAGCCACATGAAACTTTGGCCAACATACAATGAGTTCGGAGACGTACTTCCCAATGGCGAGCAGTACACCGCCGCTCTTTTTCTACTTCCGCAGAAGTTTCGGAGCTTCTGGCGGATGTCTGAGTCTAAAGGTTTGCGGTCTTCACTGATGTTAGCTGTCACGATGAACAGCTCGCATCCGTAACAGTGGTAGTGCAGGAGTAATTACGAGTTGACTTAGCTCTCCAGTAATGGTGCGACCATTGTGTTGAGGAATTACAAGTAAAATTCACCGATTGGACAGCGTGTATTGGCGGACACACTACAAAGCGGCTCTGGAATGTCGAAGTCCAATAGCCGTCCTTTACTGGCCTTATCCTTCGGTGGGATTCTGATTCCCAACACGGTCTTTCGGTATAGTAGAACTCTTGCGTTGATCACCGACTTGCCTGTAGGCAGGCTAATTTATAGGGGGAGCATCAAGTCCAACACCTTATTTCTGCATAAACCACAAGGGTACTTAGCTAGGTCGCTGCGAACAATGTCGGCGAGGAGTTGCCAACCTCGGCGGTAGCTGCCTTCCGCAGGCAACATTGCCACGACATGGTAATTGCTGTTGTCGGGTACTAACGGCTGCAGTTCAGCAGCCGTTCTTATCTCGCTGGTGAGGGTACTGCACGACACCACACACTGGTTGAAGAAGAGGTCCTTGAGTCTTTCCATGGCGGACTCCAGAAACCAAAAATAAATAACAATTAATGCGCTGATGTTGGTGCGTCTTTTCAAACTTGGTTATAATTTGGCGGTCAAGTATCATCTGCCTCTTCGGTTGGACGGGTTGGCGCTTGGGATATTGTTGGGGGATGGCTCGGATGGTTGCGGTGCCATCGCTAGCAATAGACATGCAGAGCTGGACTGCCATTACGCAACAAGGTCAGAGTTCCTTGACCATGTAACCAAACTTTTCGATCCTCCACCAACAGCTCGCCGACATACCGTAGAGTATTTGTATCGGATAATTCCATGATAATATTGCCGGTGGCTCCATGCTCATCAATAGTCACTTGCACCTGATCGTTCAGCAGCGAGTAGTAGTTCTCGCGAAGTCGACTGTTTTGCGAATTCGGCACGGGATTGAACATTGACAGCCGATCACTTGCCATAAACTGGCTAATGAGCGCTGATTGTCTTGCCGAATTGTGGATGGAATTATCCATGATAATTAGAACTTCCAGCGGGTAATCATATGCAGTAAGGTCCAGCTTCGTACAGTTCGACCTTCCAGCGGGTAATCATATGCAGTAAGGTCCAGCTTCGTACAGTTCGA
>ERZ724508.759-NODE-759-length-21541-cov-6.004887_pt1 | contig 21541 bp, 33 predicted proteins | sample MGYA00376041_ERZ724508 | MGnify/ENA primary metagenome ERZ724508 (study PRJEB28724, sample SAMN07190887) | wastewater metagenome | isolation source: effluent of sewage treatment plant in Hong Hong | place: USA: Christiansburg, Virginia | collected 2016-03-01 ...
CAGTGATGGGGTGGATACCATCCTTGCCGAGCCGCAGATTACTGTTCTTGAAGATGATGGTGGAATCCGTCCTGACTCGTGGAAACAAGTACATCACTACAGAGCTTGCAGCAGAACTGGTCATGTCCATCTCCAGCTCGCCAATACCCTCGATGTCCATCCCAAGAATAACGATTATAGACTGTCAAGTAGCTACGACGAAATCAGTAGAAGGCCGCCAACAAAAATGACGGAAAGTGAATCGACTAGTCCATACGACGGGCTTCTGTTCGATATCGTTCGTAGGCTTTGGGGCCATACTGCTCGCGTTCTTTGAGGAGCTCATACAGCTCGTGGCACAGGAAGCGGTAGTTGAGGTTAAGTTTGATAGTACGATGCGTTGTGGAACGTTACTGGCTCTGTCTCAGACCCTCCTCACTTTCGAGGTTCTTCCGCAACTGAAGCACCCGTTTAGCATACTCCTGAATACTTTCATGGAAGTTTAAGTTCACAAGCTCTTTGTCCTTCTTGTACCTCTATTTGATGAGTTCTCCTACCCGAAGGATCTTCAGGTTGCTGTGGACAATGGGTTCCTTGGATTATTGTTGCGAACTAAATTGAACAGTTTCTGCAAGGTTGACCATCTGTCGCAGTTACTATTCGGGTGACTCCCATCGACTGTCCTTTGCTGCTGACTTCTCTAGAAATTTAGCCCAAAGCTTCGGTATGCAGTCCCGAAGGTTCATAGTTGCCGTCGCAAATAGCAGCAGATTCTCGTAGTTCTTGCGTTGTCGAAACAACCTGCACAGTGCTAGATAACGTTAGAGATATTCGATCCCGATCCATCCACTTCCCCGACTCTTCTTGAGCCTCCCCACCACGAGCATCTGCAACCAGCAACTCATCGTGGTGAGTCTATCCGCAACTTCCTTCTTGCTGAGGTCTTCCTCGCCGAGCTGGTATAGCCTGCTCAGCGGGCAGTTAAAGAATAGCCTCCGTGTCAACTCGCAGAACAGGTCAGCAAGGTCATCAGCGTTGTCTTGAAGCATTTTATCCTTCTCCTCGTAGTTGATCATCACCTGCCGAAGGTGTGTGCAATCGCAGTCTACCCTAGCCACCGGTGGTTACCCCTGCCGTCGTCAAGCTTGCTCCGAATGGCCTTCTCGTGCGCAAGGATATCTGAAAGGTGTGAGTGGTGATGCAGACAGGCCTACCTCACGGTAAGCTCGGTGGGGTCAGCATCGTCCAGCGATTCTTTTGCGTACTCATAGAATTCATTGAGCAGCTTAATGGCCATCAAATTACTTCCTACATCAGCCGAAAGAGGTACGCAGCTCGCGGGAACGGTAGTAGGCGTAGTCCCGTAGAATGTCCAATAAGCTTCTCATGCCAAAGCACCGATGCTACTTGCTGCGGTTGATCTATCGCCATGAAAGAAGAGGATCATCCCGGCAATGGAGAAGTTTCACCCAGTAAAAAATCAGCGTAAGTAAGAGACTTGTATGGGTCATCATGAAATCGAACGAAAGGATGAGTCGATGATGCCTTCCATAGTCGTAGATCCATCTATCCATGACCCCCTAATATGTTTCCATGCCCTTCCACTATGCTGGTTCCCTTTAACGGAAGGGATGGCTGAAAGGCATAGCAGCAAACCCACTGAACAGCTTCTCGAGGTTCCAGTGTTCCTTCATACTAAGTGATTTCCACCTAGTTTCCAAGAACTATTGGGTTGGGTGCAGAAATTGTTCTTTGAAGCGCTCTGGTTGCAAGAAAATGCGGATGGTACTACCGGTCAATACCGGGTATAAAGCTGATGGGCTCTTACTCTCTTGTTCGTATTGGGTGCTGGAGGAATTTAACCGGTCTGGCTTTGCGACATCCGAACGAAACGACAAGTCGGACTTTCCAGAAGAATGCGAATCGATGAAGTACGAAATGTTCTCTGCAACAGACATATAGCTGAAATCCCGTTCGTCTTTGGGGGAACAGTGATGAAGGCGGCCCCACCCAGACAGGTTGGATCCCGCTAACCGATCTTACTAGTCTGGAGGAGTCCACTAATCGGTCTTTCTTGGCGTACTCTAGAGCATGGTTAGCTTCTTGGTGAGGGGTGGGCCAGTTCGTAGCTGGTCTTCCGTGTCGCGCAGCACGCCAGGATGGTAAGGCGTTTCGGCCTTTTTGCTGAACACCTCACGATTCATTTAAATATCGGCTGCCTATTTACTATTTCACACTGGATAGGGAATTGTTGAGAGTTGGCTGGATTATAATCTTCTGTATTGAATTAAGATGGCCAGCAGCTATCCGCCATGCATGGTGCATCCCAACAGGAAGGCTGATACCGTATGTTTGGAGCAAGGTAACACTTCCAGGCCAAGAAGACTGTCCTGAAAGGCTAGCACTGCAATGCACACAGTGCCTCAACATTTCGAAGTGTCGCAAGCATAATTGGAAGCTCGTCGAGGGCTTCATTGAGGAGGTTTTTGAAGTGTGCGAAACTGAGGAAGCTAAACACGAGAAACGAGTTCGCCCGAAACCAGCGCCAAGCAAGAACTTGCACCAGTAAACCTTGGTACAGATAATGGATAAGATGAGTAGCAGCTTAGAGGACGTGAAGCAGCGCATCCTTGCCACCTTTGAGCATGATGTTAAGGAGATCACAAAAGAGGCACCCTAGCAAGAACAGTACTTCAAGCTGGTTAAGAGCAGCATCAACAGCTTCCGGAGGTCAGGTACGAACTGAGATGTGAATTAGATAATCGAGAGCTACAGCACTTGAACGGACTGCTAAGAGCAGTGCACGAAAGTGTACGCTGCGATTAGGATGGTGTGCTCAGCCTGAAACCACTGTAGGTAGTGCTTCAGGAAATTGATGAACAGGCAACACAACAAGAAGTAGAGGCATTGAGAAGCAAGGCCGAGAAGATGTTGGATACGCTCAATGTCGCAATCGAAGGCGGACAAAACGCTGACGAATTCGATAAGGAGAGGCAACAACTGTTCAGTCACATCGAGGCCTTGAACGAGCAGGTCAGGCAGGTATAAATATTGAGAACTTAGATTCCGGTATTGAAGCAACGAATAGAAGATCAAGCAGCAAAACTATAGCTCAAGAATAGGAAGTTGCAGGAATATGAGGCTTTATTGGAGAAGAAGCAGACTGCAACAACTCCACCGAAAGAAGAACTACCGAAGCAACATGCGTCTTTTGAGTCTCATCATGATCGAGACGAGTCACACCGTTTATGGAAGTCTGCGAGAATTCAGAAGCTCTTGGAAACACGCGACCACCTCAACAATTTGATTCTGAAGCATTGCCGATAGTGCTACAGCGATACCATTAGGTATATACGACTGCTGCCAAAGGAGGACCCGCTTCGACTGGACATTGGCATTAGCCATTGTGAGTCAGCGGGATTCTTGAACTTGGCAGTGCTAGTAGTTTCTGACGAGCTCAATTCCCTCGGCTTTTCGGAACAAGTGGAGGGTGCCCACTCAATAACTATGCCAGTAATCAACGAGAAGGCACTCAGCCCACAGAGGAAGAAGAACATCTTCAACAGCGGCTATCACCCGCCACCTTACCGCCCTACTTTCTCATGATAATCGTTAGACATGCAGATCAGATGTTGATGTAGATAGTCTAACTCCCCAGAGTTAGCCTGTGGCTCAATGCGTACAGCATTACGTTCAGCTTTTCAGTCACGTTGAGTGAATTCGTGAGGTTTGTTGTGAAGAAACTCGAAAAATTGCCGGCAATTTGGTTAAACATCGAAGCGTCCTGGCTTTCAACTGCTAAAAGTAGTTGTGCTCCCCCGTTGTTGAGGAACATCAGCTGCTTAGTAATTGATACTAGTCCCTCAAGAGCAGTATTTTTCAATTAGTACAATGTCGGGTTCTGGGTGAGCACAGCACTGTTGGGAATGTCAGTGCCCAGTTCCCCCAATGAAAAGTGGTCGACGTACACGTATGGGAATGCAGTCTCCACCCTGTTCTTTATGTAGCTGGCGATGCTATTCTCCACTGCCGAACGATTGCCCACCAACTGTACGACTGTCACGTTCTCCACTGATTCTATTAGATGTTGTTGGACGGTAAGACGTAGCACTGCTAATCCCTCTACCCCATAGCTCTGGTAGAGTGATAGAATTTTCGATTGTAGAAGCCTACCGAGGAACAATGCTCGTACTCTGATTGGAGTCTTATCTGCAGTGAGACATTGGAGGTCGAACTCCTCCTTATGAAGCCCCCTTGGAAACCTATAGAGTTCCATATCAAGCCCAAGGAAGTACCTCCCGTAAGTCCTGGCCTGCGTATCGGTCATGGTATCCCACACAACATTATGAGCAAGTGCATACTCACCGTACTCCACCTTGTGGAAACAGTACCCAAGCAGTACGACAATGGCAACAAGCAGTGCCACTACCACCAAAGCGACCACGAGCACCTTATACCTGGATTTCATGTTCAAACTATAAACTATAACAAGTGGAGTGTCAGTTTCCGCCCTCGAAGAAGTCCGCAAGGTTAACGTGCTAGAGAACCTTGTGGAAGTATGAGTCCATGGTCAGTTTGAAGCCGCGACTAAAAGCACTAACCTTAATGGTTTAGCGCAGCTTTTCCATTTCGCCGATGTACTCAAGGGTGCCAGTTTCCGCACCCATCCAATAAACCTGGTTGGTGATGAGCGTGTAAAAGAAGTAGCAGTTCTCGTCGAAAGAGTAGTACTTGTGGTGGTTGTTGACGATTGCTGGCAGCTTCGCAAAGTAGGTGGGCATGTATTTGAGGTGCTGCTACATATACTGCGTGAATTTCAGTACCACGGCTGGATGGCTTTGTTGTTGGAACCGCAGCACAATAGGCTAGACGATGTGCAAGTTCTGCGTACCGATCAGGTCGAAGATGTTTGTGAGATCGTTCATCGCTACCACAGAGTCTCGGAGAGTTTGTAGCTTCAAGAGGATAAGCTCGAGCATAAAAGCATTCGTGTAGCCCAGAAATTCGGTGCTTTCGTTAAGTAGAATCAACTCGTGGATCGTGTAGCGGTTGTACTCTTTCGGGATGAGGCGAGCCAGCCAACTCACCACTCTTGTGTCCATGGAGTACTCCTTGTACTCTTTCATCGTTCTCCGCATATTGTATAGTAGGAACAGTACTTGTTCGTGGTACAGCTCAATGCCGTTTACAAACACAGTTCGGTAGGGGCGGTCGAGGTTGGGTGGATCGTGATGTTTGGTCTACTTCGTTGAGTTTGGTTGCTAAGTCTTCTAACCTTCCCGTTGTTGGTCCATCGTTTCCTGCTACTTCTCCTACTGCTGCTACTCCTCCTCAATCTATTTGCAGCGCCTCATCAGACGAGACCCTTACTTGATTGCAAATTCAACCAGCTTCTCGGTAAACTGGATAAACTCGAGACAGGGCTGCCCATTGGCTGACAGGTGGTATGCAACTTCATTGAGCTCCTCCAATATCGGCGTTGGCCGAATCTTCTCATCAAATAGACAGCGTTCCACCTGCCCTTCGTAGACCATAAAGAAAGACTCGAATGGTCGTTACTCCAGCTTACGAAGGTACCCTCTTAACCAGAACCCAACTTCCTCCCAGAAATCCTGCTCGTAGAACTTGTACTTGTTCAAGCAATAGGTAAGTTTGCGCATTTCCTTCAGATTGTACTTCTTCTGCCGGATGTGCATCAGCAGCTGTTCATTCAGCTGTCTGTACAGTTGCACCACTCGCTCTCTCACCCAGTCGTCATGCACCTATTCGCCAACATTCTCGAAGGCAACGACAAGTGCGAACACCTCATCGTACTCGTCGTCGTACTTGCGCTGCAACACATAGTCACAGATGCTGATCCAATGTTCAGAGTTGTACTTGCCGAGGCGTGCCACTGTCAGCGCAAATGTTCCGAGACTGTATACGATAAGCAACAGCCTTACCACGAGTAGTCGTCTGGATCCCGAAATTTCATGATAACCCGGTAAATGAGCTCATCGAACTCCGTGTAGTAGTATGTGCTCTTACCGAGTATGCTGAACACCTGGGTGAGCCTGTACAGCAGGATGATGTATTCGTTGAGGGTGAGCTGGAACTTTTTCGTGCGTGCCAAATTGCACATGAACTCGATGTTGGTTAGCGTGTGAATTTCATAGCGGTCCTTCAACTGTCGCATCTTTTGCCGATAGATGCCAGAGGACTACTCCTGAGTTCGCACCAGCCTGGTGCAGAAGCGAAACAGTCTCCGTACAGCTAGCATACCACGATATAATGGAAAGTAGATGCGACGGGGGGAATGTATTATTATGCATCAGGAGAAATTCAAAAGGGAAGTGGTTAACTTACCGATCGACGAGAGCTACCTCTGGTTCATGGAGTTCGATGTAATTACATTGGAGGATGCTCTAATCACAGAAGCCAAGATGCTTGAGGTTATTGGCAGGTTCGATGCCGAACAGGCAGTTGTCAAAGAGGGCAGCACTCAACACCCAATGATCCGCATAATCGGCGAGTCACTCTAAGAAATCTACCAAACACTGCTGAACTTCTTTTCCGTAGAGTCGAGGCTGGAGGAGAATGGTCAGGACATCACCGACTACTTCAATAATCTAGTGAGGCTGCTGGACTGTGAGATTCGCTATACTAGCTTCTTCCGAACCAAGAGCTCACATTTCAGGTTCTATCGGATACTAGCCTCACAGATCCGCCTCATCCGCTACCTGCAGTTTCTCTATGACAAGATCCAAACTCAAAAGTAGAAATTCGACGCGACATTCTTCGATAACATGCAGGAAGTCTACCTGTACATCCAACAGAAGGTCCAGGAAACGCTGGTCGAGGCCAAACAGTATATCGATAAAAAGGAAGAAACCAGTACCGAACCCGAGCCGGTTAGCACTGAGTAGCAAGAAGGCGAGGAGAAGGTACCGAAACGCCCTCAGCCCGAGCCAAACACAAACAACCTTGTCCGAATTTATCTACAAATCCTGAACCTGCTGATAAACTTCAACGGCGGCATAATAAGAATCGTAGCCATGAACGCAGAAGTGGAGCGATAGTGCATCTAGATGATTCTTCGAAGCAACCTGACCTACTTCCAGTTTAGGGACCGGCTGACGGAGGAGGTTATTGAAGTGGAGCTGAGCCAGTAAATTGATCCCCAGCTCATCCGAAGGAAGGAAGATGAGGATGACGAAATTAATTGATTTTTCATTGGTTATTGGTAGGGATTGTTGGTATGCACCACTAGAACATCTAAGATGAGTCACTGGAAGAGGGAATTAACTTAGCGGATCTAGTCAGCAGGTACACTGGTGCTCACTTCCGTAAGTTCAAGGATATTGGAAAGCTGAGGCAGCCGGTTATTGCGCGTTCGTGGGGAGGCTCACCTGAACAACCACTGTTCGAACTGGTCGCACCCCGTCGTGCCAGCTAGCTAGATGACAAGGGCGTCAACGTTCCTCATACGAATATTCGGTATGTGGAATCTACATTAATCATCGAAGGCGGTAATGATGGTTCGCTCGAGAACCGCGATAGCTTTCTGGAGTAGTCCTATGTCCAGAGCTACTTGGAATGGTAGGACTTAACCATCTCTGAGAGGCTCTCGAAGCCAAATCCATATGGCTCTCCTTACTGGAAAGTCACTAGTAGCCTCAGTGGTAGCTGCCAAGATAACGCCAAACAAAGGATGATTGGAATGAGATGCTCCTTCTTGGGGAGTCTGATGTCCTCTGAATTTGGGATACCCCCAAAACACGAACAGGGAATCCCAGAAAAAGAAACTATCAATGTTCTGGCTAATCCTTCCGAAGGAAGTAAAGAAGGGTGGCTGGACAAACGAGCTTGACTGGACCCTCATAAGGACTCCAGCAACTCATTTTGAACTCTCTTCTGATGTACTTCCGTGGATGGCTACTACTTTTCCTACTGAACTTTCATTGGCTAGGTTTTATTGTGCTGACGGTTCCCTTTTGCTTTGCGTTTACGCTTTCGGAATTTCTTGTCGTGAGTCTCCACCTGGCATTCTACCTCCACCTTAAGTGGTGAGCCGTAGCGCGTGCCATCATTAACAAGTCGGAAGCGAGTACGAACAGGAGAATACAGCAAATCGGTGAATGTATTGTAGACTTCCTCCTGGAAATGATGTTGATCGTCTGTGGAACGTCGCAACAACCGCAATTCCTATACTCGAGTTTGATGGCGATGCCATTCTTCAATACAACCGATGCCTGGCTTAGCATTGCGAATGCGCTTTACCAGCCCTAAATTGCTGCGGTTGAGTTCCCGCTATCGTTACCTCTCGCGGAACTCACATTTCAGAGAAGTCTTGCGCCGTGGCCCCTCGAAATCAGCCATGGTGAGCTTCATGATGGACTGTGGCTTGTCACGAATCTCGGTAAGCTTCGTCAGTAGTATATTATTGTGCGCTCGTCTCTAGCTATCCACCTGCTTGGCATACTTGTGATTGTTGGCAAGCTATTGCTCGCGTCGACGGTTGTCCACTACCGACCGAATCGCCAGCATTTGGTTGTAGTGGGCGAGGTTGTTCTGGATGTTCGCGTACTTGAAGCTCTGAGAGTTCTTGCCACTATGCATCTGCAGATGTTAATATTATTGCTTGTTTGGCAAGTGAAACAACCAGTCCCGCTTATAACCCATATTCTCGCATGATTGAAATCAACAAGGCGGGCGACTAGCAGAAGGGTCAGCCACAGCTCTCGGAGATCCCCAAGTACTGCGAGCCGGTGATCCAGAACATAGTAAGCACCGTCAATCTCGGATGCAAGTTAGATCTACAGCAGATCGCATGGAAGGGACGCAACACTGAGTACATTCCAAATAGGTTTGCCGCAGTAATCATGCGGTTGATGGACCCGAAGACCACAGCATTAGTCTTCGGCAGCGGCAAGATGGTTGTGACCGGGGCAAAATCTCCCGAGGATTCCAATCTCGCGAGCAGGAAGTACGCACGCATTATCGAGAAGATAGGGTTTCCGGTGAAATTTCGGGACTTCAACATACAGAACATCGTAGGGTCGTGTGACGTGAAGTTCGCGATTCATCTGGAGCGCCTCGAGCAGAAGCATAAGAAATTTGTGCAATACGAGCCTGAGCTATTTCCAGGACTAATCTATCGCATGGCGTCACTGAAGATTGTTTTCCTTGTGTTTGTCAGTGGCAAAATCGTCATCACTGGCGCCAAGGAAGAGCGGCTCATCCACGAGGGCTTCCGCTAGATCTATCGAATCGTTTAAGAGTGCCGCAAGGGGAAATTCGAGGAACTCAGGCCAGGAAGGCCCGGTATCGAAGGTTCTTCCATTTGAAAGTCTCGCACTAACATTTCGAATAAGTGATTGTATGTGACTTCCCAAGGACTTCTACAACTTCGATTGTTCATAGCTATATCCTCCGAACAAACCACCCGATCGTAAATGCGATCCTCCCGATCAGAAATTTGCTTTGCCGTTTAACATTTAAGTGCTGTTGGTTTATACGTAGCAAAGAACCATCAGAAATTTCTTTAGATTGTCTGCCCTGGGTCTCCGGTCACTGAATTTCTAGAAGGGATGGTGATGAGAACTCCATAGGCTCTTGGGGCTTCTCTGGCGGGCACTTCGACTCTGTTGGAGAAGCCTCCGGAAGGAATTCATTCTAATGGCCGTCGAGTACGAATTGCATGTTCCTGTAGAACTGGTTCTGCAATTGCTATTCGTTCAGCTTATCCATCGGGGTTTGGGTAAGGGTCAGACAGTCTGTGGGATCCTGGCTATTCCATGCTGTCTCCTTCCATTGGTAACTGGAGCTCCCTGCACTCGTCCTAGAAGGTGGGTCTTCATGAGCCCGGGGGGCCCGTCGGCCCTTGCATTCTGCTTCCTGAAGGTCTTCGGCTTCAAACAGCTCAAGAATGTGCAGTATACGGGGGTGTCTTTGGTTTTTCTCTCCCTTCGGAAGCTTATCTCTGTGGCTCTTGACGAATGACCGTAGCTCTCCGATTCCTGAACTCAGTTTCCCCATGAAATCAAAGCCATGCTTTTCACCAAGCCGTAGCTGGCAAAAATAATCATCAAGGCTTTTCTTCGACATCCCCAAGCGCTCAGCCGCGTCTCCTAAGCTCATTCGAACTCCGTTCCCCCTACTTCGATGGTATTCCCTCCAGCGTTTCACGCTGAGTATCACCTAGCGGATCGTCCGTTCACCGTTCCGTTACTTTTTCGTTGGCTCTGAAGAACTCTCATCCTCGCTCTCAGTGGGTTCATGATAAAAGATTTAGATGGGAGCGACCAGCAGTTGCTTATCGATGAGATAGGGTTCGTTGAGTAGCACGGTATGGCCAGTTTCACCTGTTTTGATGCTGTAGTAGCGTCTCCTAGCGGACGGTCGAACCCTGTCGAACTAGTGTATAGCGCCACCGAGGCAGTATTGTTTTCTCCTTGTGGGCAGTTCGGCGTCGACCTCCACAGCCTCACGCGTGAGCTCCTCAACGAAAGTAAAATGCTGCTTTTCTAAGCTATTCATCATATCTAAATAATTATAATTGTGGGGAACTAACCTCGCTTGTATAGGCGATACATACTGTGGCCACTACTACCTACCCAGGCCATTAGAATTGAATTGGTATGGGGTTCGCTTATATGTGGATAATAATGGTGTTGAGTACCCGTCTATTGAGTGAAGTTCCATGAAATACTGGAATATTAAATCTACAAAGCTGTCTTTATTGGCAAAGTCATTCGGCTGGCGGTCAATCAAGCTGAACTGACAAAACTTCAGTGGGTTGGTATTGCCAAAGAGCAACAATTCCACCCTCTTCTAAATATTTATACCCTCGCTGCTAATTCTTTCGGCCGAGTATGAGTTTCTTGCCGTCTAATTTGACTGCTTAGGAAGATTAGCAGCCAACTATGACTTGACCTATATCGAATTGGAACTATCCGGTACAAGTTTACCGTAAAGTCAATGTTAAGGATACCATTGGTTGTAATTAAAGGCTGTAATGCTACGGCGTATCCAAACTTTATATAAAAATGGAAACCTCCCAAGAGAAATTACAAGTATGGCTGGATTGTGATCCAGGACTCGACGATATCATGGCTATCATTCTCGCAGCATGCGATGAGAGGATCAACCTCCTTGGAGTATCTACCTCTCCTGGCAACTCAACACTCGATAATACAACCAGGAATGCTCTTGATGTTCTCGACATCATCGGAAGGGCAGACGTTCCTGTTATCATGGGATCACCCAAACCCTTCTCCACGACTATTGTGTATGGGGGACACATGCATGGCGACAACGGGCTGGGAGGTCTGGAAATTCCTCATACGACAAAAAAGTCCATAAGCGAAGACAGATTCAGCGTCATTTATAAGCTGATCATGCAATCGCCTTCAAAGGTGGCCTTCGTGAATACTGGCTCCCTTACAAATCTCGCTATTCTGCTGGCATCTCATCCCGACTTGAAGGATAAATTGTCGGAAATCTCCATCATGGGTGGCGCCATCGGTGAAGGTAATATCACTCCCGCTGCTGAATTCAACATATTCTTCGATGCTGTGGCAGCCCAAGAATGCCTTTCGTATGGCATTCCATTCACTATGGTCCCATTGTAAGTCACACACACGGTTCAAGCAAATGATAAAGTCATGTAAAAGCTCGCCTAGTTCAAGTCCGAACTTGGCAAGACTTTGCTGCAGTTACTGCAGATCTACCAGAAGAACTACAAGACATTCTACAATATCCCTTACCCTCCCATTCACGATCCCTGTGCAGTATTCTACCTACTCGAACGTGAGAAGTTCCAAGGCCGACAGGTACCCACCCTAACTATCATAGTGCAAAGTCACCATAGACACATTCCCAATTTCCAACGGGAGGACGAACTGCAAGTTCCGCTACACTTCGGAAGAAAAGCCCAACTGCTTTGTAACTGAAAAGGTGAATGTGGACAGGTTCTGGGAAGTAATGCTTGCAGCCTACGCCAAGTGCGTACCTCGCGAATGACAACATATCCACCAATACGGTAGTTAAGCAAGGGGCTTTAAGGCAAGCCGAATATAATCTCCATTTCGCCAAAACAATGAACTTTGTTGGTGGGTCAGCTGCCTCTGAAGCCAGCACTCTCTCGCTCATCGGCGGCTACCTGCTGGCATGTTGGCTGGTGGTACGCATGATGCTGGTAGGAGTCGTTGCTGTCGGCCTCTTCCTTGGCGCACTATACTTCCTTTACTACTTGGTGAGGCTGTCAAGGCTAGACCCAAAATCACGATAGTTCCGACAGCAATCCTACCACCTCGAAACTGAGAAGTTGCTCCGCTACGTGATCCTAATATTCTGTTTACTGTTGCTGAACGTGCTCTTCTACAGCTACTTCGAGTTCGGAAGGCATAGCATCCACACCGGTGTACTTCTATGGCTGTTGTATGGGGGCTGCCGACTAACCCTTGGCTACATAAAAAAGGAGGAGGTGAAGAAGGTCTCATGAGGGCACCAACCATTGATAAATCCTGTACAGTCTAACACAACCGAAGCATATGCTGTGCACGAATGATTATAATATAAGAAGTTGCAGCATGATAGCAGCACTGCTGAACCTGCTTCTGCTTACCCTGGCGGCTGGAGAGGTGGTGACATTGAATGGAGGTTACCTCACCATCAGCGCAGCGGTAACCAACACACAGATAGATTTGGAGGTAATCTACGACGCCAATGTGGCATGGCTGGGAATAATCTTTTCAACGGATGAAGTATCGGCTGACATGCACGTGCTCTCTGTGAACAACAGCAACCCAGGCAACCCCGTGTCTGTGCTGGATTGCCACCTCGACCAGAATAGCTACATCCAGCGTGACGATGTCAGCAATATCCAGCCAAGCATCACAGGAAACACGAGCAATATTTTCAATGGAATTTATGTTGCGTACAATCGCGACCTTGCCACCGGCGATGTTTAGGATCGCATCCTGTATATCAACGAAATCATCACGCTGTGCTTTGTTTCATCCATCGCACCCTTCCAAGGAAACGGGTCCGAGAAGAATATGCCAAAGGTCTGTTCGTTCTTCACTCTCCACAAAAATGTCTTCATGGGGCAAGGCAGGCTCTTGGGGAACTTCGCAGGTACAGCCACGCTGAACAGTAACAACCTTACTGTGTATGCTGCGGAATCTACCATGTACTACTCGGTGGAGCCGTGGTTGTTCCTTACTGTCATCAATCAGCAGCAGGGGTTGAGTATATTTACGCCGAAATGGATGGGAGTAAGCTACATCAACAGCATGACGAATTCGGACATGACAATCATTGAATTCATTAAGGACGTGCAGATCCGTGATGCTTGGGCCATTGGACATTCGGCTCCACTGAACGATACTGAGTGGAATCCCAACCCAGGAGCCTATGATATTGTCAAGGTCAATGGTGGCTACGATGCCTCCACCTATATGATCGCATCGTACTGTCGAAAGTACTCAACGGGAGATCTCAACAGAGACAGCGTACTGACAGCGGGTAACAACACCTTCTGCTTCGTTTCGGGTGAATCTACAGCAATGAACCGCACAACCAGCTCCCACACCAGCCTGAGTTGTATAAACTTCACGCTGGCCACAACCATGACTGGCACCTTCCGCGACCCAGCGAAGAATAACAGCCAAGGCGTAATCAACTACACCTCACCGACCAATAATGTTCAGGTGCAATCCTGGAGTCTTCGAGCAGCAACCTATCTGGTCCTATTATTGGTGATAGTGGCATGACATATCAAACACAGTGTTGAGCATACTTACACTGCATATGCAGTAAGTGATCAGTAAAAAGAGAGGATGTCGAGGGCTGCTTCCTCCATCAGCCGGTTCAGAAGTATCGTGGAGAGGTCTAACATGATGTCAGTCCGCTGTTACTCGAACAATGTCCACTGGTAGTCGGTTTCACCCACCTGCGATATCAAGATAGAGTACGTGATGCTTCAATGATTTGAGCAACCGTTCCTCGCGGCACTCACCCAATACCTTATGACATGTGCTCTTGCCATCTATCATTTCCTATAACTTGTTGCTGTTTTGTTGGATAGACGGCTAACATTCGACAAGCTGTAGCCCACACAGGGTAGAGGCCCACTTCAGCACCTTATACTTGGTCTTTTCGAAAACCTCTTCGATATTTTCTTCAGCGATAAAGTAGAAGGTAAGCGCTTTTTCGCTGATGTTCCAAAGGTATGGCGGGCCGCTGATGAGATAGTAAGGCCGGAACAGGTTCAAAGCCTAATTGAAGGCATCGAACACTGCGCGATTGTGGATGGAATCGTACAGCACTGCTTTTTCATCTTCTAGGAGTTGCTCGTTCTAAATAAGTTACGCCTTACATAGTAGTTTTCATGGAACTACGCAAAGATGTCGGTTCCGATGACTTTCTCAACACCCTCGACCATGCCGTCCTCCAAAACGACTTATTCCTCCTGGCTGTTACAATCGTAGCCTTGCAGAAACCTCAGCCTTCTCTCGGGGCTGTAGCCATAGGGCATGTTGATCATCCTGAGAAATTCATGACGGTAGTAACACTCGACGAACCTGAAGAAGTTGGTGAGGAAGTGATGCATGGCCTGCATCGAAGTATTTATGGTGTTGGGTCCGAGGAAAGTCGGCTTGAGGTAGGACATTTGCATAGCGATGCGCATATCTATATCTGCTTTAATGCGCTGCCTATCCTTGAGTTCTACGTTGAGGCTGTGGTGTACCTTCAATAATCTCCTTCAGGTTAGTGTTGTAGTTGCTGTTTTAACTGGTGGCAGCTACGGCGGGATCCAAAGGTTCGTATAGCTCGGTGACTTGCTTATCGCCTTGCCGTTTGGGGGGAATACTTCCATGCCAACCCGTCGATTTTGGTCGTTATTATACTGAGTCTTCCGGGTAGAAGAAAAACCCGTCAGAAGAGTTGCTCGGTATACCGTCCAGAACCTTTTCAAGTTCGATTTAGTGTTCTTGTCCCAAGGTGACCCTCTCGACGATGCTGATATCCTCTTGTGCTTTCTTCACAATTTATGCAGCACGTTGCACATTGGCACGAAGAAGCTGCCTCAGCCGACTGATCTCTTGTTTTTAGTTGTAGGCCCACTTTTAAACTGAAACGAGGCGCCTATCGTAGTCGACTGGCTGGAGTTTACCATCCGCCAGCAACTTTTTGAGAATGTTGTGCTGGGTATTCAACCGAAGATCAATGGCATTTTCACGAACGATTAGTGTTTCAGTGACGTCATCTTTTGCTTGGCAGGGCATTGTTATCATAGCTGGCAGCTCTACATCACGATCACTGCTCAGTTTCGATTGCTATTTTTCCTTAACGAACTGCTTCAGTCGCAAAAGGAGTTGGTCCTGATCAGTCGAGCCGGCCAACTTTTCGAATTCGTTCATTATGGTTCCCAACCGATCGTTGACTAAGGTATTTGTTGATGGCAGCTGGGTGACAATCTGCTATGGCTTTGAAGGACCTTCTAAGTGTTCCCGAGAGGGCATCACGAGGATATCCATTGACTACTAGTCCTCCATCAAATTTAGCTGTTCGGATGGTTGGTAGGTCGCAGTTGCTTTCTCCTCTCTCACCTTTGAGTCGATGGAGGTGCGCTTAATGGGAGGTTGCTCCCTCTACTGCTATCTTTTAAGTTGTTGCCTGTACATCCTCACAAACTTTCTCACCATGAAGCCACGGAATACCTTCTGAATCAGAGTTGCCTTCTCATCGTAGTATTGCTGGATGGAGTAGAACTCGTCTTCGAAGGCTTCATCCTCCTACCTTAGGCTATCTATTTCGCCGGCATGACGATTTACCATTCGGATTTCGGTTGGGCGCTGCATCATCATACTGCTGAGCTCTCCTTCTAACTCCTCCAACTGCTCAGCAGGGTAGATTTGGTCGCCGAGCATAATGTACTCCTGCTCATCTCCGAACTGTTTGGTTGATATCTCCTATTTTCGCTGTCTTCTGGACTTGGCTAGTGGTTGTTTGCTAGGTCGAACTATCTGGCTACGAGGTGCTCGTATATCGGGGTTACTATTACGATGCACCTTCTTGGCTGGCTGCTGCTTGGGCAAGACTAGCATTGATTTCTTGGTTGGTTCGATCTCCACTTGGGCTAGCTTCAGTTGGAATTCGGCAGATTTTGTGCGTTTCAGCGACTGGTCAACGCGCGAATTACCTGCGCTTGTTGCGAGCTTGCTTTTATGTGCGGGTTTGGGGGGGCTTCTGAAGTTTTCCTCGTGAGGACTAGTGCGCTTCCTATCGAGTGAGTGTAAGCCTGCTAGCCTACTGCTTTCCTGCTGCATCTCCATCCTATCCGACCTCTTCTCCTTGCGCTATGGCAGTGGTTGTTAACCGTTACTCCTACCCAACCCACTGCTTGTTGATTGGAACAGGTTCGCTGCCGGTTGTGCTTTCTTGCTGCTTTTCTCTTAACGTTTGGTCTTGGTGTTGTTCGAGAAGCGCTTGATCTTGTTTTTCGATTTCAGCAGCAGCATCGATTCGAAGCTCTCTTCATCAAAGGGAAAGGTTGACTTCCCACTGTTCTTCACCTTGTAGATAAGCTCGAATTCGTTGTCTGTGGTTAGCAGGTAGGTACGCTGCGAGGAAGTTTCCTTCTGTCGAGGATTTCTATCGGCGGGGCGGCCCACCGGTTGCTCGTATGCAGCTTTGCGAGTGGAGTTACTAGTGGGCTTGGACTGAGGTGGTGGATGCCGGGGCGAACCAGGTTGCGCTCTCTCGCGGTTTTTCATCCCAAATTCTATCAATAATCTGTCCATTCAAACCTGGAACCACACTGAAGCAAAGTCACTTCTGCAGTCCCGTGAAGATACTCTTGGCGAGGTTGATCTTACGCACATCCTGCTTCTGATTGGTGGGGGCCGGTTGGGCACGACGCTCTTGGGGACCCTTCGGTTTGAAGCCTACTTGAGGTTTCTGCTGAGGAAGATAAGCAGCAGGTGGCTTAGTCTATTCTTTCGGGCGTTCAGGAATGCGTCCTTGGTACCCCTCTTCAGTCCATTTCTTCGGTCCGGTAAACTTTAGGATGGACCTTAATTAGAATTTCTTTGTACTCATCTTGGAGTTCGACCAGCGCTACTGTCCCCTACTGGACCATGGATTCTCCAATCTTCTGGTACTTGTTCACTGGCTCCAATTTATAAGGTTTTAGTTTGAGCTCGCTACCGGTGGTTTCGTTGCGGGTTGGCAACTTCTTATCTTTTAGCGGAGAGCTTGGATGTTTGTCCTATCCAGTCGCATATTCCACCAGGAAAGATGGTCGTGCTTCGGCCGTCAGGGCCCGTGCGTTCCGCAAGGCTGGTCCAAACTTGGCGAGTCGAATAAACTCTACGCATGGCAACCCGAGTACCTTCAGCAATATTATGGGTCCGAATGTTGCGGCTCGTCTCCAGCTCCAGCAGAAACTGCTTCACCTGTTCATGTTTGCCGAAGTGCTCTGTTTGTGAGAGTTTGATGACAGCTGGTACTACCCAACCAACAACCTGGTCCTTTTCCACACAGCGACTGAACACCGCGATGAGGAGCATAACAATCTCTTCAATGGACTGCACGTCCTCTACTATCTTGGATGTGTATTCACCGAGCACCCATGCACCCACCTTGATGATATGCACATTAGTACTCGTTGTCAGCAACTTCGAATATTCCTGTACCAACGTACGGCAGAACTTCGGTTCTTTCTCCATTGCCTCCACTAATACCGCCAAGTATCCGTTGATACTCTTTGAATCAATGACCTGCTCGAACTTCAAGAAGAGGTCATTCATGTGCCCGATATAGTCGTCGGGTGTTGAAGAATACCTTTCGATCAGCATCAGCGACTTTTTTATGAGGTTAAGTTGGAACGGCTTGTCCAGCTACTTCTCTGCCAGTGACACTAACTTTGAGATGATGGTCTGCGTATTCTCGTCGTTGGCAATGTTGATTAAAAGTTAGACTGTAGCAGTCGCCAGTGTGGTATCCTCCGATTCCAAGCACTCCAGGATCTGCATCTGCCAGTTTCGAACGATGGATGGGTCTACCTTCACCAGTTGAGTAAGGCAGCCAACTCCGAAGCACTGTAGGTTGTGATTGTCTTTTTAGAAGAACCTGCAAACGTACTCACCGGCTTCTCGGATCAGCGCCATATTGGGATACAGCTGTGCGATCGTCCGAATTGCCTCCATGACTATTGCATTGTTGATGTGCATCTGGTAGTAGGTGGACTTTCTGAGTGTCTTCTCCACCACATCATAGCATTTCACACTCTGCCTTGAATCGTTATGACCAAGATGTGCGAGTATCCGCAGCAAATCTATCTGCAACCATGGTGCAGGCACCTTATGATAATCGTAGTCCTTGGGATACTTGTGTAACACAATGTCTTTCAGGATCCTGCAGAAGTCATCAGTCATTTCCTTGAACGGCTATGGGTCAGATTCAATCAGTCGCTTCAGCAATGTGACGGCGGCAAAGCAAACTGGCGGTTCTTCGTCGAACAGTGCTTATTGCAGGTAGGTCTTATACGTTGGAAGCACAGCTGGTTGTAGTTCGTGGATCTTCTGCAGCGCTATCAGTGTCTTTTTGCGTACTAAGTCGGTTGGGTGCTTCAGCAGCTTCACCAATGGTTCCACGCTTCCCTCGATAATGGTCTTATTCAGCAGCTTAGGAAGTGCTGTGAGGCAGTACATCACGTGGTGCAGGTTAGTTGATGCGAGGTCCTTCTGTATGGTGCTTAGCATCAAAATTGAAAGCTTACTTTCGCGGTTGATGCAAAGCGTGGTGAGCAGGTACCCCACCCTCTTTAACCTTGGATTCTTCGACTGACACAGATTCACAGGATGAATGTGCGCAAAAGAACCGTCGTGGCCCAGCGTTTCGATATAGAGCAGCCTGAGCATGAGCTCAAACATCTCGGACTCCTTGGGATTCAGCGATAGGCTGACCTTCAGCATGTGCACTTCCATTTTGATGATTTCATCCTACTGCTACTTTGAACGGGTCTCACCAATGGTGCGGATGAGAGTTGCGAGGTTGCGGCTGAGATGGCTACCGGACATCTTCTTAAACAAACTCGCAATATATTACAATTGCACGGGACGGTCATTTCTTTACGTCTTCGAAGTAGTCGTACTTCTCCAACTGGTTGCTGTCAACACTCATGTCGTAACCCTGCGAGTCGCCGAACTCCTGGCTTTCTCCATACAGCCGCTCGTGGTGATCTTCCTCGATGGAGCCTTCATCGGACTTTTGTGGAGGTGGTTGCGGTTTCTGCAGTGGCTTGTTCTCTTTAGCTTCGGCTCGAGGAGCAGGTTATTTGGGTGCTGAAGCTGCTGAAAGTCCACCGCCTTTGGATTTCTAAAATCAAACGGTTGAGTACCTCTATGATGTAGAATAGGATAGGTTTGCCAGCCTCCACCTTGCCTTCCAGTCCGAACCGCTTGATCAGGTCATCCCGCTTAACTTCCACTCTCGCGTTGGCTTCCGAGCCGAACACACAATTTGTGTAGTCCATGTTGTAGAATTGGAAGAACTATTTGACAGCCAGCAGGAAGTCTAGTCCGTACTCTTCCTCATGGAGCTTCTGGCACTTCACATTTTCCCAGTGGAAGGGCGACACCTGCATGAATAATGGCTAATCACCTTCTTCTGAGTGTTTGGTTCGTCGATGACCTTGAAGACTGACGACCTGATCTGTGCTCGGATGTTGCTAAGCGACCCGTTGGCCTCCAACGTCTGAATCACGAGGTTCTTGAGTTCGTTGAGCTCTTCCATGCTGCCCGATTCAAATATTATAATTGATGGCTTAACTGCCTAAAGGAGTACCTCGACTGCTGAGCATAAACAAACATGAAGGAAATGGTGAGGCATGGTATAAACGATCCCTTCGGGAGGTTGTATAATAGTTTGTATAAAATGTGCTGAGTCATCATGAACTGCTTCGCTTCGCTGATAGCCCTTATGTCTCCGAAGAAGTCGCAGGGAGGAGGATGATCGGGTGGTGGATGCCCACCTCCTCAGTCTTCTGCGAGAATCGCAGCTGGTCAACCAACCGCAGTATCGATTCAGGCGAGTTCGAATAATCAGCTTTTGCTGAACAACTTCCAACGGGAAATGACACAGTACATGCTAAGTAGGGGGACACCAGTATCGATTAACGGTGTTTACAACCCCTCCCAGCCAAACCTCGAGGTGGTAGTAATGCAAAACGGTCTTGCAAGAGGAACAACTTTCATCGGGCAAACCCAATTACAGGCTGAAGGATATACTCCCTTTGTGCAGCAAGTGTATAAAATGTTATGAGAAGCGACCACAGTCCTTCATGAAGAATGGTTCTGCAATTTAGTTAAGGAGCTATTTGGACCATAGTGATTGTGAGTTGCCGTCGTTAACTTCTTACATTTTCTAACTTGATCGATCCTGACGTATACACCCTTCTTTGGCTTTCCTTCGCTATAATATTTCAATGAACATTATCTCAGTGGATCTCTCTGGTAATAACGCAAGCAAACTTGACCCAAGATAAACGTTTGCGGCCGAAGTTTAATGGGGGTTGGATCAACCCAAGAGGGTGTTCCCACAGGAGTACACCTACGACGAGAAAGGCAGCGAGATATTCGAGAAGATTATGCAGTCAACAGACTACTACATCTGTAGCTGCGAACAAAACATGATGGCCGCCAACAAACAGGCGATCATCGAGACTATGCCATCTGAATTCAATATCGTCGATATGGGTGCTGGTAGCGGTATAAAAACGTTCCAATTGGTGGAGGAGGCGCTGAGGGTGAGCAAGACAGTTCGCTACGTGCCTGTGGATATATCGGCAAAATCCAACGAGCTACTGAAAAGGAATTTCAAAGACTTATTCCCAAATGTAAAATCAGTCATTATCAGCGGAGTCTTTGAGGAAGGGTTGAAGTATATCAAAGATAACATAACTGGACAGAGCCTGTATCTATTCTTGGGGGCCACCATTGGCAACTTCGATCGTCTCTAATCTGAACGCTTTTTGATGGAAATGTGCAAAATGATGAAGCCGAACGATCATGTCCTACTCTTCATCGACCTTATCAAAGACTTCGAGGTGATCCTCAAGGCCTACCATAATGAATTCGACACGGAATTTGAGCTGAACATACTGGAGAGAGTTAATCGCGAGTTAGACTCCAACTTTGATCTGAAGACATTCTATTCACACAAGTCGTTCGATGTGAATGAAAAATGCGTCAAACACTATCTGGTGAGTCGACTGGAGCAGGACGTCAATATTAAGTCGTTCGGCAAGAGTTTCCATTTCTAGGAGGGTGATGCTATACTCGTACAGGAATCACACAAGTATACAGTGAAGGAGTTTACCAATTTGGGCAGAAAATGCGGTTTCGAACCTGTGACAAACTACTTCGACGACAAGAAGTACGTGATGGGAGCGCTATGGAGAAAAAGTGCATGATAATGCAAGCAGATTGATTTTTGATTATTGGAAAAACTTAGGAAGTACAAGCTGAGCACTCGAATATAGCTCCGTGGGGCAGAGCATTGAGTAAATTCT
>ERZ724508.760-NODE-760-length-21501-cov-4.841602_pt1 | contig 21501 bp, 34 predicted proteins | sample MGYA00376041_ERZ724508 | MGnify/ENA primary metagenome ERZ724508 (study PRJEB28724, sample SAMN07190887) | wastewater metagenome | isolation source: effluent of sewage treatment plant in Hong Hong | place: USA: Christiansburg, Virginia | collected 2016-03-01 ...
TAATAACACAACATTTATATACTGTCAAGCTCATATCTATTACCCTTAGAAATATTTTCTTTTGCGGACAAATACTGTAAGTTAGATAAAACATGTAATCCTGAAATAACCGAACCTTGTAAAGGAATAATATGATCTACATGATATCCTTTAGGGCAATTCTTATAGAAATTTTCTATATCTTTCAATTCAGTTTTAGTTATCCATTTAGGAATTCTTTTTAAGAAAGCAGCACGGCGTTTAGCATCTTTACTTCTACATTTTCTTTTATTATTTTCATACCAAAGATGATTTAAATGTTTTATTCTATCTTTATTTTTTTCTCGCCAAACTTTACGATATTCTTTTGCTCGTTCTTTATTTTTTAATTCCCAGTTTTTACATTGAATTTTGCGTTTTTTAGCATTATCTTTTCGCCATTTTTTAATATATTCCTGACGTTTTTCTTTTGAATTTCTAGCTCTAGCCAAAGCATTTATTCTTTCTCTATTAGCTTCTCTGTATGCTTTTCTATAAGCTTTTGCATCAAACATATTGCGGTTTATGACCAAATGTATTAATAGATACTTTAAATAATTCTTTTGGACTAGTAATATCTAAAGCCTTCACAACAACTTCGTCAATATGATCTAAACAATAAATTTTTAAATCATCACGAATATCTTTTGGTATGTCTTTTAGATCTTGTTCGTTTTCTTTAGGACAAATAATAATCCTACAACCACCTTTATGCGCAGCAATAACCTTTTCTTTAAGTCCTCCGATAGCCATAACCTTACCGCGAAGACTAACTTCACCAGTCATAGCAACCTCACGTTTTACCGGAATATTAGTAATTAGGCTAATTAAACTGGTAATAATTGTTATTCCCGCACTAGGACCATCTTTAGGTGTTGATGTATCTGGAAAATGTAAATGGAAATCATTTTTTTCAAAAATAGATTTATCAATTCCAAATAACTCTGCTCTACTTCTCACATAACTCATTGCCGTTTGAGTTGATTCTTTCATTACATCACCAAGTTGTCCTGTAACAACTATAGCACCTTTACCTGGCATCATAAGTGCTTCCACCGGGAGCAAATCTCCGCCAACCTCAGTGTAAGCCATACCATTAGTGACACCAACTTCATTCTCTCCACTCATAAGAGTGTCTTTATATTTAATCGGTCCCAAGAGTTTTGGCACACCTTTTGCGTCCACTGTGAACTTTTTAATACGTACCCGACCACTCACTACCTTACGAGCAATTTTACGGCACACCTGACCGATGGTGCGTTCTAATCCCCTCACACCAGATTCACGGGTATACCCACTGATAAGAAGGCGCACAGCTTCATCAGAAAAATTTACATCAATTGCGCTAAGTCCCATGTCTTTAATCTGTTTAGGGATTAGATATTTGGTGGCGATAGAAAATTTTTCGGAATCGGTGTACGTTGAAAGCTTAATAATTTCCATACGATCACGGAGTGGGCGTGGAATATTACCAATGTCATTCGCAGTACAGAAAAACAACACACGCGAAAGATCATAGTCTACTTCAACATAGTGATCTTGAAAATTCTTATTCTGTTCAGGATCAAGCACCTCAAGCATAGCGCTTGCTGGATCACCTTTAAAGTCATTACTCATCTTATCAATCTCATCGAGAAGAATAAGAGGATTGCTAGTGCCCGCTTTTTTAACTCCATGTATAAGTTTACCAGGCATTGCACCAACATAAGTACGTCTATGACCACGCACTTCAGCTTCATCACGCACGCCACCAAGACTGATTCGAACAAACTCACGGCCTTGCGCTTCAGCAATGCTTTTAGCAAGACTTGTCTTACCAACGCCTGGAGGACCCACCAAACAAACGATAGTTCCTTTGTTCTCAGGATTAAGTTGCATAACAGCAAGTTGTTCTAGGATGCGGTCTTTAACTTTTTCAAGGCCATAATGATCACGGTTAAGTGTTACTTCAGCAGCTTTGATGTCACGATTTTCTTTGGAAAGTGTGTTCCAAGGAAGTGAACAAAGAAGCTCAATGTAGTTACGGCTCACCGCGCTCTCTGCGCTAATTGGTGACATGCTTCGGAGTTTCTTAAGTTCCTTAGTAACCTTCTCAGTGGCCTCTTTAGACATGCCTTTTTCTTTGGCTTTCTTAAAACTTTCTTCAAGTTCTTCAGTGCCGTCTTCTTTTCCACCAAGTTCACGCTGAATGGCTTCCATTTGTTCAGTAAGATAGTATTCTTTCTGACTTTTTTCAACATTTTTCTTAATGCGGTTTTGAATTTTCTTATCAACGCGGATAATTTCAATCTCGCCTGTCAATAATTCTAGCACTTTTTCAAGAAGTGCGATAGGCTCTGTTGTTTCAAGAAGATCAAGTTTATCTTCTAGCTTAAGAGTAAGGTTGGCCGCGAGAATATAGCACAATTGTCTCCAGTTTTTACTGATAGACACTTGATTTACTACTTCAGTGGTGATTTTTTTATCAAGTTTAGCGAGTTCTTCAAAGGTGCTCTTGATATTTTTAACCAATGAACGAGATTCAGCACTGTCTGGAGCGTCTCTTTTTACTTCTTCAACCTTGGCAGTAAGAAATGCCACCCCATCTTCAAATTCTTTGATGGTAACAACATCTTTTGCTTCAACTAGCACCTTAACTGTAGCGTCCGGAAAGGAAACTCTTGATACAATCTCACATCTAACACCAATACGCGACAATGTGTCCACAGTTGGGTTGTTGTCTTTAGCGTTTCTCTGGGTAACGAGAACAATTTCACTCTTATTACCTAGCGCTTCTTCTAAAGCACTAATACTTCGATCACGACCGATGTAAAGTGGCACCATTGTTGTAGGAAATACAACCATATCACGAAGTGGGATCACAGGAAGTTTAGACAAAAGGTTCTCCTTTAGAAAAGTGGTAGAAAAACTACCACAGGTGCAGCTAAGATAACACAAGTATAGATAAATAGCAAGGAAGAAATGAAGAAAAAGAGCCTAACGGTCTCTTCGGCCATCGTTTTCTCTAGGAATGGTAGAAATTCGGCAATCCGGGTCGTTACATTCATGGTTACCTCCAGCCACAACAGCAGCTATAAGTAATGCTAACAAATAAATCATGGCTTGTCAACCTTATTTAAGGATTTGTTTACAAAGGCGTTCTGTTTGTGTCGCCAATTCTTCGCTATAGTCAATTCCGCCAAACATATCATTTAGCATAAAGAAAACTCCGTGTTGGCACCCAGCTAAAGCTGATTTTTCAACAGTGTAGTGCAACATTACTGCTAATACAAGCGTTAGTGTAAAATACTTTGCGAATGCTTTCATGCTTCCCCCATACCTTTAGCCAATTTAACAGCAACAACAGCCAATGCCTGAGTTTGATGATGCCCATCTGCACATTTCTGCATAATATTAGCTAATGCTTCAAATGTTTCATCAATATCAACAAATTCACTGTCAAGATAGATATCTACCAAACTAGATAATGAAGCAGCATCATTAATTTCTTTAGTTTGTTTTACAATATTACTCATTTTTCACCTTCTTCGTAAATAATTTCAAATGTGTTCTTTTCACTATAATAACCATCTTTAGTGTACCCAATAACTGCACCAACAAATACACTTTCATCAGCAATACTACGCAAAGATACAAAGGATGCTGTAATATTTTGTTTCTTAACTTCTTTAGGACTAAGAATCTTACCGGCAGCAACAACATACAAATCGCCAGTAGCTTTATCTTTTAATTGCATTTCATTCCTCCATCATCAGGTGTGTTTCCCCAACAGATCAAAGTAATTTTACCCGAAAATAAATCTTCATTTTTGATCAGAGTGTATCCTAATTCAATTAGCATTTCTTGAATAGAAGATGGGATTAATCCATTATACTTGGCATATGCATAGCCAAGCTCTTTATGAATTTCAATAATAGCTTCAATATCGGCTAGCTTTTCTTTGATGTATCGCTCAATGTCTGTTTCTTGTTTAACTTGAAATGCTGATTTCATAATTTCTCTTTATAAGTCCCATTTAAATATGACTCTGGTATATGTATACCATACAGATTTGCTAATGTCAAATCAATTTTGTTACTTTTTTTATAATTGTCTTGTTTTGGAAGAGGACGCAAATTTGTATAGTGTGTTAAAGTTTTCATAAAATCAACATCACCCTGTTTACAAAAAGAAAGTGGTATAATATGGTCTATGTGCCAATAAACACCGTAATTATCCCAAGTCATATCAGAAATAAACTGTTTTTCTAAGTGTAATTTTAATTCTTGGTATGAACAGCCTAAATAATCGATAGTTTTTCCAACTTTATTAAGTTATGATGTTCCATATTGTTTCTTTTCAATTTTAATAGCTTTACTAATGTCTAACATTATATATTCCAATTATTATCTTCTAGTTGTTTTAAAGCTATAGGACAAACATTGGCGGCTTGAACGGCAGCTAACATAAGCTTAGCTACTTGCTGTATTTCAGGTTGTGCGTGTTTGCTATTACGAAGTTTCATATAATTGGCAAAAGATCTTAAATTAAAAATGGTAACACGTTCAGTCATGTTGTGTTGTGGAAGAACTCCTCTAAGAAATTCTCTTACTCTTTTATACTGAATATTATTAATTTCTTTTCCTTCTCTGGTTTTTAAATAACTTATAGTATTTTTATACCAAGCATTAGTTTTATTACATAAATCTTCATATTCATCAATAATAAATTGACTATCACTTTCAATAGCTATATCCATAATGTGTTTTACATCTTCAGGAATTTTCAACCATTCTGTAGGCATAGTTCTATAACGTCCAGACATACCATTATGACTGCCAATTCTATGGGTCATATGTTGTCTATCTATAGCAATAGGCATTTTAATCCAAAATTTAAAAATAACAGATTCAAAAGGTGTACTGTGTTTATCATTTGCTAACATCTTTACAACACGTTCAACATCTTCATTTGTTCTAGTTTGTTTTTTCTGATAATCAAGACTTGAAGTCCAGGCACTTTCAGCAATACTTCTATCTGATCCCATAAATTCTTGAAGTTCTACTTTTATTTCAGACATGAATCAATATACCTTTCGCACACAGGAATAAGAAGTTTATGGATTGGCGGATCATCAAATTGGGCACCAAAGATCCATTCAATGCTTGTCTTGTAGTCGGTGGTTGCAAGTTTTTTAGCAACAGCCCGCATTACAAATGTATCTTGAACATAACGACTAACCGAAATATCTGTTGCAAGCATTACAAAGTAATCGGTTCTCTTTCCTCGAGTTTTACATTCGTTATCTTCGCGAGTTGCTAGGAACACATCTACGAACCGTACGCTATCAAGAACACAAAGCAATGGATAGAAGCAGCGATTATTAAAGCTTCGAACAAAGTCCGCAATGCCGCTCGGAGTGAGAATATCTGGAAACTTTTTCTTGTAACGTTCTTCGCCAGGTACCGCATAGTTCGGATATACATTAGGATATCTCCCTAAATTTTTAAAGATTTTAACAAAAAGACGTCTAACTCTGGCATAGTCTCCCCGCATAAGCATAGCTTTAATTAGCATAACGGTTTGATCTCTGCTAAAATTAAGGGGATTACTGTACCATTTATTAGGGTCTGGATGGCGTGTGTAGACGTCATCACTTACTTCATAAGCATCTATAGCCGCAGTGTAATAATCATCGACAACGTGAGTGTTTGTTACCCAATACTTATATCCCAATAATTTCAAACAAGAATATGTAATACCAAATCTATGTGCGCTGTCTCCACCATCGGCACCAGATTTATCTTTCTGAGCAATAAGACCAAACTTATCGATAAACGGTTTAAAATCTTCGGATAAATTTAAATTTGCCACCAAGCTCCCTCAATTCTTTTTTATGTGGATAAATATATACAAACGCCTTTACTTCATGTCCTGTATCAAGTTCATATGTAGACACTTCTTTACGAAAATAAACAGTCGGATTACCCTCTAATCGATCACAGGCACGTAATTGTTCTGCAGTTACATTATATAATTCTCCGTAACAGCCCGGACCATTTTTATCTTCAAGAAGAAATGGCAACCCATCAACTACAAGACCAAACCCTTTATCAACATAGGCTTCACCAAGATATTCGGCTTCACTAAGAAGATGGTGATTACCAGAACCCTTCTTTAATGTTCCATAAACAAATAATTTATAAGTCAAGTTCTTTCCATTCTTTTTCAAAGGTGTCAGAATTGATTACCATGTCCTGTTCGATTCCCATGTCTGCCCATTTGAAATTCTTATCGTCAAATCGATACCAATCAACATTGATTAAGAATTCTTTAGGGGCACGTTTAGTCCACTTCTTAATAAGAATACACATACCAGGCATGGTGAGAGATTTATAATAAAGATTTATTTTGAAAGGCGGCAAAATTCAATGGCCTTTGCTACAATAGTTTCAGATGAATTTGATGCTAAATCTTGTTTATCAACAACGTAATGACAAACATTTCCATTACGAACAATTTCAACAACTGTCTCTTTATTAATTGTGATAATAGACACATCGAATGATGCTTCGGCAAGGTGTGCAGCTACTAAGATCGCTAAGAAAAATATAAATTTCATACATCCTCCATAGATAGGTATACTATAGAAAGGAGTGTTTGTCAATCTTCTTTTACAAAAATAGGACTTCCCATCCATTCGGATGCGTGCAGATCGTCTGTATATTTAATAGGCTTAGATTCGATTTCATCTACAATATTAGTAAGCTTAAGTGTTTCAATAACAGTTTTAGCCCATTGAGCGCCGCCGTGTGACCAGACTTTAATGTAATAACCCTGCGCTTTATGTTTCTTCATAAGCTCAATGTTGGGCATATATGCTACTCTAATCTTAACTGTTCCTGTATAGGGATCAGTAATAGAAAGTAAATCATCTGGATATGTGTTTTCATTGACCACAGTTATTAGTGTTCCATCTACATCAAACGCGGAAATCAAATCATTTTCGTTAACTCTCATCTTTATGGCAAGAACCGCCGCAGCAAGGTTCAGGCTCCTCTTCTTTATATCGATCATCCATGTCTGGTTTATTTGCGTCCATGTAAGCAAGCATAGCAATACTAGCTAATGCATGATAGAGATGATTATTGCCCGACTCTTCATCGATATTTTCTCCATCCATAAAAGCTGAAAGATGTCTATATGCAGCATCAGCCAGTCTAGTATAAGTAATTCCTGCTTTAAAATTATATTGTCCATATTTATTTGCGCCGTAAGTAAGAGCTTGTGCCATTCCCCAAAGCGCTTCTTTTGGGATAAGTGAAATTTTCGGTTTTCCCGAATCATTCTTTAAAGCTTTTGTTTTTTTGGTATTCATAAATTCTTTCTATATGATTTAAAAAATCTTTTTCAGTTAGCGCCCACTTAGCTTTATTACAATTAAAACAACATGTAACACAATTATCTTCTGTATATCCTTTATTACTATCAACTCTATCAATTCCGTTATAATAAAAATTATAGGTAACTGTAGATTTTAATGTTGAGGGCTCTAAACCGCAATAAAAACAATTATCGGTTATAAGTTTAGTGAAATGTTCTTTATTTAAAGAAAAATCTAAAATCCTTGCTCTACCGAATTTAGCTTGACGCATATATTCTTTATATATTAAATTTATTGCAGACACATTATTTTTAAGAACCCTATCGCAGTTACAAATAAGAGTATTTGAACTCATACTTATTTTATTTCTTAAAAAAGTTTTACCACATTTTAAACATTCACAATTATATTTATAAATAGGTTTCATTTTATTTTCAGAATAAGAAAATAAATTTTTTATAAAAACTCTACCAAGAATTTTAACACCATTAATTACAGATCCAGAATAATCTTTTAATCCATATTTATTTTCTCTTATGGTAATTATGTCTTCAACGGTTTTTACACCCAATTTACCAGTCATTTTTTCTTACCTTTAGTCATATGCCTCCTGATTAGATGCCCAGTTTCCATATAGTCTAAGTTCTAAACTTGTATCTTCAAGTTGTCTAAATACACATTTTCCTGTCCCTGGCCGTTCTGCTGTAACATACATTTGACCAAATCGAACTTTATTTTCATCACCAACTGTGACTTTATAATTAGCAAGAGCCTTTTGAACAATTTCATCAAATAAATAATTAAAATATTCGGTAGTTCGTGCGGCAATCTCACATTCACTATACGGAATAGCAAGTCTATATACTATTTGTTGTGGTTTCATATTTCTATGCTCTAATGTTACCACTGCTGGAGGATTTAAACTAAAAGCTTCAGCATTTTCCACAATAAGTGTCCCTCCTCCTTTACCCACAACGACTACAGGAACTTCATAATTTCCTTTATCATTTTTGGCAGTAGGATATACATTTTTATTTAATTCTGCAAATTGTTTTCCATATCTGGAAATAAACATCTTATCTAATTTTTCTAGTACTTCTGGTAATGTCATAGTTTAGTTCTTTCCCCAATTAATACTTCAGCTTGCTGTCTTAATCTTCTAACAATAAATGTCATTCCTTCATCTTGTTTTTCTAAATGATCTAGAATGTCTGACATTTGTTCAAACTCTTTTGATATATCCATAATTAATCTAAATTGTTCGCCGTATAAAGGCCCGAAGTCGTTTTTGTTTACTTTCAATTCTTTATCGATTTCTGCTAATCTTTTAGAAATTCGTTTCATTTCTTCTAAACTAGCTCTGGCTGTATCAATTAGAAACGCCATTTATACTCAATCTTCTGTGTTACAATAACACGAGTTACTGTTGCAAAATTACCTATCATTGGTTTATATTTATCAGGAATTTGTTTTTCTGCGTATTCAGTGAGATTCTTTTCAATTCCCGCTTGTTTATATAGTGCTTCAAACGCTGCTCTTCTTGCATCAACTTCGGCCTCGGCGTTGGATGCATACCCTTCGCCGAGACTTACTGAACAGATCATTTGTAAGATTACAAACAAATTAATGAACTTCATTATAATAAACAACCCGTTTTGTTTTACTTGTCAATCGTTCAAATACTTTACGTTTAACTGTATGAATAGCTTCCTTTTGATCTCGTGAAAGCTTATGTTTTACTTTTTCTTCTGGTGCACCATCAATTTTAACACGAAGAGCCAATGGCGATGTAATTGTTGGACAATCCGCAAATGTAGCAAGGAGTTGCAAATTCATACCAAGCATAGAAAGTTCTTCTACAACTTCTTCGTATGTTCCAGAAAGAGTATTATCACAACGTACTGTAGCTTTAGCGTCAATAAATCCTTCTTTAAGGCAATCACCAGGAGCGCACCAATATTCATTCTCGATAAGAGATTGATATGATTCTAGTGTGTGTTTACCTTTGGTGCGAACAGCGTTTTTTCTATCCATCTCAGTTACAACACTTAGGATATATCTATATCTAGAATCGAGTTGTCCAGGAAATTCACCTTCAATTGCGCCAGAAGCTTTATGAGACATGAGTGCGCCATTTTCAAGAATATAACGATTTCCTGTTACTTGTTGTACGGTTTGAAATCCCATACTTGCTGCAAAAATAGTAACAGTGTCAACTCGGCTTTTCAAACTATTTAAATTTTCAATAAGCTCTAGTCCAGCAAAAATAGATCCACCTGGAGTATTTAAAACTAGGTAAATAACTTCACCCGGAGCAAGTGCTGCATCCAATTTTTGGGCTTTAGCCGCAAGTTGTGCGGCAACATCAGAAGTAAATTCTTTATTCATTACTAAGGTGTTGCGTTTCGTTAGTGTGACTTCCGCAGCCACAGCGTGTGTTGCCATAAATGATGCAACCAAAGCACCCATCACAGCTAAATTCTTAAAATTCATTGTATCTCCATAAAGTTGTGATGCATACTATTATGCACCTTCAGAGGTTATATCAAAGGTTCTCAAGAATGTCAAGAGGTTTTAACATATTAGTTTAGTAAGGGGTTTAACGCCAATACCGCATACCTTATATAGGTTATAAAAATGCTTCGGTTAGTGCAACAAAGACTTTACGCTTAAAAAAGGAATAAACATGGAAAAACTTAAGAACGTAAATTTTAAGGTAGTAATGCTTTTGCTTTTAGGCGTTGCCTCCCCATTTGTATCACCAGCAATTGCTATGCCTGTTGCTATTATTTGTTTTGCCGGATTGTTTGCAATGGACCGTTGGTTTATAGAACAAGCAAAACCAGAGCCTAGCATTGATTTAAAAAATGAAATTGCACACATAAAAAATATGATGAGTGGAATTGTTATTAAAAATTCTACAAGACCAGAAGAAACATCTAGAGAGTTTAAAAAATTCTTCTAATGGATGATATTAAGTCTCTCTCTAAACGAAGTAAAAAAGATATGGAAGAGTTTATTTCTTCTCAAGATACAACAATCTTTAAACTTCAATCAGAAAATAATACATTAAAAGAAAAAATTGTTCAACTAGAATCTTTTCTTTCATTACAGCAAACCGCTATTACTAATGAAGAATTAATCTGCACAGAACAAATCAGTTTAATTAAATCTAAATCTTCTAACAGAGAATTAAGTCTGGATGAAGTAAAAAGATTAGACATTCTTATCAAAAACCTACGTCTTATTAGAAATCAGGCTACAGATGCGTCTGACGAAAAAGACTATAGAAACGTGAAAGAGGCCGATCTTGTCGCAATTGCCAGAAGACCAAAAGAAGACGATCAGTAAAAAAGACGCAATAGAAGCTTTGTGGCGAAAAGCTATATTACATTGGAAATTGGATAAAAACCAGTTAGAAATGTATGATTTTTGTCGTAATACAGAGCATAAAACTATAGTTATTGGTTGTAGTCGACAACTTGGTAAAAGTTATTTTCTTACAACACTAGCAATTGAAGAGTGTTTAAAACGTCCATATTCCATTGTTAAATTTATTGCTCCAAAAGTAAAAGATATTAAGCGTATCATCTCGCCTCTTGTTCGTGAGCTTACTGCAGATTGCCCTAAAGATCTAAAACCAAACTATGTTACTCAGGATCACATCTTTAAGTTTCCTAATGGCTCTGAAATTCAGCTAGCAGGGACAGACAACGGTCATGCTGAAAGTATCCGTGGTAATAAGGCACATCTTTGTATTATTGATGAAGCTGGGTTTTGTGATGATCTTGATTATATAGTTAATAGTATTTTGATTCCTACCACCACAACCACTGGCGGTAAGATTGTAATGGCTAGTACCCCATCAAAGGCCCCAGATCACCCCTTCATGAGCTTTCTAAAGCACGCAGAGTCTCAGCAACGTTTTATTAAAAAGACTATCTATGACAATCCTAGATTAACAGAAGATGATATTAATATGATAGCTGATGCTCTTCCTGGTGGAAAAGACGGTAGTGACTTTAAACGAGAGTACATGGTAGAAATGATTACGTCAGAAGATGACGCCGTTGTTCCAGAATTTACTAAAGAATTGGAAGCTTTGGTAGTTAAGGAATATACTAAACCTCCTTATTATGATTGCTATGTTGCTATGGATATTGGTACCAGAGACTTAACTGTTGTTCTTTTTGCTTTTTATGATTTTATACATGGTAAAATTATTATAGAGGATGAAATTGTTCTTTCTGGTAAAAAAATGCTTACCGATAGTTTGGCTGCCCTTGTTAAAATGAAAGAAGCAGAGCTTTGGACTCACCCGTCCACAGGCCATCAGAAGGCCCCAGCACTTAGAGTGTCCGATAATAACAATCTTATCCTTTTAAACGATTTGGCAGTTAAACATCAGATCACATTCCTTCCAACGCTTAAAGATAACAGCGATGCGGCACTTAATAACATGCGAATGTTGCTACGGTCAGAACGAATTATCATTAATCCTCGTTGTAAAACGCTAATATACCATCTAAAGTCGGCAATTTGGAATAAAGCCCGTAATAGCTATGCTAGAAGTGGCGATGCTGGCCACTACGATGCTATTGATTCCCTTAAATATCTTTGCCGAAATATTAATATGACAAAGAATCCTTATCCAGCTAATTACCAATTGGCTAATTCACAACTACCAATTTTTGATACAACCAAACCAAATGCACCTAAAGGGGAGTTTGAGCAAAAACTAACCGAGGTGTTTAAAGTTAATAACCGCATCTCTCGTCGTCGATATTAACATATATTTTTAGGAGTTTAAATGGCCAACAGCAAGTATTTTGCTTCCCAGGAAGCGGATAAAACAGCGGATATCATTCTACATAAAGCTAATGCTTGGTACAATGAACTCTATAATAACGGATACCTAACTAAAGTAAAAAACGTATGGATGGCCTATCACGGTGCCTATTACGCGTCTTTAAATGGTTCTCATAAAATCGTTTTTGGTGGAGAACAGGGAGAATTAACCCATTTAGTTGTTAACCATTTGCGTAATATTGCTGAGCATACATTACGAATGATCACTTCTAATCGTCCAGCATTTCAAGCCAGAGCGACAAACAAAGATTACAAGTCATTGGTACAAACTAAACTCGCCAATCAGCTCCTAGACTATTATATGCGTGAAAAACGCCTAGAAAAGTATCTTCAACGAGCAGTTGAATATGCTATTGTTCTTGGAACTGGTTATATTAAAATGGATTGGAATGCTACTAGCGGTGATGTATACGACGTTAATGAAGAAACAGGAACGCCGATTTATGAAGGAGATGTACAATTCTACAATCTTTCTCCATATGATGTAGTTTTTGATACGTCTAAAGAATCCCAGGATCATGACTGGGTTGTTTGTCGAACATTTAAAAATAAATTTGATTTAGCGGCTAAGTATCCTGAATTTGGTAATAAGATTAAAGGACTTCCATCTAAATCTGATATGATGAATACCCGAATGGAGATGTATTCATTCGACGAGACAGACGATATTCCTGTTTATGAGTTTTATCATAAGCGAACTGAGAGTATGCCTGAAGGACGTTATATGATGTTTCTAGATAGAGACATCGTTCTTTTAGATAGTCCTATGCCGTATAGAGCACTGCCGATTTATCGAATTTCTCCCTCTGATATTTTAGGAACTCCTTTTGGCTATACACCAATGTTTGATCTCCTTCCAATTCAAGATGCGGTAAACTCTTTATATAGTACAGTTTTAACAAATCAACAAGCCTTTGGTGTACAAAATGTTTATGTTCCTCGTGGAGCAGATATTTCTGTTCGTTCACTAGAAGGTGGATTGAACATTGTTGAAGGAAATAGCGGAGCAGGAAAGCCTGAGTCTCTTAATCTTACAAATACTCCAGCAGAAATCTTTAGTTTCCTTAAGACACTAGAGAATCAAATGGAAGTTGTTTCTGGTATTAATAGTGTTGCCAGAGGTAATCCAGAAGCATCACTTAAATCCGGCACAGCTTTAGCCCTAGTTCAATCTATGGCGCTTCAATTTATTTCAGGATTGCAGCAGCAATACGTTCAAACAATTGAAGATGTCGGTACAGGTCTAATTAATATGCTTAAAGACTTTGCTTCTGTTCCTCGTATTGCTATGATTGCAGGAAAAGCAAATCGATCTTACGTTTCTACCGAATTTACTGGTGATGACCTTTCTCAGATTAATCGTGTTATCGTTGATATGGGAAATCCTATTGCCCGCACTACTGCCGGTAAAATGGAAATGGCGTCTCAACTTATTCAATACGGTATTGTAAAGACTCCAGAACAATATTTTACAGTATTAACAACAGGGCAACTTGACGCTATTACTGATGATACACAAAGAGAGCTTCTCCTCATTGAGAGCGAAAATGAAAAACTTGCTGAAGGAGAAAAAGTTCAAGCATTAGCCATTGACGAGCATTTAAAACACATTAAAGCTCATAGAGGCGTTCTTGCTGATCCTGATTTAAGAAAAGATGAAACACTTAAAGAATCAGTATTAGCTCATATTCAAGAACACATTGAACTTTTGCGCAATGTTGATCCTGCTCTTCTTAGTATTATTGGAGAACAATCGTTGGGACCAATGGGTGGATCTCCGCCAAATCAACCTCAACCTGATGTAAACCAAGCTCAACCACCAGATGCTCAACAGCAAGGTGCTCCACAACAAGAACAACTCCCAAATCAACCCAATTTACCGCAAGTAGATCCAAATTTGTTACCTAATCCTGCTCTTCAAGAACAATCTATGGGAAACTTAAAGGTTAATTAATGGCATTTCCGACAAGCAATCTTAGTGGTGAAAATGTTCTACGTGATGTTCACGATCAGGTAGATCAACGTTTACGCGTAGATGCTCAAGTTACTGCCATTATTGAAGAAGTTACAGTTAATGTTGATTTAGACGCTGCCGATGATAATGTTGCCATAAAAGATCCAGTAACAAATAACATTTTAGGGATTAATGCTGATGGGTCTATTAATGCTAACGTTAATGTTAATCATATTGAAGATAGCATTCGTTTAGGAAATGGCACTAACTTCTTAACGACAACAACAACTGGACCAATTGTCGCTTTAGACGTTGCTGTTAGTAATTTTCCTAGTGGTGGAGCAACAGAAGCAACACTAAGCTCTATTTTAACAGAGCTAGGTCAAAAAACTGAACCGTCTGATGCGCAAAATATTAGAGTAATTTCTTCAGCTACAGATTCTATAGATGTTCCTGGTGTAGCTAGTGAGACAACATTATCAGCAATTGACGCTAAATTAAATTCTCTTGGTCAAAAAACTATGGCAGGTTCCGTTCCTGTTGTTTTAGCTAGTGATCAAACCGCTTTGTCCATTTCTTTAGCTGATGAACCAATTAAAATGTCTGGAACTGAAAATGGACAGGCTGCTGGCCCAGAGTTTACGTTTGTTAATAACGTAAGGCTTCAAATTCTTGATGCTAAAGATCGCGATCAGGATATTACTTATGCTGATTTTGGAACTAAAGATCAGCGCATTACACAAATTGATTATACTGCACCTAGCATTGGTGTAGGTGCTGGTTATACAGCAAGACTAACAATAAATTATACACTAATTGGAACTAGATATAGAAGAGATTCTCTTATCTGGTCCATTATTTAAGGGGTTACGATGAAATATATTAAGGCAGAACTTTTAGACGATGTAGTTAGTTCATATGATCAAACAAAGACTACAATTCAAGGTAGAGTTGCCGCTAAGGTTATTGATGGTGAGGACGTTTTAGGTCCTCCTCTTTCAAAATTTATTGACGTATTTGTTGATACAGGTTTAGCTCCAGCTAGCGTATACTGTAGTGAAAATGGTAGATTGTTTATAACTGCTACTCCTGTTAATGGAACATCGTATGATACTATGTCAGTTTTATTGTATGATTTTGATTTAACTACTGGGGTATATTCATATGTAGGCAGAATTGAAATTCAATTACCAAATTTAGCTGCGTCAGTTCACACATTAAGAGCACTTAAAGTTGTTGATACCGGAACTACTGGTTGGAAAATATTTATCGCAACTACGTCAACAGTAACAATCAATGGTGGTTTATTTCTAGTTAATAATATAGATAAAGCCGACTTTGTTCAAATTGGTTTTCCGACAATACCAATGGCGTTGGCTTCTAATTCTAAAGCTGTATATTTGCTACAAGATCCTTCTAATATTGGTGTAGGACAATTAAATATTGCAGCAGTTGGTGCGGTATTAGATTCGGGAACAAATAGAATCTATGTTCATAATGGTACAGCAGCGACTCATCAATATTATGTGTATGACACATCCATAGCACCAACATGGACAACAAATTCTGTAACTGGAACTGAAGCAACAAATACAATAAATGACGCTGGGCATACTTTTGTTAACAATACTCCAGTAATATTTTCGGCTATTACTGGTGGCGCAGGATTATCAGTAAATATTCCATATTTTGTTGTTGGTTCCGTTGCTGGAGTTAGTTACCAACTATCCTTAACTAGTGGTGGAGCAGCAATTAATTTTACTACAGATATTTCTGCGGGAACTATTGGTAGAGCTTGGGGAACAACTGGTTCAAACTTTATCCACAAAACCGGAAATCTTCCAGCATTAACAGGTACTCTACTTGTTACTGATAGTGAAGATCGAGCTGTTCCAGTAAGTTCACCAATCAATGGTGGAATTTTAAACGGAAATGCTTGTGCGTTTCTTTCAACAACATCTAATTTATACTTAGGGATTCTTTCTGAATTAACATCAGGAACAACATCTTGGTCTTCGTTATCAACAAGTAATATTCTTGGTGCTACTAATGAAATTACCGCACCTTCAAATTTGTTTGCTGCATGGTCTGATGTTTTAGATTTAGCCACATATGTAACAAATACTTCTAAATTTATTAGTAAGCAACTCGTTAATAACGATATCAGACACAATGCTGGTGAACTTAACAATGTTTACTACGAGACTTTTAATCCAGAAACAGTAAGCCTAGGATTAACATTGGTTGTAGGAATGGACCATTCTAATGGATGGCTTTTTGCGGCATCGTCTACTGTTGGTCAACGAGGTATTATTGCTGTAGACTATAGATCTGATAGTTTTTATGACTATTCTTATATTGTGACTAAAGTATTAAATAATCCTAACGCTGCATTGAAATTTATTACATCATACGAAAAATTATTTCAAGATACAGGAAATATTGAGGTAAAATATAGAACGTCAGGATTTGGTTCTATTAGTGGTGGCTGGATTTCTTTAGATGCTTTTTCTGATTTAAGCGCTTCGGTTATTACTAGTAATCAAATACAATTTAAAATTTGTTTTTCTATGCAATCTGAAGGAAGTTCTAGTCCGGCACAGATTAATGAATTGTTAATTGGTGTAGAAGCAAATAATAGTATTTCCGACAATTGGGAATTTAGTGATGATTTTTCTGATAATAACGTTCCATCTAGATCAGCATTTAGATTAAAATTAGCATACAGTTCTACTGTTCCAACTCTTTATTATAGAGCATACGATTTATCTGATGCTTTATTAATTAATCATAATACAGTAACTAATGCTGCAAATTTTGAGTATTCAACAGATAATGGAACTTCTTGGATACCGCTTGGTACTATTCCAAACACTGTAGGAACACTGGTTCGATACACCTTTACATCTCCTCCAGGCGTTGATGTTCGTCCAGGATTGAAAGAAGATTAATAATTATGCCTAATTTTTTAGTCAATAACAATTTCTATCAAGGTACTTCCAGTGCATGTATTGTGGACTTAACTCCACCAACATTCGCTGGAATTACGGGTCTTGATGTTGAGTCTCGTGGTCAAATACGAGCTAGTTGGTCAGCAGCTAGTGATGCAACATTACCGATTAGATATGAAGTTTATATTAAAGCGTCTACAGCTACGGGTTTGTTTTCAACAACAAACATTATTGCTGTAAGTCCTAACCTTCAATACGATATTTTTACTCTTCCCGATGGATCTTTTCTAGTTAATGGCACAACTTATTATGTTGGTGTAAGAGCTATTGATGGTGTAAATAATCGTGACAGTAATACAGTTTCAATAAGCGTTATCTCCACAGGAGTTTTAACAGCAATTGACGTATATGAATGTAAGGCGGCTTGGTCTACAGATGATTCTGATCAATTTAGAATCACAATGTGGGCTAATAAAAATGACACTTTAGCTAAGGCACCAGGTGCAATTCTAGGAACTGCATCTTATCAGGTTTATGATAAATTAGGTGCTGCTATTGTTGGAATGTCTGGATCAGGTATTACGGCTAACTCTGAAGGTCTTTATGTTGCAACAGCAGTAAATAGTCTTTTGGATGAAGAAAATGAACATTATGAAATTAAAGTCACTATTAACGTAGACAGTGAAAATAGAACCAATTTTATTCGAATAGAAGATGGTGCTGATAATTTTCAAGTTGATGGTACTGGCGGAATTGATGAGTCCAATGATTTAATTGGATCTTTCTGGGTTACAAATAATGAAAAGGTTGTTACAACCAATTTAGGTACGGGATCTTATCAGGTTTATGAAGCTGATGGTACTCTTATTCCAGGCTTTGCTGAATCGGGAATTACCGCAGATGTAAATGGATTTTTTGCAGTAACACCAATTCCATTGCCACCAGCATTAAGTTCTACAGAACCATACATTGTCAGGTATTCTATAACAGTTCATGGTGAAGTTAGATCACATAATGTTGTATTCTCTCCAGGAACAACAACATATACTTGTAAAGCTACATTCTCTATTAATGCTTCTAATCAATTAGAAGCTACCTTTTGGACAACAATTAACGATCAACTCACTAATCCGGCATTATTGGGAACAGCTAGTTATCAAATTTACGATAAGTTGGGTGCTACTGTTGCCGGATTAAATCAATCTGGAATCGTTGCTGACGTAAATGGATTTTATCATATTACTCCGGTATCTGCTGTACTGTTGACGGATTTAACACATTATACAGCAAAGATTACAATTAGCATCGCTGGAACAGATCGTGTTGTTGCAAAAGGATTTTCTCTTTTAGGAACATAAATGCCAATTACTAGAAAACTTGTAGCTCAGGATGATAATGACGATAATCAGTGGTTGAAAGTAGACCACCAATCTCGTTATATTACTTGTGATATGGACGACTGGCAATTTTTATTTGGTCCTAATAGTTCATTATCAAGTTCAAATCAAATTATTAAAATTACAGCAAGGTTTGACGATAGCACATTCACGAATTTAAAAGTTACTGCATATCTATATGACCAACAAAACGGTAGCATAGGTAATGCGTCAACATGTGAGTTTAAGTTTTATCAAATAACAACTCCTGATTGGACTGAAGTATTAGTTGATACTATTAGTGGAACACAATTAGCTAATAACTATTTTTATTTAAACCCGACTTTAGCAACACTTGCTCCTATAGATTTTTTTGGAGCTGACAGTTTAATGATTGAAGCAACCATTGAACGATTAGGTGTTATCTATAGAGATAGAGTATATATTAATCATTTGGGTATTTACGATAACGTTAGCCGTCTTCGTCAAGATGTTGAATTTTTAGAAATTACAAAGAAAGATACTTAATATGCGTAAATATGCATTAATTAATGATAATAAAGTAACCGCCATACAAGACTGCGAAGTTGAAGAATTATTTAATCTTTCTAAAAATAACGATTTAATTATCGATATTGAAGATCTCTCTCCTCAACCTGTTTTTGGTTGGGTGTTAAATGGTAATATTTTACAAAAACCTTGCGGTGATAGTGATTTAGAAAAATATGAAGAAGCTTTAGCTATAAAAAAAATAGATTATGGTATAGCATTATCTAAAACCGCAATCGCTAAAATTGCAGCAAGAAATAAAATTCTTAATAAAAATTCAACTCAAATTACAACATTATTAAATCAATTGATTGGTATAAAAATGTTATTAGAAACTGGTTCTTTAGGAACTACTAGAGAAAATTGTTTATTATTAAAAGATATTTATACTGAATATACAGATATTTTTAATTTTGTTATTAATCAAATTAATGACTTTGAGAAAAATTTTAATTTATGAATATAACTTTTGGCTTTTCTAAACCAAAAAGTAGTTATAAACTCGGAGCACAGGTTATCCGTGAAGTTGAAAAGCGTGATTTTTCACATGCATATATTAAATACGTCGACCCTATTACTACAATTGTTTTAGTATCTCAAGCTAGTCATGGATTTGTTAATATAACAAATTATGATATTTTCCTAGAAGCTAATATTGTTGTTGTTGAATACGAATATGAATGTTCTGAAGAACAGTTTATTAATGTTTTAAGATATATTTACACGCACTCAGGTAAGCCTTATAGCAAATTTCAGTTATTACTTATTGCAATTAAAAAAATATTACATTTTGAAGTTAACATTCGTAATGGCAATAAAGCATTTATTTGTTCTGAATGGGGTGGTAACGTAGCTAAAATTTTAGGGTTAAATGTTCCTGACCAATTAGACTATGAAACACCATCCGATTTAGAAATGATTGTTAGGAATTAATATGGCTAAAGTTACTATTATTAAAAATAATAACAAAATTAAAAAAGTTAATAAATTTCGTTACTTTATGAGAAAGCATTATTCAAAATTAATAACTTTAATTTGTTTGTGCGAAACAACATATATATTGTGGACGCTATATGGGAAAATTTAAAAAGACATTTAATTTATTGGCTAAGCATAAAAATCCTTCTGGCGGATTAAACCAAAAAGGAAGAGATGACTACAATAAGGCTACAGGAAGCAATCTTAAACGACCGCAACCTGAAGGTGGGTCAAGAAGAGATTCTTTTTGTGCAAGAATGAAGGGTATGAAAAAGAAACTTACCTCAGAAAAAACAGCAAATGATCCCGATAGCAGAATTAATAAATCTTTGCGAAAATGGAATTGTTAAATGGATCGTAATAAATTTAAAAAACTTATTTCTTTTTTAGAGTCTAGCGGCGGTAAAGATACTGATCACAGCCTAATGGCCTCTGGTATTCACAAAGGAACATCAGCTATGGGTGAATATGGTATGATGCCAAATACCGCCCAACATATGGCAAGAGTTAATATTCGAGATAAAAAAAGTACACCGCTAGATGAAGTGGTGGCAAATATTGATCCTTCTCAGATTGAAGAAGTTCTTTCTAGTAATCCAAATAAAACTAAAGAGTATGTTAATGCGTATATGGATAGAGTGTTAAATTCTTCTGATAGCATGAAAGATGCTGCCACTAAATGGATGGCAGGACCAAATGCTTCTGAAAAAACTATGGACAGAGTTGACAAAAATAATCCTGGGCGTCTAGATAAACTTAGACAATTTATGGATAATTATAAACCTGAACCACAAACAATAGATGATCTTATTCCTTCTGATGAAAAAGAAGTTCTTATGAGTAAGATTCGAGGTAAATAATGTCTGACTATCCTGGAGCAAATTCTAATAATACAATGGGTGCTAATCTAAAAGAAGTTTACGATAAGAAACCAAAAAAAGAACGATTTAAAAAAATTAAAAAGGCTGTAGGTTGTGGCGGACAAACCAAGTAAAGCAGAGGCAGATCGCCTTCTTTATGAATATGAACGACAATTAGATGCACCTAAGGTGATGTCTAATAAGTTTCCTAATATAACTAGGGCTATTGATCCTCTTATTTTAAATAAGTCTGAAGAAGAGATTTATAATAAACTTGGAGAGAATACACCTAAGATACAAGAAAATGCATTATTTGATTGGTACAGAAAAGCTGAAGACGTTGCCGGTAAAGCTGTTGCTAATGATTATTATGAAACAAATAATCCTCTAGCTCTTTTAGAAAAAATTAAAAGAGAAAAAAATATAGATTTTAAAACTCAGTATTCTCCAATGGAAGGTAAGCTTGGAGTCACTTATCCTGCTTATGAACCTGACAAATTTACATTTCCAAAAGATGTTATGGATGAAAGAAGTGCAGCTTTAGCTGACCCAAAACTGCCTATTCCCGTTATTGCTTTAAATG
>ERZ724508.761-NODE-761-length-21492-cov-15.588469_pt1 | contig 21492 bp, 17 predicted proteins | sample MGYA00376041_ERZ724508 | MGnify/ENA primary metagenome ERZ724508 (study PRJEB28724, sample SAMN07190887) | wastewater metagenome | isolation source: effluent of sewage treatment plant in Hong Hong | place: USA: Christiansburg, Virginia | collected 2016-03-01 ...
TTCTCATATATTCTTCTTTGATTTTCTCATCCGGAAGAAAACCAAATCGAGCACCGTATTCTTTTTCTAGTACTGCAGTTTTTGCATGAAGTACAGCGAGTTCTTGAGGTGAAAAGCTACCCATAGAGAAAAAGTGAAAAAATATATGTAGATACTCAGAAAAAATTTATTTTAAGAATAATAGGGAGTATTACACTGCCAGTATACACTAAAAAATGACAAGTAAAGTAAACTCATCTCTTCAATTTTTTATTTTAGACCTGAAATAGATTCTTACAGTAGAACCTAACTATACACAAAGTTGCTTTCTTAATCCACATATACGGTCGTCCCGATCTTTGCCCAATCATATATCCATTTTACCGCTTCATAAGGAGTATTCACACATCCATGACTGCCTGCTGAAGTATAGCTCGATACTCAGAATTCTTTGCGCCAACAATTTTTTCGGTTACAAGAATCATGGATACCATAAGCACCATAAAATGCAATCCAATAATCAACCCAGAGTTCATATTTCTCATCCGGAAAAGGAGATCTGAGTATTTTATTTTTTTGCTTATTATACACCTGAAAAACTCATGTCACTGTTTCAAATCGTTTTCTTCCACTCGTAATAGGTGTTGAGAGTATGAGATCCCCATCTTCATAGACATACATTTTCTGATCCAGAAGTGATATAAATATCTGTGAATATATATCAAAAAATGGAGCAGATGGTGGTGTAGTGTCCACCCACTTTTGTTTCTCAGAGAGAATAAGATCTTGTCTCTTGATACGTGCGATATTACGCAATCTCTCCGATTCATCACGATATTCTTGTAAAGCGAGAAAGGAGGAATCATAGGAATCCTTGAGATTCTGATAGGAAACATTTGCCAAATTCTCCTCAGAAAAAATATCATGATACGACTGCATAATAGTAACATCATCGAACACCATATCTCCATCATGATTCACTCGATAAAACGATGCCAAAAAAGTAATTTCATGCTCAAGTGCTCGAATTTTTTGTAAAAGCATCTCCCTTTGGATTGATTCGGATGCTCATACTATCGAGCGGACTTCTTTATAGAATGGAATAACAGATCCGGAAACACCATCAGAGGACATATCAGTGGTAGAGTTAGTGCCTTCTTGTTGTGGTGAATTTTGTATCGATGGGACTAAGCTTTGTTCTCCAAGAGCACTTTCTTGTGCGCTTGTTTCAAACAATACAGGTCGATCAAGTTGGAGTACTTCTCATTTTAAGAAATGGATTCATAAAACAACATAAGACCACGTGGAATCGATACCTCATTGAGCAAGAGTCAAACTATAGCTTACAGGTGTATATTGCGATCGAGTTTCCTCAGGAAGTTGGTTGAATTGAGATCACACCCAGTATCCAAAAACCATGATGGCAGAAAAACAAAGAAGCAGAAAAAAAGCTACTATTCGGGACCTTCTCGAGAAATGAAACGAAAAATTTGTTGACATTGCAATCACTATTGCGACCTATAGTAAGATTTATAAAAAAAATGCAATCTTTTCGCTTGCATATGACATTCTCTTTATGTAATTTCTAAATTTATTGACATAATAATAAAAATATTTGCAATAATATTATATATATGCTAATCTCTTTGTGTTTCAAAACATTTTACCAATAAAAATACCAATATGATGAAACAATATAGCGTTCTTTTACTTGTTGCTGGGGGCATGACACTCTCAAGCACCTTCGCAGCTTATGCAATGATGGATGCACCATCTTCTCGTGAAATGCGCACAGATAAGGCTATGAGTATGGAAAGAATCCATACTACAAGTGGAACAGAAACATCATCTGGAAGACTCAAACCACGCTGTAATGAGACAACTTCCAATACGGGTGCAGTTCGTTGTACTGAAGTGAAGAACGGTACAGGATCAGTAAATAAAATGGAACGACTCCAGGAACGAAAGAAACTCCAACAAGAAAAAGAAGGACAAATGAAAATAAAATGGGAAATGCGTGATGCTATTATTGATAAGCTCCTCGCGGGGGAATCATTGTCTGATGCTGAAAAAACTGAAGCAAAAGTGATGCTTACAGAACGGAAGGAGCGACACACTGAAGTGAAGAACCGAGTTGAAGAAGTAAAAGCAAGCTGAGAAAAAGTTTGACCGATGAAACGAGTCGAAATTCGGAAAGAGGTAAGAAAAGATAAGAGAGAAGACCGAAAGATAGAAGATAGCGATATGAGCGAAACGAAGTAATATTAAAAATATCCCACGCCAATGGCGTGGGATATTTTTTTATACACAGTGATACAGTCGTTGTAAGTCGGGGATGTATTCTATCCCTCTGATAAGGAGATCGTTTTAGAAGCCCAGCGAATCAAATAGACACAAAGCAAGGAATGGAATAGAGGGAGTTATACCTACATTTTCTTGAGCTCTATAATTTTACGTGTCGAATCAACGATAAGACGATAAGTACCTGTCGTAAGGCCGGTGAAGCGACGGAAAAATGGATAAAATCAAGCAAATACCCTCAAACTCAATACATCCAAAAAATCAATATCAAATTCTTGGTTTGGAGCTATATTTCCATTTCGATCAAAGTGAATTGATTTTGAATCGGTGATGCGAAAATAACCACCTCTCTCATTAAATCGAAAAAAATCAGACGTGGTAGGTATCGAGATCTGATCGCGAAGATCATCAATCGGTTTTCCATTGAAAAATACGCTGTATCTTTCTTGTTGGATTTTCTTAATTGGATTCACGAACAGATTATAGTTTCCATCAGTGTTTGAAAGTTCTAAGTATCCTATCTGTAACAAAAGCTTTCCTTCCACTAATCGCTCAAGTTGATCACAGGATATAAAAACAGGATCATATCAATTTCAAATATCAAGCCTATAGCCCATGCGCTCTACTAGAATCTGTGGCTTTATGAATTGTCACCCGCCAACATGAAAAGACTGGGAAGCAAGTTTATTATAAGTATCAAGATTGTTCGGAATATATTTTTGAACAATCTTGAACTGTTTTTTCTTGCCATCTATCTCGACCAAGTTAAGACCATCTACTCTCAAACGATCTAAACGTATCTTACACTTAAGTGGCAAGGACTGTTGAACTCAATCAATCCAGATTTGTGAAACACGTCTATTTTCAAAAGAATTTATCATTCGTGGGCGAGCATCAGAAATCACGTAAAAAGATCCATCCTTTACCACAGACCATCAGCGATCAGCAAATAAGGATTCATATTTACTCAGTTCACTATTTTTTGCCCCTTCCAAACTTCACATACAAAAATAATAAGACACCTCTATAGTGCCTTATTATTACAAATTTATCAAATAATTAATCACAAAATATTTTCTCAAAAAAACCTTTTTCTTCATCTCATCCGATTCCCTTCTCATGAGCAATCGCTTCATAGAGTTCCCGCTCTTTTTTTGAGAGTTTTTTTGGTATCTCGATCTGTAGATGGATATAGAGATCTCATCGACTATCGCGTCGTGAGAGCGATGGAAACCCATCTCATTTCATCTTGATGACATGATCTGGTTGGGTCCCTGCTGCAATTTCAATAGTCCGTTCACCGATCACAGGAATCTTTACATTCTTCTTGATTCCGAGAATCAACTCGACCGGATGAAGAACAAGGACAAAATGAATATGGTCTTTTTCTCGTTGCATCATATGGGGGATCTCTACAACACTGATGTGAATATAGAGATCTCATCGTGATTTATTTTTAGTATCGATCGATCCTTCACCTCGCATCTTGAGTGTGACACCATCAGCAATACCAGCCGGAATTTCAACGGTCTGAGTTGTCTTCTTTCGCAGGCGTTTCTTCCCATGACATGTACTGCACGGATCAGAGATGGTCTCTCCAGAACCCTGACATACACCACATACCGTAGCTTGCTCCATCACACCAAATATCGTTCGAACTCGCTCACGTACCTGGCCAGATCCATGACAATGGCCACATTTTGTTGGCTTGGACCCATGTTTTGATCCGACTCAGTCACACGTGCCACACAGATCATAGCGATCATATTTGAGTTCGAACTTTCATCATTTGTAACTATCAGCAAAATCAATGACCAATTCTGCTTCCTCATCTTCACCACCATGAGAACGAGACTGTTGAGTGGAGCCGCCATTAAAAAACTGCTCAAATATATCACCAAATCCCCCAAAACCCTGTGAACTAAATCCTCATTCAAATCCACCAAATCATCCTCCACCTTGTCCAGGCGGAGTACCGGTTTGATCATAGTATGCTTTCTTCTGAGGATCGGAGAGCGTCTCATATGCTGCACCTACTTGTTTGAAGAGGGTTTCTTTCTCCTTATCTCATCCAGTACGATCTGGATGTAATTCCATTGCTTTTTTTCGGTATGCTTTTTTGATCTCATCTGCTGTTGCGCTGCGATCAATTCCGAGAATGCTGTAATATTCGTACGACATTTGATTTTTAAAACTATTTAGATACAAATCGTGTATGCACTATAGGGAAATCGTCACAAAAATCAAGCACCGAATATGAATGCGTGCTACTCCAAATGAACGCGAACTGGAATTTTTTCGACGTACGAAGATCATCTCTACTATTCTCACGAGATTCACACCAGGTGTCGAATGTATTGCACTCGTGAATAGCACTGCGCTTTGTGCCACCAACTCAGAAAGTGACATTGACTTATTCGTCGTGACGAGACCATGACACCTCATGTTGACACGAGTCATGCTCACACTCCTCCTCAAGTACCGTGGGGAACTTCGACGATGAAATGATGATATTGGCAAATTCTGTCTCTCATTCTTCATCGACACCGACCATCTCGACATGTCGACGATAGCACTCGAATGAGGTGATCCGTATCTTGCACTCTGGACATCACGAATGGTCCCAGTGGCTATGACAGCTGATTTCTATGAAAGATGGCAAGCATCAAATCAATGGATATGAATTCCATTTGAAAACCCGTTTCCACAAGCACAAATTATCAAGAAACCTTGATATTTCTCAAAGTTTATATATCCGATCATACGATGTGTCGATCTTGCTATATACGGAATGTATTCACTCATGAGAAAAATAGCCAGACTCAACAAAACCCCTATTAAGACACCATGGGGAATTATCATCAATCGATGAATACAAAAACTCCATCCCGATGATAAGAGGATGGAGTGGAAGAAATAACAATGTTGCTTATTTTCAAATTTCATACATTCTTCTCCCCTTTGCTGGAAACCAGCGTGTTTGTACAAAAAGATAAAGTAAAGCTGGCGTTACAATAAGAGTAGTGGCTGGATCAACTTCTAACATTCCCCACCATTCTTTTACACCATTTGCAATTGTATCTCAAATTCATACTCCAACCTTCTTGCCTGCATTCACCATAAAATTGGCTGTCTCTTTTGGTATATGTGAAGCACCTCAAGATGCAAATTTTCGCAACTCACCCAATAAAAGAATCTTGTAAGCTCACTCATCTTTTTGAGAAGAAGTTTCACCCTCTAAAAGACTCACAATCCATGGATAAAGAGCTGTGCTTCTAGCAATACCCATAGACTTTGTATCCGTTTTACCACCGAAAACTGCATACATCTGAAGTGTATCTAAATAGGAAAGTTTAGACATAGCAGTATTAATAGAAGCAATGATATTTACGTGATTAAATGTAAGAGCCACATTAGTTGAAATACTCTTTGTAATGTTACGACGAAAATCAATCAACTTTTGAACTTCTTCTGGCTTTGCATTTTTTAAGCTTGTATCATTATCAAAATCTTTTTGTTCAAATTTGTTCGGTAAACGATTAGGAGCATTACGAAGAAAGGCTTTTATGGTATCTGGGGAAAATCATTTTGATACAACATCTGATCAAACTCAGTTTAATGTCTTTGTATTAGGATCAATTGATAAATATCAGCCAAGACTTTCCATTCCATTTGTAATATCAACAGAGTTCAAATTACTTGCAAGTGTAATTTCATCGGAAAGTGCCTCAACTGTTTGACGAATAGTCGCATTTTTATTATCTTTTTGATACCGCTCAAATTCAGTGGAAATATGCTTTCCTATAAAGCTTTCATTGTTACGATAATAAATTGTGAGTAGAGCATATTGTACAGCCTCATACGTACTTCTTTTCGATTCATAACCAAGTGATTTGACAATATTAGCATCCATATACTGATGAAGGAGACTATTTGGAACAATGGCACCTTTTTGAAAATCTTTTTGCATCATGGATCAAACAATGTTGAAATCAAGATTCATAAATGCTTCTGATTTTAATATCGAATCTCATGTTGATCGTACATCACCAGAATATTTTTCTAGTGCAGGCTTATTAATCGATTGAAATACTCATACGCTTGCGTAATAACGATCATATTTCTCATTATTCATTTTCTCTTCTTCTTTCTTATCTGCAGGCTTCATCTCATCTTTCTTCCCAGTATATTTCGCAAGTGCATCTTTGAGATTTCCACCAAAAAGTACAGCAAAGAAAAGTCATATACCCTTGCTAATATCACCTTTTTTCACGAGTTCCCATCCAGCATCCCAGGCACTGCCAATATCAGAAGACCATTTTTTGATCTTCTCAAGTGGTTTCATTATACCTTTGACTGCTTCCTCAGCTTTTTTACCACCAGATTCAATAGCAGCAACCACGCCAGTACCACCAACAGCAGCAACTGCTGCTACTTGAGTCGTCGTTGGGAGACTTTCTTGTTTTTTATCTGGAGTTGAAGCAGGCTTATTCGTAGCAACTTCTTTTTGAAGCTTTCCACTCTCAGCCTGAACCGTTCGCTGAATATAGATTCCATCACGAAGTTTTGCGATTTGAGTATTTGTCTCCACGAGAGTGCCATCCAAATCTTTACGTCGATCCTCTCGCTTGAGATAGTCACTCAATTGTTTGAGAAAAGTATCAAGTTTTGTTTTGACAGCTTGATTTTGCTTGAGTTCTGCATCCGTCTTGATGGGTGAGATGTCAGCAATGAGTCAGTCATAAGCACTTTTCATAGATTGATATTCCGATTTGAAAGATGCGCCTATAGGAAGTGCATTATCAAACTCATCCCAACGAGTAATAACAGTCGATCGCAACTCATCAAGAAGTTGGGTTTCAGAAGGAGAATTTTTTGTTTCGATTTTTGAGGACATAATAGTACACGATTAATTAGCTGGAGCTTCTGCCATTGTTCAAACCTTATCCACATTCCAAGACCCAACGTCCACAAATCACATATTAAGTTTACTGGAAAAATAACTTCATGCCATACCAATAATCGCTCATTTCTGAACTATATTCGCACCACTAATAGCCATATCTGCAGCTGCTGCTCATTTTTGTGCTCATTTTGCGAGCAAGGCGGATCTTGCCCAAGCTCAAGCAAATGGGATCACACCAAGAGCAGCCATGCCTCATCGCATAACAATGTCGGTCGTGGTTACTGGATTTCATGCAATATCTGTCCCCGTAGCCATCATTTTAGTAACCATCGAAGCATCCCAACCAACAGCTGCTAGTTGACCATATCATGGAACAAAAGCGACAGCCCCAACAGCAGCATCTGCCGTATACAGTGCAGCATCTTCGAGAGCCTCCGACCTCTTTGTTTTATCAGTTGCACGTGCTGCCTGTATCCACATTGCACCGAGCTCAAGAGTCGATCAAACAAGCATAGCTTGACCCGCACGATTGGTTATAGGATCTGTCATAGTTGACACAAATTTGTCAGCAGTTCTTGCACCTGAAGCTAACTTACTATCTTTAAGTGGATTGCCAACATTCTCTATTGCGTGAATCAAATCCTTATGAATTCACTGAATCTGATGAGATTGATCTTGAAGAATTTTATTTTTTGATTTTACAAAAACGTTAAATTCTTTGATCTTATTGATGATTTCTTTTTTCTTAATCTCTATCTCTGCTGGTGTTAAATTTGTAGTTTCTACCTTATGAATTTCATCCATAATAGCTGTCTTTTTTTGATTTGCTTCATCAATAATCTTATCAATTCTTTGTTTTGCTCGTTCATATACTTTTGCATCAGCGAGTATTTCATTTTGTACAATCCCAAGAGCTTGTTGTTTTTCAGCTTTTGATTTACTTGGGTCTTCAACGATGAGTAATGCATTATGAATATTTAGATTTCGTGATCGAGCCTCATTGATGCTCAATATTTTATTTGCTTCATCAGCAGATAAGCCACGACCCAAAAGTGCATTAAATATAGTCTTAGGTAATCCTTGGTTCACACGGTTCACAGCTCAATCTACAAGCTTTTTTTGTCCAGAAAATCGAATGTGATCATTTGTGGCTTTATCTAAACTTTTACTTGCTTTATCAGCAGTATCTGCATGTTTAGCAATATCTCTATCGTGTCCCGAAATATTGGTTTTCTCAGTAGAAATATCAGATTGAGCTTGAAGAATATCAGTATGTGCTGTGTGGAATCTAGCTAGAAAATTATTATAACTTGCATGTGGAGCTGCAATAAATGCACGAATATGTGCTAATTTGTCCACAAATTTTTTTCTTTCAATTTCCAAATCCTTTTTTTGTTGTTCCAGTGAATCTTTTTGATCCATTTCTGTTTTCAACTCACTCTTGAGCTCATCTTGTGATTTTTTATAGTCCTTTAATAAATCACGAAATACCGGAAGCTTGACGTAATCAATACCAGACTTAACCAAATGGGCCAGCATTCCAGCTGCAACATCTGCAGCTGGAGTTCATGGTGGAAATGTTGGGGGCGTTCCACCAGAAGAAGAAATCAAAGTCATAATATGACCGTTCATAGCTTTGATTTCTCCCTCAACAATTTCCATCTTACCACCAGTACCATTAATAGTGGCAATTCTTGCGTCTAAATCAGCTATTTTTCACATAACACTCTTTGGATCAGTACTTGCTCCTATTTTTGTATCTAATTCATTAATGCTTTTCACTGTTTCAGTATCAATTTTCGCAAGATCTTTGAACTTATTAGGATCTGTCTGTTGTATATCTGGATAATTTTGAAGATCAGGATGAGCACTAAAAATCGCATTATATTTATCGAGAGCATCTTTTCGCTCTTGTGTATCACGAGTAATATCGTTATTCAAGGATTGAATTTTACCTTCAGAAATTGCCTTATCTGATTTTGCGATTGACTGAAGTGATTCTGCTGTTGATTGAGCTCATATATGTGTTCTACGAGCAAGATCTGCCGCATTTCTTTTTTGTGTGATATCTAATGCGACTCAGCTTGCTCGAGTTTTATTAAATACCTGTTTCTCAGTTAATCCCGCAAAACGAATCACCTGCTTCACTCATTCAATCAACTGATTGTTCAAATGTGTATTTGTTGGTCCAAAATGAGGATCATTCACAATAGTACGCAAACCATCTATGTGTGTTTTGATATCTTTAACGCCAGGTATAGCCTTGATTTGTTTTTCCATTTCATCTACAACAGCATGTGCCTGATTTGCAAGCGATGTCTTCATATCATCCATAAGTTGACCAGTCGCATGTTCAATATCAGCTTGTCTTTTTGTTTGTGATCGAGACATGAGATCCTCTCTGCGTGCTCTAGATAAATTTTGTGGCTTTTGAAGCCATTGACTTGCCTTTCCAATTCAATTGATATCGGTAATTACAAAAAATCATTTGGCAGTTGGTTGAACAGGATAGTATCCATATGTCATTAATCGTAACACTGATATCGCCGTATTAGGAGTTATTGGCAAACTAAGAGCATCGAGAAAACCATCTTGCTTCTCAGTTCATGTATTCGAAGCATCATCAACAGAATCATCATTTGATCATTCTTGCGACGCAGCTGCGGCATCTGCTTTTATTTTTGCTTCCTGTTCTGGTGTAATTTGTTTTACGCCTGAAACAACTGCCTCGGTTGCAAGTACTGCTGTCGCTGTTTGTACATCAGATGCAACACCCTTTTTTGCTCTTGCTTGGTCCATCTCAGCCAGATAGGAACGAAGTATTTCTCATTTTTCACTATCGAGTCGTCCTATAAGTTCTTGCTGTTCGGCAGGACTGAGAGAATCAAATGTCTCTTGATCAATAGCTTCATAAGCAGCAATGCTTGAAAAAATATCCAGATTTTTTGCATTCAGCTTTGCCATTTCCTCTTCATTGAGAGGAATTTCTTGAAATCACATATGTATGAAAATAAAAAATTATTTTGAATTATTCGTTGTAATATACTGTACAAGCTGTCGTAGAGTCATATCCTGCATTTTCGTCTGATCCAGATTCTTCGATTTGAGCCATGTATCGATCGTTGCCTGATCAATAGCCTTACCATTCATATATTTCTTATCTTGAGGGTTCGCTGGATCACCAAGAATAAGCTGTCGGAGCAGCCGCTTCATAGTTCATTTATGTATATTCTCTGCTATCAGCAAATTACCTGGAAGTGTGGCTGTATCCGATCGCAAAAGTTGTGATGAATCAGAAGAAAAGAAGAGATCATGTATTTTTACGTCAAGCATAACTCAACCAAGTGCTGCTATATGTTCCTGGTATGACCAAAGTCGTTTTTGATTGCCATTTTTCTCCAAAAGTTGATTTGCCTTATCAATTTGTTGTTGCTGTTCTGGGGATTCCCTTGGAACCATCTTCGTAAAATGACTTTTAACATCAGCATTTTCATTTTTCATAACCGAATCAAGCCATCACTTCGTGGCTTGTTTCATTTTTTCCTTAGTCTCTGGATCACCTGCAAAAATATCCTCAATACCTTTAATAGCTGCAGGAGCAAATGGTATCGCAAGGGCGGAAAAGAAAAATCTACCAAATTTTCCATCTTTACCACCCCACCATGTAATCAGTCCAACAAGGATAGCATAGATCGCAAGACTTCAGCTCTGATTTTTTCAGACCATATTACTAAGAAAATCGCCAAGTCCATTAGCTTTATCCCACTCTTTCTTAGGACCCATCCATTTATCAGAGAGTCCATTTTGAGAATGACCACCTTGTGGATTATTACCATTAAGAGCATTAATAATAGTGCTATCGAAAAACTGTGCATGACCTTGTTTTGATCATCAGATAACTTGAGCAAGCTTTGATTGAAACTCATTCATACTTGCAACTGATGATTGAAGAGAGGTATCCTTTGGGATTCCCCCAGCAAGGGAACTCATGAGGATCGACTTATCTGCTGGATCAATAGCTGGATCTCGTTTTATATCCATTATTTCTTCCCTACGAATCGGTTCACGAAGATTGTATTTTTTTGATAAATAAGTAGTGAATTCTTGACTCTGCACATTGGGGTCTTTGAGTTTTCCCTGTGTATCCGTCTTTGTTTTAACAAATTGAGCAAAGAGCGGTGAAGATGCGAGCAAGGCTTGTCGCCAGATATTCATATCTACCTTTGATGATGCAATAGTACTAGTAAAATCTACATTCACATCGTATCGATCACCAAGTTTTTGAAAAACAGAGAGTCAATTATTCGACTGAAGGCTCATATCATATTGTTGAGATCGAAGGCGGGCAATGAGGAGCGCTGCATGAAGAATTTTCGCATCTTCCGATGGTTCATTTTCAATCAATTCAAGAGTGACTTTCAGATTTTCAACATCAATTGTTTTTGTAAGTGTCTCATCCATCTTTTGTATTACTTGTTCTCTTTTTCCTATATTTTCAAGATCACTAATATTCGCAAGAAGTACATAATTTTTACCATCATTTGTAGGTACCCCCCAATAACCATTTGCAAATTGTTTTGGTTTATTCAATAATTCGACAGTTGAGTTCGCATCAAACTGAGCTATGGTACCAGTTGGTTTACCCTCCATATCATACAAAATAATAGATGTTGGTGACCCAACATGAACTGATATGCGATCTGGATCAAACTGACTTGGTGCAAGTATTCCTACAACATATGGAACATAGTCATTCTTCGTGATCATATCACGATAAAGTTGATTTTCGAATTTTGGAACCGTGATAGATCCTAGACTCGGCGATACGAGCGTTTCGGAATTTTGGGCCACAGTATCGAGCGATCGGCTCGGAATCCGATTGAAGAGTTGTCGTCCTCGTTCGACAGAAGCCATATCAAAAGATTCACTTCCAGAATTCCCAGCAATTGTCTTCCCATAATCTACTGTTGGTCGACCCGCAGCATCAACGCTCTGATTCGTTCTATCAGGCACGGAGATATTGTACATTCCTCATGTGTTTTCTTCGCCAAGTGAAGCAACTTTTGTATGAGAAGAACTATGTCAAAGGACTTGACCTTGTTTTGCTTTCGTATCAGCTAAAACAGCATTTGCATTCGCAAGATAGCGAACATATGCACGATAGCGAAAGTACGTTTTGATGTCTTCATAACTTCGTTTTAATTCAAGATCCGTTGGATGTTGTTCTGCCAATCCATCAAGGATATCAAAAACAGTCTTCATATTCGCATCAATATTTTTTGAAGACTCAATATCTTTCTGAAGATCGGTAAGTCGCTTTTGAACATCGAGAGGAATAATACTCTCAATGTTTGTTTTTTGATTTTCTACTGGTGCCATAGGAAAAATATAATATACGAGGATATAATCTCATATATTTCTCATTCGCACAAATATTTGCACTCCAATCGTCTTGACAGATCAGATATATAGAGCAATTGCAAGAGTTATCATTTGACAAAAGCCTTACGAACGAGAGAATTACAAAAAACTATGAAACTTTTTTCTGTCCTCACGAGCATTTTTCTCTCGATCATCTGTATCGGTAGTCCACTCTACGCAGCCGATCCAACACTTCCCGAAGCAATTGATAGCCTCCAATGAGTCGACACGATGGGACTCCCAGGGACAACACTCGTCGAAAAACGTGGACTCATCAGCTATATACTCACCAAACTCTTCTGGTCTCCGAGCGATGGTGGATATACCAGTGATAAATTTGGACGTATCAAGAGCGAATATCTCGATGTTGGTTCAAATATTACGATTGGAAATATTCCAATGATCAGTAGTAGTGGATCACTCACTGGATCGATTATAAGTGCGAGTGCGAACAGCGTGTCCCTCAATGGCGACATGTCACTCTCATGAAATCTCTCGATCACTGGTAATATCACACCAGTCAGCAATGATACATATGATCTCGGTGACAACTCACTCCGCTGGCGAGATATCTACGTGCAACGTAATGCGTTCAATGGATCCGATCGCAGACTCAAACATGATATCGAGACTCTCTCAGGATCGACGGATATCATTCGAGAGCTCCGACCAGTCAGATTTCGATGGAACAATGCAAGTCCACTCGATCCACAAGGATACGGATTTATCGCGCAAGAAGTGGAAAATATACTCCCAGATCTCGTGAAAGTATCGAACGACTCAATATTCACAAGACTTCTCAACTACAATGAATTCATACCGTTCATTGTAGCGAGCATACAAGACATACTCAGTCAACTCGATGTAATTATAGAGAAACAAACACAAATTACTCATCGTCAAGAAGAAATTGAGAGACGACTTGATAGTCTCGAAAATTCCCTATCATTACAAAAATAACTTTCTCTCTATGAAAAACAATCTTTTACGAGTTCTTGTCGGTCTTATGACTATCGGACTCCTTGCAAGTTGTACTGCAAAACCTGCAAATACTGCTACACAAACTGGAAATCCAACAAATGAAGCATTCTCAGACGTATCTCCAAAAATCCAATCTCTTGAAAAGTTTCAATCATGTATAAAAACAAGCGTGAAGACATGTGGAGAAGAAAGTGCTAAAATCCAAGCAAGGGATACAAACGATCTCTCTTGGTGTAACCTCATCGCTGATGAAAAAGCAAAACAATCATGTCAAACAAGTGTTATCTATAGCCATGCAATCACTGCACAAGATGAGAATATTTGTAAGGATCTCTCTGAAGATATGATGAAAGGTATGTGCCGATCACAAATTGTCTCAGCAAAAGCAACCAAGGCACAAGATATAACACTCTGCGATACACTCGAGACATCATCATCTTCTGGATCAGTAGCTGGATCTATGAGTGGTGCAAATATGACAGCAACTTGAGCAGTGATGAAGAATGCAAGCGATGATAAAAATAGTGAAATGTGCCGTATGCGTGTCATCCAATCTATGAATGTCATAAAAGCGAGCGAAAAGGCATGTGAGAAAATGAAGACCGAAGAGGGAAAAACGAATTGTGAGAGTTTCATGAAAACACTCAAAGATCGCGAAAAAGAGATGATTCAAGGAATGCCACCGATGCCTCCAGTTCCGCCATTACCACCATCGACTCAAAATCAACCAAAATAAAAACCTCCACATGGAGGTTTTTATTTTGTAATCTGAGGAATCATTGTTATGTTATGAAACATAACAAAAGACTCTGTCATCCTGAACTTGTTTTCAGAATCTACTTCCTATATTTTCCCACTCGTTGAGGATAGAGACTAGCCAAATGAATAGATTGCTCTGCATTGTTCCCCCTCGTTGATGGCAAGGTTCACCAGTCCAGCGAATCGCACAGATGTGATGAGTCGGTGGGTTAGGGGGAGCCGTATTAGACTATCCTTGCAAAAATCCTCGGCGGGATCTCATCAAATAAAAACACCATCCAACAACTCAAATAACCTATATCTCCACACTCCTCAAAAATTCCTCAAGAGTAATAATAGTAATATTCAAGTCTTCTGCCTTTGTACTCTTTGAACCAGCTTTTTCTCAGGCAATCAGATAATCTAATTCTTTTGATACAGATGTTCGTACCTGCCCACCATGTTTGAGAATAAGGTCATGAATCTCATCCCGACTATAGTTCTCAAAACTTCACGTTACACAGTAACTCTTTCCCCCAAGAAGAAGCTGATTTTCCGAGATTGGCAATGCTTCTGGAATATCCAAAGTTACTTCCTGGAGAAGTCGTGATATGAGGTCAAATTCTTCACCCACAAAAGACACAAGTGATGTAATCGTCTGAGGTCAGCAGTCATTTACGGAGAGGAGATCTTCACTATATATTCCATCCGCGAGTCAACGAAGGAATACAAGCAAATGAACTTGATCACGATGGAGTATTTCACTCATAAAGCGTGCGAGTGATCGCGCACTACTTCGTCCAACGAGAGGAATATTAAGTGCAATGAGCCATCGCTCAAGAGAGAAAGATCGAGCTTTCTCAATTTCTCACAAGAGATTGCCTATACTTTTGACACCAAATCCATCGAGTCATTCAAGTTCCGCTCGATGCATATCAAGATGATAGATCGATACAACGTCTGTGAGGTATCCCAATGAGAGAAAAATCTCAAGAATTCTCGTGCCCAATCCTTCTATATTTGCACCATGTTTGCTCGCATAGGTTTCGAGTGCACCGAGTCGTTGAGCAGGGCACAAATGACGGTTTGGACAATATACCGCAACCTTTCCTTCATCTCGAACGAGAGAGTGGTTACACGATGGGCAATTGGCAGGTGGATATATTACAGTTTCATCTCCTGTTCGCTCACTGACGATGCTACTCACAATATCAGGAATTACCTCACCAGCACGCTTTACAAAGACCATATCCCCGATTCGCACATCTTTCAGTGTAACTTCATCATAGTTATGCAGTGTTGCTCGAGAGATAGTTACTCAACCAAGATCAATTGGTTCCAGTAATGCCACTGGCGTAACAATACCAGATCGTCCGACACTATGTTCGATCGTAAGTACTCTCGTGCGCGCTTCTGTCGTTGGGAATTTATATGCTATCGCATAACGTGGATGATGTGCTGTATGTCAGAGTTGTTTCCAGAACGAGAGATTATCAACCTTCAATACGAGTCCATCAATTTCAAAATCAAATGCTTCCTTGAGTCTCACAAGATCGTCGATTTGAGATACAAATAAATTCATATCTGAATATGTTTCAAAAAATGGTGAAACAAGAAACCCCCAAGAAGTGAATAATCATACAAGTTCTCGATACGTTGTAGATCCAGCAATATCAATTTTGCTCTTCTCACTCGTGTAGGCATAAAAAAGCAATCATCGATCTTTGGCGACTTGTGGATCTAGCTGTCGAAGCGTTCCGGAAGCAGCATTTCTTGGATTTGCAAAGAGTTTATCTCATGCAAGAGCTCGCTCGCGATTAACTCGCTCGAACTGTGAACGTGGAAGAACAATTTCTCCTCGGATCTCTATCCGTTCTTTGTACGCAATAGCCATAGGAATACTTGGAAGACCAAGAATATTCACAGTCACATCCTCTCCTTCACGACCATTTCATCGAGTCAGAGCACGTTTGAGTACACCATCAACGTAGAGGAGAGAGAGACCAAGTCCATCGAGTTTTACCTCAACACTATATCCAGACAGTATATCTCATACTCCTAGTTCATTGTTAATTCGAGTGTTAAAATCCAGAAGATCTTCCGCATTATACGTATTCGCGAGAGAAATCATGGGTTCATCATGGATACCTTTTGAGAATTGACGAGAGAGCGCATTTGCAAAGCGATTGGTTGGGGAATTTTCAAAGACTTGCCCTGCTTGTTCTTCTGAACGAAGAAGATAGGCAAAAAGAACATCCCATTCTTGATCACTAATAACAGGATCAGAATCAATATAGTAACGATAATTATGTTCTTGAATAACCCTCTGAAGCAATTCGATATTAGGTAGCGTAAGTATCGAATTTGAGCGGGCAAGGGATAAAAATCGTTGTGACTCATCAAGAAGAGAGAACATAAAAATGCAGGAAAATTTTCCTGCATTGTATTGAGTTTCACGTATTGGTCGAGAGGATTATACTTGTTCTTGTCTGCGAACATACCAGTATCCACCAATGAGGGCAATCAGAAGCATCGCAGCCATCAACCCTGGACCAGTTTGTACCTTTGTCGCCATACCAATATTCGGAGAGAGAGTCTTTCCATCACTACAGAGAGCCTTGATAGCAAAATCTTCATACTTGATAGCACCTGATGCTATGTAGATTTTGTACATAGGATCTTTCGTATCAGCTACAAATTCGAGTTCTCCACTTCCACTCTTCTTATAGACTTTATATCCCTTTGAATTTTCAACACTCTTCCAGCTAATAATAGATACTCATTTTTCACTTATCACCTTGATGCCACCAACATCTCCTACGATACAAGCTTGTGAACCTGCCGCGTTGAGTGTCATGGCAACCTCTTGGATACTTGATATAAGTCCTGAGATTTCGGCACCATCCTTATCGAGAGCAGATACCTTTACAAAATATGTCGCGGGACTTACACCATCAATATACCATGTATAGAGCCCTCCAGAACCTATTTTTGATCGGTCATAGGTAATACGTTCAGTCGTAAGAGCATCCTTACCAGTTCCATAGAGAATCTTGAATTTTGAGAGCTCTGCTGGTGGATTGACAACATTAAATTGAAAATTGAGTTTTGATCCTTGTTGTTCGATCTTGATATTCTCAAACTTTGCCTCTGTTTTTGCAGGCGCCGTTGAGGCAATCACTTTAAGAGTTGCGGCCTTTGGGACTGTAGTTGATTTGCCAAGATCATTTTTAATCGTTACAGATACATCGTAGCTTCCAGTTGCTGATGGAGCAACAAGCTTTCCCTCATAAACACCATCTTTCGTTTCCTTGAAGTTCTCTACGAAGTCACCAAGCATCACTCGGACCTCTGAAAGCTTTGGCTGTGCCTCGAACGAAACATCAAGTGATGATTTTGCTTCAACCGATAACCCCTGCTTAACACTAAAATTCTTGATTGATCAAGTATCTTCTCACTTCTTCACAACAATTTTCTGACTCTCACCAATAACCTTATCATTTCCATCGAGAACTTTCACTTGGAGAATGTTTTCAGATTGAGTGATATTCTTGAGAGATGCGATAAATTGCCCCTGATCATCACTCGTCACTGTTGTTATGAGAGAACTACTCAGCCATAGCTGTACTTTGGAATTTTTTTTCGTTGTACCAACTACCTCGATCGAATCAGATGAGAGAATAGTTCCGCTCTCTGGAGAGATAATCGATATCTTCTCAGAAAGAGTTGATGGTGTAGTCGGAGCTCATGAACCAGGTGTAACGTCTATGATATAAGTTCCATTAAGTGACGTATTCACAAGATCACCAATATTGACGAGCATCTTTCCCTCTTTTGTAAAAGATAATCCCTTTGAAAAAGTCTTTTTACCCGCATCACCACTGGTAAATGTGTATCCATCTTGACCATATGGAACGGTTGCTTTTGAATCTTTATCTACAAATATGAAGATACTTCCATTATAATTTTTGTCGATAGAGCCATCTTTTGCGACTGCTTTGACAGTAATATCGATCGCTTCTCCCACGGCAGCGGTCTTTACGGCTTCAATTTCAAAATGATCAGCACTATCTGCAAAGGCAAATGGTGCGAATGGAGTGCTCACGAAGGAGATGATACTCAGAAGAGCTAGAATTCTTTTCATAAAAACAAGAGATTTTGTAGGGATTGTATTCTCGAGAGAGAAAAAGAAAAATAGGATTTCAAAAAAACGATTGACGATAATCTATTATACATTCATATGAATGATATTTCCTTCGGAAATAATATACTCTGGAACGAGAACTTCATGTTGAGTCGTGAAAAAAGATAGGTACGAATCATAGAGTGATGTGAGTGTCAAAATATGTTCACGATCAAGTTCAGCAAATATATCATCAAAGAGAAGAATGATTTTTTTATCTGGACGACTTGCAGCGATATAGCGAATTTGCTCGGACTTGAGCGCGAGAAGGAGTGTCTTGTTCTCTCATCGTGAGAGGTATTCGCTACTCGACACATCCCCATGATGTGAATGAATAACGAATCAAAAATCATCGTGTTGTGGTCAGATACTCGTATGTCCACTCACAATATCTCTCGATCGACATGATCAGAGTGCTCAGAGAAAATCAGAAGCATGAGAATATGAATCAAGATCGCTCGAAGTATACCAACTCACATTATGATTTTTTCCAAGAAGTGACTGGAGATGTTCACTCGAAAGAGACATAGATGAGAAAAAACGATCTCGTAATAGCTTAAGTTCCCAGGCGGCATCTGCATAGATTCTATCCCAATCATCGAGGAGATCATCTGACTGATCTCGGTCTCGAATTTTTTTCAGAAGAGCATTGCGAGACTTGAGTGCACTCTCAAATTTTTTTATCACCTGATGAGCGCTTTGATGAGATAGAAGGAGTGTCTGATCTACAAAACCCCGACGCAAGCTCGGCGAGAGATAGAGAATATTCATCTCGAGAGGTGTGAAGAATACGCTACGATATTTCTGCTCTTCCAGATATTTTGATCGAGAAAGTTTATGTCACTGAAGATGATAAGCGATATTCGTCTGGTAAGAAAGTTCAAAAACACGAGGTATTAACGATGTCATATCACGCATCTCGATATGAAATTCATTGCCTCACTCTGGAACAAAATCCCCAAACGAGCGATCTTTTGGGGGAAGACCATTCGTAAGGAGAAAAATTGCCTCGAGAAGTTTACTTTTACCAGATCCATTTGGACCTATGAGAACATTTCTCGTTCAGGAACAAGAAAAAAGCTCCGATGATCTATGGGCAAAAGGCGAGAGATGAATATCAAACACACGCTAGATGATCGCAGGTAAAGCAATTTGATGAGCAATGACTCGCTGTGGTGACACAGACAGAAGTATATCTCATTTGGATCGATCTGGGATTGATGGGATATCATTTCGCATCAAAAGTGGTGATTTAATGACTGATAAATCCACACTACTTGTATCTACCGATGATAATTCTTGCATATAATCAAGCATATCATTGAGACTCTTGAGGTAAGGGGTTGGGTCAATAACATTGCTATTGAGAGCAGAGAGACGAAAGAGAGTTTCGATTCTTTCTTGAGTAAGCATAATTTTTATTTATAATCTCCGCTATTATAGGATTTATTCTCTCAAATCAAGAATGGCTTCACAAGAATGACTCCCGCTCTCAAATCCAACCACAACAAATCCATCCAACAGCGAAGGTATCAATGCTCCCACAACGGTCGGAACTCCACCACCAAAAGGAGAACAAATACCCACTGCAAAGAATGTAGAATCACCTCTTCTCCAAAAACTCACGCCACCACCGCTTCATGAAGCTGTATTGACTGGGGGTATCTATGTAAGGATTGATCGTGCGCTTGATGTTATTCGTCTTCTTTTTAGTATTGTAGCACTTCTCTATTTTGGAACACGGATGATGGTACTATCAGGTATGATTAGTCAAGAATGGGCAAAATATAGTCTCTACCTCGAGCCAGGACTTTTCCTCTTGGTATGTCTCTATCTCGGACAATGGATCGCAAAATTTGCAGTCAGTGCTTCTATTCGGTTTGCATCGATACGATTTGTGAATATCGGAATATCTGCAATTTTAACGATTGCATATACACTCTACTGGGGTCATATTCTTCAGTTCTAAATTCATCTTACACTCTCAATATGTTTTTCTTTCACCGTTTTTCCTCCATCTTCCTTCTTACATGAGTTATGATGAGTCTTACAAGTTGTGGATCAAATAATGATAATACTGCACTTTCTCAAGATACAGGTGCCGCAACAAAAACATTTACTCCGCTCGAGATTCAAGTACCATCATCTTGGTCATGAGTCGAGCTCAATATGGATCCGCCACCACGACAATGAGAGCTGATCAGAACCTTTGTCTCGGACAAATCCTACGCAGGATTTAAAGAAAATTTTACGATCCTCAAAGAGACCTATCACACGAATGGAAGTGGTCAGGCTCTCCCAACACAGGCAAGCTATCTTGCTCGATCGATCGAAAGCGCAAAACCAAGCTATCTAAGTCATATGCTCATAGCAGACAAAAAGACTGTATTTGCAGATGATAGTGAGTGAATTACGAGCATATTCGATGCTCAATACAATGACCAATGGCCAAAACGACGTTTCGTACAGACAGCAAAAATCTGCGGAGAAAATATTTATTTACTCACGTATGCACTCTCACTCAATGGGAATACAGATGAAGCTTTCACACTTCTCAAGACAGCAAAGTGTATTAAATAGAAATATCCTCTAGAAACGTCAAGCAAAAGAGAATTGATTTCTCTCAAAAATCCATATCCTGCAGACCCATCCACTACTGAATCCGTATCACTCCGATATCTGACAGTAGCAATATGGGCGAGGAATGAATGTGAAAGCTTTGTTAATTGTGAGTCTCGTTATTATTGGAAATAGTAATGCTTGTGCTGATTTCTCTCTTGAGGCAAAATGCCTCAAGGATGAACGTACAGGCATCATTATCACCTATAATGACAGTGGCGAGCCAATAGTGGTTAAGGATTGTGAAAATCCAGAAAGTGCAAAGCTCTTCTACTGGAGAGCACGCTATATTCTAGCTGTATCTAAAGGTGAGAAAAAATATGTCACTCAATGTTTTGTGAGTGCAAAATCACCTATGGAGAAG
>ERZ724508.762-NODE-762-length-21486-cov-8.506836_pt1 | contig 21486 bp, 33 predicted proteins | sample MGYA00376041_ERZ724508 | MGnify/ENA primary metagenome ERZ724508 (study PRJEB28724, sample SAMN07190887) | wastewater metagenome | isolation source: effluent of sewage treatment plant in Hong Hong | place: USA: Christiansburg, Virginia | collected 2016-03-01 ...
GTGTTTGTTTTTAATTTGATTGAGGCTATTTGGTTTGAGCAGGATAGAGTTCCGAACGTTACTCTCCTCATCGAACTATTTGAATTAATCTGTCGGTTTGCGAGAGTGCCTCGCAACATTCATGTAGGCATCTTCGTAGCTGCTCAAGCGCTTTGGTTGTTGTTAGAAAAGGTGCTTGTCTAAATTTTTCTTGATTCTCAGCCATCTACTCTCGAGAGGAGGGAGGTATTAGCTGTCGCCGTTATACTTCGCCAATTCCTCGGAGTCTGAGATATCGTCGTCTATTCTGCTTGATGCTTCAGATGCTTCTTGGTCGTGTTCTCTTTATTGAAGGCCAGCTCTTAAGAAAGCCTTCTGCTCATAATTCTTTGCAATGACATCTTTTAACTCCTCGTCAATCTTTGCAATGTTGGCCCTAACCTCAACGAGTTCCTGAATTCGGTCACGAGACATTCTCTGGCATAGCTAGCCCTTCTGTTGGTAATCCGTCACCATTCGAAGCTTGTAATTCTCCAAGCTCGCATACTGCTCCACCATAATAGCATTCTTCCTATATCGTTCCTCATCTGCCTCAAACTGCTCAATCTGCTGCTCTTTAGACTTGATGCTCTTCTCCAACTCTGACAGCTCAGCTATGGCTTTGTTAACTTTTTCCTGAGACATTCGATATGCACTCATTACGACTGACCTATCCTTCAGCGATGACTCGTGTTCCACCTGATGCATTTCAAGCTCTTGCTCGAATTTGCGAGCCCACTCGAAGTCGTTGTTGTTACATTTAATCTCTCTCCTGATCTCTATGATCGCCCTTTTTTTCTCCTTGAGATTTCCGTGCAGTTGCTTGACTGTCGACTCTAATTATGCCTTCTTTTGCTGTCCCTCAACTAAACGGTCCATTTGCTGTTTCAACTGCTTCTTCAAGCCAATCTCAATCAGATCCCTGGTTTTATTAATGTTTTCAAGGTCCGCTCCAGTAAGGGTCACTCCTCGCAGGTCATCGAGTGAACGTGATACGTAGCCTGCCATGCGTTCGAGTTTGTATTCAAGCTCGTAGATCATTTCAAGGTTCTCCAACTCTTGGTCCTCCGCTATCTGATTAAGCTTTTCGATCCTAATCGTAGAATCAGTAGCCCTGGTTGCTTGGGTATCTGCACGGAGTTGTTTGTTGCCTACTAGACGCTTCCTCATGGATGCATACGACTCGGCAAACTCAATAAGTAATATCGAATAAAATACAATGGCTTCGACTGACTTCAAAGGATTAGTTAGACTGCTGAAGTGATCCTGTTACGCACGAGTCTGCGTATGCGCTATTGAAACCACCATTATGCTTGATGTTCAAGAACTAAGATTCGGGTTCTTTGATACGGCAATTTGGTCTGGCGGAGACCCTTGCTACCACTTAATCGATTCCAGTGGCACGAGACACTCTTATTAGTAACAAACGTCAAGTAGATTGCTCACTGGAAACATTCACTATTCAATTGCAGAGGGTGACAGTCAAGCCATCATCAACCTGCAAGTCTCACATCCGCCCTATACTGTCTTTCAAACCAATAGCTCAGGCTGTATAAAATTATTGCTTCATGAAGCCGTTCAACAGGAAGATGGACTTCCGCGTTACTGAAACTAATGTTGCCAAACGGATACCTGCCTACTGCGATCCTCGATCCGTGTACCAACCCCCCAAGCTAAAGCGGCAATCTGACCTCGATTACCGAGATTTGCGGTTCGATGATGAGGAGTTTACATCTGGCTACACAAGCTTCGCAGACAAACGAGTGATGAGTCAGCAGGAGATATCACAAGGTTCACCCGATCGCTCTGCGAATCCAAACCGAAGACCCAAAGTAGGATCTCGAGAGAGGTTAAGGGAAACCTCCGCAGGTCGTGAATCTCCTGAGCCCTACAAGTACCGCACTACGTTTACTAGTAACAGTCTGCTGCCACCAAATTTTTCACCTCAAATCGGACAACATAGGTATGCGCAGCCAATACAGCAACCTTACGCCCCCATGCGCAAGAGTTATGATTTAGGGGCTAAGGAGGAACTCTACGACAACGTTTCGGAACGTTCCCGCTAGCTGTCAAGCATTGAACAGACGCTGAACAACTTGTCTTGCAAAGTATTTAACGCCAAGAAAGAGCTTGAGAAGAAAAATGATCGGCATAAGGAGCAGCGCTTTCAACCACGCTACATCATCCTTGAGCAGGACGAATGCCCTCCGAGCAAGGAGGACTAAGAGTCTCAAAAATCACAGGAATCGACCAACACCATTCGAAAGAGCCCTTCAGTTAGAATTTCTTCCTTAGTGCAAAGCATCCCAAAACCGAAGGACAGTCACGGCTTTGAGACGAACCCGTATTCCCCACGCAAGCACAACATCTACTATGTCTCCGAAATTATTCGTGCAATCAGCGATCGGAACTCCATCGCCCGAGAACACTTGGTAGGCTCCATAAAAATACTCAAGTTCCTCGAAAACGAGTAACTGCCCTCTTACAGCGACATCGAACACCGAAAACTGAACCTGCCCAAACGCTAGCAATACAGGGACAAGAAGACACTCGTCTTCGATCTCGATGAAACCCTCATTCACTGCAATGAAAACGCAGAATCACCTTCCGACGTAACCCTCACCATCAAAATGTCAAACGGTGAGCAGATCGATGCTGGAATCAACATCAGACCCTACGCAATAACCTTGCTCAACCAGCTGGTCAAACATTTCGAATTGATAATCTTCACAGCCAGCCACAGCTGCTACGCCGATGTCGTGTTGGACTACTTAGATCCTGAACGACAGCTGTTTCAACACCGGCTCTATCGGGAACATTGTTACGAAAGCGACAAAGGCATGTACATTAAGGACCTTCGAATAATCAACCGACCTCTCAGCGATATGGTGCTGATCGACAATGCAGCCTACTCCTACTCCTTCCAGCTGGAGAACGGTATTCCAATACTGCCGTACTACGAGGGCAGCAACGATTTCGAATTGAAGGCTCTTGAAAGCTACCTGGCAAAGCTCCCAGGCTGCAAAGACGTCCGAGAACTCAACAAGAAGACGTTCAAGCTGCACCATTACGGAAAGTTCGATTCACCGGAATAGCTCGTTGAGGAACTCTACACCCGCTGACCACCACATGACATCATTCTGTGATATTGCTTCCAAATGTTTATGGCGGTGGACAGTATGCATCAAGCTGATTGCTTGTTCTAGTACGAGAATCCTGCGTCAGGGAATTGCTTACCTTGGTAGAGTGGCTCTTCCGTGTGGGAGTCACCCGACTTGTAAGATTCCACCTCAGTAGAAGTAAACTCCACGTCGAAGTTGCTGATATCTGTCTCGCTCGACACCATCGGTATGAACGGTGCTTTAATAGTCCTGTTCAGAACTGCCTGCCAATTCGTAGTGTCGAACCAAGCATGTTTCTTCACTTCTCCTGCTCCCTTCGCACCTAAGCGTTTCTTCGAGTTCTTCTCGAGAAGACCCTTGAGCAGAGACTGCAGCTTCGGAGACAGCTGAATTATTACTTGATGTACGTTCTTTGGGATTTTGACGTCAGCATTCCGGATATCCTCGAAAAGCTGGTAACGGTTTTGAGATTCAAACGGAGGATGGCCAGTGACCATTTCCATGATGAGACAACCAAGGCACCACCAATCAACGGCCACCCCATGCCCCTGCTTTTAAATGATCTCCGGGGCAAGGTATTATGGAGTGCCGCACACAGACATCGCAGACTCATCGTTCTTGGTGAGGATCTTGCTGAGGCCAAAGTCCGTCAGTTTGATGTAGCCTTTTTTGTCGATTAAGACGTTCTCTGGTTTAAGGCTGAATCGTGTATGGGGTACTCACGATAGATAATGTTCTTTTCATGGAGGGCTTAGAGTGCCAGCACAATTTGACTGCTGTAGAATTTCGCTCTGTATCAGCTCTACAGTTACTGTTCCTCGGATATGACCTACTTGGATTGTAAGAGGCCGAAGAGCTCGCCGCCCGGGCAGTACTCTAGAACGAAATAGAGTTTCTTGATGTCTTGAAAGCTGTAGAAGAGCTTCATCAGGAAAGGATGGTCCATGTTCACCAGCACCTGGCGTTCTGTCTGAATGTGCTCCTACTGTTTCTTCTCGGCGATGAACTTCTTCTTGAGCACCTTCATGGCATACACCTCATCTGTCTTTTTGTGCTTGACCAGCAGCACCTTTGCGTAGGTTCCCTTCCCCACCACACTTAGCAGCGTGAAGTCGTCAATAGTCATCGCCATTCCGAGGCAATAATATATTTATCAATTATACACGGATCTCCACGCGGGTTGGCAGCTCGACTCCTATCCAATTTTTTCAGGAGAAAAGGGTGCCGCATTAAACTACTTTGACTCTCGGATCTTTGATAGAAATATTTAATGGTAGGGAGTAATCCGAGAATGTCGCAATCAATTACTTCTTTGCTTTCCAACCTACCGAATAAATGGCTTTTACTGCTAAAGCAGCAGGTTGCATCACATCATAATGCCAGTTATATCGGTTCTGAGGCATTTGCGTTAAAAAGTAGCAGTTCGTTCAATCAGGACCCAATGATGGCAATCATTAACGAGATCATGCTGATCAGAATAGCGGCCAGCGTTGATAGGACAAACACGAAGAAGGGGACTACGTTGCCTCGACCAATACACTTTCCCACCCAAGGGCAGTGATGGTCGTACCCCTTGATGCAGGCATTGCAGTAGGAACAGTGGCGTGTTGCTGGGCGTGTGTGAATTCCGCATGGACGGCATAAAAATAGTTCTTCCGAGGTTGAGATAATTCGCTAGTTTGTGCGGGCGACCCCTGGATTGAGTAAGCCTGCCAGTAAATATGAAAGATTCTGCGTGAGGTTGACATAGAGAACAGCCTTCTTGATCACTATGTCTACATTCTGGATGCTCATGACAACGTAGGTGACAGTGCTGAGGATTACGATGAATGTCAGTAGAGCGGGAAGGAAGAAACCAAAGTCAGGTCCAGTGTTCAGGAGTTCTATTCCACCCAGCACCAACAGTGGCTTCAGCTTGCATTATTTCTTGAGGATGAGGGTTGGAGGTTCATCAGATGTTGATTGCCGAGTATCTGATACCGTACTGACCAGCTGCGTTTCCACATCCTTCCTCTCCTCGAAGTTGGGGTCTAGTGAAGAGTTTCTGCTTGCTTCCTCTTCCTCCAGACCAGAGAATTTCATATGTAATTATACAGTTCAGGGCACATCACGACTTCTTCAGTTTCTTTCTTTGTTCGTAGCGCAAACGAGCCTCCGTTAACTTTTGCTCGAGCGATAGTTCACGCTTGCGCTTCTTGGTTTCTTCATCTTATTCTTCCTTCGGCTGAACTGCCTTTTTTGGCTCGAATTTCATTCCAGCCAACCGAAAGATGTCGATATCCTTGGTTCGTGCCATATAGGGCAGGATCCACTCACCATCTACCGCACTGATAGTCCGCATCACTGGGACACCGAATCCCGAACCCAACTCTGTGAATACCACATACTTCGGGTATAATTCCTGAACCGACAGAGCACAAGTCGGATCCAAACTGACTACTGTGCCCTCGGGGTACATCAGCAGATAGTTCTCTGCGTTGTTCATGATCTTAGCTGAGTTAAAATAGAACCCTGTTGCGAGTGCTTTACGGAGCAGCGTTCTTACGTACTCCGGAGGCAGCTTCTTTTCGGCTTGTTCTATCTCTTTGTGGTCTTGGTAGTTATGATCCTTTCGGTAGAATCTCTTGCAGAGCTCGATATTGCACACACCTAGTATCTCGTACAGTTGATTCTTGATGTTCTCAGCTTGCCGCATAGCTCTGAAGTTCATGAAATTCTCTTCGCAGTATTCGTTGCTAAACTGGTTCTATGTCCACTTGCGGTAAGCTGCCAGCATTGTCTCGTGGTCTCCAGTCGGGTGATAAAACTCTTTCATCTTCTCCATAAAACTGCGTTAAAAACTGTTTACTTGTTGTATTACTCTTCATTGATGCGCAGTACCTTTTTCCAAATGCTTTCGGTCGACAGCAGGCTCACCAGGGTTATCATTCGCTCCTAACAGCCGTACAACAGACTGGTGATCAATGCTTTCGAGTAAGGAGGCTCCAAGGGAAACTTACACATTTCGATTCCGAGCTCGGTTATCTCACCGTTATCGTTCAACGCGTTCAGAAGGTAGAGTTCACTCAATGCCTTGAAAATTGCTTGTTTATCTGGGTTCTCCATGTACTCGAAGTTAATCACATCGTTGATCCTCATTGATTTCAGAGTTAAGATGACGTTTGTCAAGGACACTCTAAGGATCTATGGGGTCGCGAAGTCTTTCATCTACTCGTAGAACTTTTCAGCATAAAGACGAAGGCATTTTCCCTCTTGGGTACGACCTGCTCGACCTTTTCTCTGGATTGCTTGTACCTTTGAGATTGGAATTGTCACAAGAGTGTCCATGTTTGTCTTGGGGTTATAGGTCTTCTGCTTGACGAATCCGCAGTCGATCACAAATCCAATCTTATCGATGGTAAGAGAAGTCTCAGCGATGTTCGTGGAGAAGACTACTTTTCGGATGCCTTCTGGCGTTTTCTCGAATACCCGTGCCTGCTCTTCGTTGCTGAGTGCACCGTATAGTGGGTAAATGATCATGCCAGGTACGTCTCGGCCGCGGTGCATCAGTTCTTCCAGCTTCTCGTAACACATCCTGCGTCAACGAAAGGCATACCTGGTGGCTATCTAACACTCCTCAGATCCTGTCAGGAATACCAGAATGTCTCCTGGTCCTTCATGGAGATGCATACGAATTGCTGATTTGACTGCCTCCTCGATGCGCTGCGAATGATGAATAGGGAAGTACTTAACTTCAACTGGAAAGAGCTTACCGTGCATCTGCAGCACCGGACAGTTGCTATAGTAATTGGAGAATGTTTTTGTGTTGAGAGTTGCACTAGTGATGATGAGTTTGAGGGTTCCCTTGCGGTATTACACTGCTTTCTTGATCAACGCAAACAGTATATCCGTATAGAGACTCCTTTCATGAGCCTCGTCGAGAATTACGATTTGGTACTTGAACAGGAAGGGATCGCTGATGCACTCTCTCACAAAGATTCCGTCTGTGACGTATTTCAAGCGTGTTGCGTTGCTGGTCTTGTCGTCGAATCGAATGGTATAGCCTATTTCCTGTCCGAGCACTTTTGAACGCTCATAGCAGAGCCGGTCCGCCATGGACACTGCTGCCATTCTGCGAGGCTGCGTGATTACTAGCTTGATCTCCTCAATGGGCTTGACCTTATTGGAGCGGTATTCCTCTACTTCTTGTTGCCGCTTTTTGATTTCTTCTGCGACCTCCTTGGAGTCAATCAAGTATTGAGGAAGTTGGGTCGACTTGCCTGAACCAGTATCACCGGTGATGATTGTGAAGTTGTTCCTGCACACCGTCTCAACGATGCGATCCTTGTACTCGTAGATGGGTAGTCCTCGCTGGAACTATTGAATGCTCTCCTGCATGAATTATAAACGAGCACTCTTGGAGAATCTCTCGATATAATTTACAGGATGGAAAGTGTACGCACCTTAAGCTATTGGTGCCACCAGTGCAAACGCGCATTCGTGCAATAGTCTGAAGATGTGAAGTGCCCCTACTGCTCCGGAGACTTCTGCGAAGAAATAACCACTGAAAATAGTCCAGTAGGCTACGTGCCCTACGAAGTGAGACACGAGCGACCTCGAAACTTGACCCGCCGTATTCAGCAAAGCTGGATAATCAACCATGGCCCTGGACCAGTGTTTGCGTTCACAAACCAAGACCTGTTCGAAAATACATACATGAACAATGTGCTGGAGTACCTCCGCCGCATCGATCCAAACCGATACGGAACACCACCAGCCAGCAACGATGAGATTAGCAAGCTCGAGAAGGTGAGGTTTGATAAGGACCAGGCCGAAAAGGGCTTTGATGAATGTTCGATCTGCAAAGAGGCGTTCACGAACGACGAGCAGCTGGTCAGGATGCCTTGCGGCCACTTAAACCACGAATAGTGTATTGTACCCTGGCTCAAGTCTCATAATTCCTGCCCGCTCTGCCGTCATGAACTTAAAACCGATGATCCGGACTACGAACAGCGCAAGGTTCAACGAAATCAGCAGCAGTAGCAACGCAGATGATGCTTTGTACTTGTGTATCCTCACTCCTTCGAATCATGCCAAAAGTTATTGGTTAGAAGTATTAGGCCAGATGGCTACGAGAAAGAAACTCGGCTTGAAGTAGGAGAACTTTGAAAGCCGAGACAGCGCCTCAAGGATATTATATTTAAAAAATATTTAAATCATGGCATCGAGTCTGCGCACCGTCAGCGCATTCCAGAGTCTCCTCAAGGAGGACGACTACGATCTCAAGGAGGCTGGTCTGAAGTCACTTCTGAGCAACGTTAACCTCCATTGGAGCGACATTGCCAATAACATTGGCGATATGTACCATTCCACTTACGTAGTGAGAGCCTCTTCCGTGATCCAAAGTTCAAGAATCAGCAACTGGCAGCCATACTTCTCTCCAAGCTCTACTTCCACCTCAACGACTATAAGGAGGCACTCAACTACGCACTCAAAAGTGGAGCATACTTCAACGTTGATGACCACAGTGACTTCACCGAGGTGCTTGTCAACAAGAGTATCGAATGCTACATTGAGCATGCTAAGAAGAGCTTGCCATTGGAGTCTGGTGAGCGCTACAAGGAGATCGTCGATGGAATGGTCGAAAAAAGTTTGAGGAAGAGAGAGTACAGGATGCCATTGGGCATTGCTCTGGAGTCTTACGACCTCGTCCTAGCGAAGCGCATCATCGCTGAGATTAATTACCATGAGTTAGTCGAAGCCGTGCTGCCTCACCTCGACTACATGGAACCAGAGTTCAAACATAAAGTGCTGGTCGAGATAAGCCAAAAGAAGATGAGCGAAGGTAAGAGAAAAGCTTATTCAGCAACCACCCCAATTCAGTATATCAACTTGGTTATCATGTTCAAGTACAATGACGACTTTGCGACAGTTAGCGCGTTGATCTACGAACTTGTGAAGCGCAAGGAGCTTGAGATTGCGTACACCCTGGCTCTCGAAGTCAGCGAGATGCACGGATTCAACTCCAAGGTCGCTAAGGCCATTCCTATCGAAGTAGGATTCGAAAAGGAACGACGTGATTTGATCTTCATCCTCGATGGAAGATTCAAGGAGGATTTACACCGAGCCTACCTTCAGAATTTTGCAAAGACAGACCCGCACTACCAAAACGCATTGAAGGCCATCGAGCTTAAAAACTCGGTGGCTCACGGGAGTGCGCAACTTGCCATCGCTTTGCTGCAGGCCTATACTCAAGATGACTCGTTCCTCAAGGTACCTGCGAATCTGGAATGGGCTGCAAAATCGACTCACTGGGCTAAGTTCGCTGCCATTGCTTCTCTTGGTCTCATCCATCGGAATGTTCGTTCAATGGACCCACTTAAGCCCTTCTTGCCTGAAGCTAACAAGAACGTAGTCAACCATTTCCCCAACGGAGGAGCCATGTATGGATTGGGTTTGATATTCGCTGGTACCAACAATCCTTAAGTGCTCGGCTACCTAACTAGCATGACTGCTCACGCTGAGCATTCCAAAAACGACGTCATCATGCACGGTGCTGCACTCGGACTCGGTCTAACGGCCTTCGCAAGCAGCAATTCAGGAGCAGGCAACCGGTTAAAGGAGTTGATGAGCGTTAACAACTCAGTCATCGGTGAGGCTGCTGCCTTGGGTATTGGATTGGTGTATGCTGGAACTGGTAATGAGATGATTCTGAGCGAGCTGGCCAACTCAGCAGACGAAAGCGATCATGAGAAGATCCTTCGGTCGATTTGTCTGAGCATTGGTATCGTAAATTTCGAGCTTCCATCTAAGGAGTACCTTAAGAACATTGAGAACAACCCCAAGCTTAAGTTGGCAGTCCCCATGTACCTCGCCATGGCCTATTTTAAAACCTCCAATCACGAAGGCATCAGAAAACTACTGCAGTGTGCCAACGATATCTCCAACGAGGTCAAGCGAGCCGCTGTTATAGCTCTTGGGTTCGTGATGTACCACGACCCCCATTTGGTTCAGCTTATCCAAATGATGATCTACAGCTACAACCCATCCATTCGGTACGCATGCGCCATGGCACTTATGGTCGGAGCAAGAGACTCCAAGGAGGTCATTGAGTTGATTTGGCCGCTACTTACTGATGCTGTTGACTATGTGCGACAAGCAGCCTTCATCAGCATCGCTGTTCTCCTCCAAGTGAGTACTGTCCAGTCCGAGCCCAAGCTTGCTGACTTCCGCAAGCTGATAACCGACACGATGGGAAAGAAACACGAGGAAACACTTGCGAAGATGGGAGCGATCCTCGCAACAGGAATCCTAGACATTGGAGGTCGAAATATGGTGGTCTCACTGACTACAAGATCTGGTGTGGCCAAGATCGAAGCTGTTGTGAGCATGCTCGTATTCAGCAACTTCTGGAACTGGTTCCCCTACATTAATTTCATTGGTCTGACGCTGACTCCAAGCGCATATATTGGAGTGACAACAGATTTGAAGGTGCCAGCGAACTTCCAGCTGAGATCAACCGCCAAGCCAGGAACCTTTGACTATCCTGCTAACATTGTTAAGGAATAGAAGAAGGAAGAAGTCAAGAAGGATACCAAAGTGACTCTGTCGACAACTATCAAGGTCAATGCTCGAGCAAAGCAAAAGAAGGCTGGCAAGGGTGGAGCAGATGACCTCGATTCAGAGCTCAGCTTATCCCACCAAGTGAGCCTCCTCAACCAGCAAAGCCTCGCACCTCCTCAACTTCATGCCTCTGCCAGTTCAGTCATGCCTAACCTTCCAGCTCTTAGTCAACACCTTTCGCTTCCAGTTGTGGATGAATCCCTTCCCAAAGAGCACGAGAAGGAGAAATAATAGGTACAATTTGGTTCTATTCAGAAAAAGGAGGAATTGTATACAGTTCTCAAGAACCCTCATCGGGTTGCTGAAAAACAGCGGAAATACATCCAGTTCGTTGCAGAGGCTCGTTACCACCCGATACTTCCCGAGAGAAAGATCGGAATATGCTTCTTGAAGGACAGCCAGCCAGGAGTTCCGGATGAATACTTATTCCACGCCAACTCCGAAGAGCCGAAGCCTGCTCCAGCCGAGCCTGGAGCTTCATCCAATGGTATTCCTGCTCCTCTTGAGCAGGTTCCTGAAGTACCCGAGTCGTTCGTCATGGATGAGGAGGACGAACAGAGTCTCAAGCACAACAAGGAATAGTGATGCTTGTTCGGATCAGATTACATTAAACCGAAAGTTCGAAGATAATGAGAGTTTTTCGTGCTTCCTCCGTAAAAGTTTATGCTTGTTGAAACTCTTTTGTAAATTTCTAACCACTCGAAACAATGTCAGTTATCGCAGGCCCACAACCAATCCGTGATCCAGAGAAATTCTCTGACTCCTCCACTCCAGCAGTCATCAGCCTTATCACAGGGCTCAGGCTCAAGACCAAAGTCAATATTCGCTTCCCCGAATTCACTGAAAACCCCATAGTGTACCGCCCGGCTTCAATCGCATTTGCCATTCGTGGTAGCTCGGAGTTCGTCTATGTGCTGTTCGAGCTTCACTTCAAGGGGGAGAGAAAGCATCGCTTCTACAAGATGGCGATTGCGTCATTCCAACAATGCTTCGACGACTACATGGACCATCAGGGATCGATCAGCGCATTCTCATGCGTACTCAGCAAGAACGAGGGAGCCGCTAATATGCGTGCTCAAAGACTGGTGGAGTTCATGGGCAACAACAGTGAACAATCAGCCATCGAGGACATTGACACGCTTGCTCTGGAGCTTTACCACATCGTGGTCGAACCAGAGCTGAACCAGGTGTGCCGAAGAAAGGCCTGGCGCAACAGAAAAGCCTGCCTCTGATCAAACATCATTGGACAGTGAACGAATATTAAAGCAGTATAAGGATAGCTAGGGCACGCAAGCGAAGCACTATCCCTATCGAAACACTCCTCTTTTGCAGAGTTGGTTTTATGGACTTGAAATAGAACTATCTAGTCGATCTAAAATCGTGCCGACAAATTAGCGGAGTGACCTGAGTCCTCCTCGGCGGCAAGGATCAATGGTGGCCGAAAGCTCCCTCCGAATAATATTGTACCAATGTTCGGAATCTTTAAGTTTCGGAAACTCTACAAACTTCTCGAGGAGGCAAACATCAGCACAAGCAGTACTGACAGATTAAACCTGAGCAGTTTGGAGCTGCAACAACACCTGTTCGATCCACGGAAGGACGGCAAGCAAAACTTCTCTCGGCTGGTTCAGATGCTGTACGAAGATCATCCCAGCTGTGTGCGAATCAAGCTGTTGATAGCAATACACCGAATCATCGGTAAGCAACCGCTCCTTGCTGAGCAGTTCATGCAACATGAGCCTCGGGAATATCAGGGCGTGAAGATCAAAAGAAGACAGGATCGTTCGCCTCTGAAATAGAAGTCATAAAAACAGGAGCAGGTCAAACGGGTTCTGGCCAAACTAGACAAGCTTGACCGGGAGGAGAAGATGGACAGGAGTGGTCGTTCGAAGGACCTCTCACCCCAGCCCAGCCGAAGCAAGCGGTACAGTATCGACGAGGAGATTCTGTATGAAGATGCGAGTGTTTACCTTTTGGTGTACCTAGTCAAACCGTTCGAGTCCTATCTTCTGAAGCTGGCTGCTCACTATGAAACTTATGAACAGTGCAAGTACCATTACCAGCAGAAAGCCGAAACTGACTTCGTTATGGTGTGGAAACTTATCAATATGTGCAAGTCGCTAGCGCCTTTTCGGCAGGTCCTTACCCACATTGGGCGATACTATCTTAGTGAATCCAAGTATATCGTGGACTTCCTCGAAGCAATTACCAAAGACATCTTCTACTTCTACCGTACCATCGAGCAGCACGTTGCTAAAGCACTTGAAGGCTTCTCAAAGATGGACCAGCTCCAGATGGAGAACATTATCGGCATCGTGGAGGAACTTCCAGATCTCAACGAAGCACTCTACGAAATATTCTATGGACGCTACTTTTACAAGCTTATCAGAAATGTGCGGTCTCCGAAGTGGATCAACCTCACCAACGAACAGGTGTAGCTCATGCATCGAACACACCGGCTACGTTATGGCAAGCCAGACTAGCGAGGCTAAAAACATCACTACAGTATGACCATTAGTGAGAACCGTCAGGGTCTTCTCGGCAAAAAGAGCTTTGAAGACATCAACCTATCGTTTGGCGCTGAGCGACTATGATCAAAAACCAGCAGGCTCCTTTTTAGTTTGATTGCGATACTTCTTAAAATTTAGTGCAGAATTACGACTGAACGGGAGCGCAGTAGAAAAGCATGCTCAACCAGCCCAATTTATAATCAAATGTCAAAGAAAAATCTCATCGAGAAGCACAACTTTCTCCGCTAGGAAGCGGAGTTCAAGGCCTACATGGAAGACCTGGAGAATGAAGTGAAGATGCCAACACTTCATCAACTGCTCACCTCCACAGAATTCTCTCAGAGTGGCTTCCTGAAGCAAAGCTTACCGATTATACTCGGCATTTACCTCAAGAAGGATGTGCGCCCGACCCTCCACTACTTTTGGGAGAATCGCAAAAGCATCAGTCAGATGCTTTCAGCCGACATATTTGCCCAGTGCATCGGCAAAGTCTATAGCTACCTGTTCATCAACGCGTCGAACGAGGAATTCAGCAAGTTCACTTGCGGGGTTCTTCCAGTCGTCAATTTCAACGAACTAACATCCGTAGGGTGGGAGCACATCATCAGCCTTATCGTCGATGGCCGAAGGACAATGACATCGCGCGAACTGGAGCAGGACTTCATTGTTCTGATGCGCAACTGCATCAAGGAGGTGACTAGCCTGGGATACCACCGGGTATACATTCTTCTCTCATTGGCCGGTGATCCCTATACGATGGGGCTCAACCAAGCTATTGGCCTTCTTCTTGAAGAGTTAGCCGAACATCCAACCTTGACGGAGCGTCAACGCACCAACATTACCTACATCATGGAAGAAATCAACGGTAACTTATCGACTTATTTAGACCGTATTGCCAGGATGCCTCGCGATGAGTGCAGCATCGATACGATTGTCATGTATCTCAAGGAGCAGGTCAAGTTCTACTTCGACGAGAGGAGCCCTGATAACCTGGGACTGTTTGCCATGGAGTTGTTCCACAGTGGGATGGCCCACTTGCAGCTTTTCGCCAAAGTACAAAATAAGGTTAACCAAGGAACTCGTTGACATCTGTGTTGATATGTGCGTCACAAGCTACCTAGTTGATCTGGTGATCGACAATACGATTGCAAGCTTCTATGCGGAATGGTGGTCAAGTCACCCGAATAAGATGCTTCCTTATATGGAAGACCCCGCTTCGCTCATATTCCTCGCCAACGTGTTCCTCGCGGTTTGCAATTTCCGGAACAAACAAGCTGAGATCATCCTCAGATACCTCAAACGTCACGATTTCGAGGACAAGATCAGGAATATCAGCCACATGATGAAGGAAGGCATCAGTTAGCAATGCGATGAGTACCTTAGGCTGGTCCCCTACGAAGAATAAGCTCTGTGACACTAACCAATCGAAATATGTTTTGTTACTATGCCATAAAAGGAAAGCTGGCTGACTCCACATCTCATGCCTATCCAATTCCTGCTCGAATTCAAACTAGAACTATCGGGTGAAGGGACATTGCTTGTTAGCACGAAGGAAGTCAGATCCAATTTAAATATTTTTTAAATGAGCTACCTCGAGAATTACCAGCAGGAACTTGGCGGCTTCAACTTCGAGCTTAGTCAGAGGTACTCTCGTTCCACCACCCAGGAACCAGTTGATGGAGCAGAGCAAGGTCATCCAGAAGCCTTCCTTCCGCAAGACTGGCACGACCATCGTCGGTCTCAAGTTCCGGGACGGAGTTGTACTCGCAGCTGACACCAGAGCCACTGCAGGAACCATTGTGGTTGAAAAGAACTGTGAAAAAATTCACTACATCGCGCCCAACATCTATGCTTGTGGTGCAGGAACTGCAGCTGATACGCAGTTCGTCAACCTCTTCATGTCCTCCAATTTGGAGCTACAGCGACTCAACAGTGGTCGGGAAACCAGAGTAGCAGCCTACATCGCACTCGTCACGAAATTGCTGCACAAGTATCAAGGTGAGCTGGGTGCCCACTTGATTGTCGGAGGCTACGATGCGTTGGGACCACACCTCGCAATGATCGGCGGGTATGGAAAGTACATACAAGGTTTAAATCAGCTATTCTTACCTTCCCTTCGCAACTATGGGTTCGGGTTCGCTCAATGCCATGTCGGTTTTGGAGACCCGCTTCAAGGATGACCTCTCCCGGGAGGAAGCCATCGATATTGCGATAAATGCCATCGCTGGAGGCATCTACCACGATCTGGGTTCAGGCAGCCACGTGGACTACTACGTCATTACCAAGGGCAAGGTGGACAAATTCAGGAACGCTGTCCTAAACAAGGATCTCCCACCGATGAACATTTGATGGTCTGAAATTGCGCAGTGAGTTTATAAGTATTCTATGATTTCTATGAGCAAGACACAAAGCACCCTTCCACACAGTAAGCAGTCAATGGAGGATCCTTAACCACTTCAGCTGAGCGCGCAGGCGATCGTGCGATCAGATAGTAGGGAGAAAAAGTCAATTGAACTCACTACAGTCGACAGCGAGTCAGCACATAGGGAAACCACCGATGCATTAATGTGCCCATGCTGTCGGAAGAATTCGGAAACGGAATGCAGACAGAAATCTGGTCTACTCGTGTACTTCAGCTGCAGTATGCTTGCGTTGCTGGGATTATGCTGGCTACCATTTTGTCTACCTCGCTGTAAGGAGCAACAACTTCAATGTATGGATTGCGGGGAGCTCAAGGCCATCATCCAGCCGAGCTATTGCTGATATGCGTACTGTTTGTACAGATCTATTGTGGGAAGCAAGGATATTAAACACTGTCACCTCCGGCGGTTGATGATGGGAAGATGCTGCTCGTAGCGACTCGAATTCAGCTGTTTGCTGTCTCTTTTGCTATCCGAGTGTTGGCGTATAGTAGGCAGTCCCGGGGCATATCTCGATCCACTTTTCTTCTTTTAGAAGTAAGATTCGTTCTTCGTTGAGACATCCGGCCTCTGTGAGTACAATTAACTCTCCAATCTGGAGTTCTCCTCGCTGTCGAACAACCACAATGAGAGTTAGGGAATGACTGGTCGTTTTACTGGGTCTTTTTCGCTCTGTCTACGCTTGGTCATGCTGAATAAACGCTTCCTTACAACTGGCTCGATCGACTGATCAGGTATTGCGAGGAGGTTTCATCTGCTTGTTCAGGGTTATTTATTGCTTTTATCATCGACGGGCTATGCTCGATCTTGATCGTGCGTTCGGTAACCTGCAGTATTGTACTTCCGTTGTTGATGCTTGCTTCCTCCTTGAGCTTACTCTGTTCTTGTCTCCTACATATAACCGACGTCTACATCTTAGCGATGACCTGCCGTAGCTATCTGTTCTCGTCTTCAAGCTTCTTTCGCGCGCGCCTTTCTATCAACTCGCTCGCAAGCTCAAGCCCGACACTCTCAGCAACGAAGCTTGCATCGCCATCCGACCTGAATGACTGAAGCTTCGAGCCTAGTGTACTTAAGTTGTTGAGGTTATTGCTGGTCTTGTCTATATGCTGTTTCAAGGTAGTTTGAACCCTCTCCACCTTGCCCTCGATGTTCTTTAACTTTTCGTACATGTTAATGAGAAGCCTGTTCTACTATCTCTCCCTTTGGCAGTCCTCGCAATCGCTCTACTCTGGCTCTTACTTGTCTTTGTTGTGTTTGTTGTGGTCCGAATGTCCTGGTGAGTCACCTGGCGTTTACTCTGGTTCGGCTGACATACAATAATAAAATGGGTTGATTGGCACCGTAAAACATCACTTCTTCTTCTTCACTCCTTGGTTGCGGTCCTTCTCCATCTCCTTCTTCGCTTTGCGGATGTCCTCCTCCTCCAGGCGACGCTCCATCTCTTCGGAAGACAAACCTTCTTCACTCAGATCTTCCTCTGCGTCGTAGGATCCTGAATCGTCTTACTCCTCCTCGTAGTCGCTTTCACTGCTCTCGCTAGTCTAAGTTACATAACAATTGTACGTCGGACACCTCCTCGGGTTCGGGAGTGAATGCGCTGTCACCTTCCTCTTCTTCAGATTCTGAGTCCCATGCAAGCCAAGCTCCATCCTCGACGAAGGACTTGAAGTCGTTACGAATGGGTGCCAAGAACTTTGACCAGTCGAAGATCCTCTGGATGTCGCAGAAGATGATGTTAGACTTATCAAGCCAATCCTTGATTTTTTAGACTTCTTCGATGGGAATGGCTTGTACTCTGTGGAACCTCTCGAAATCTTTGTACACAAAGGTGAGATCGAATGTGGCAAGATTAGCGAACATTCTTTCGAACCAAGCAATTTCGATCTAGTCGATGTGTAGCACAAAGAAAGGTTGCTCCGTGAGGTTAATCAGGCAGTGTTTAGTGGGCTGGAGCAAGCTGGTAGCCTTGTAAGGAGTTCCAGTGAATCCAAGCTCCTTAATAGGAACCTCGAATTCGAAGCTGTCCTTAGAATACTCTTCGCAGGCCTTGGAGAATTCCATGAGTTCTTTTTCGAGTTTGCGGCGAGCAGCTCGGATGATCTCCTCATCATCAGAGTCGTCATCTCCTCTGCGGAACTTCTAGACATCTTCAGCGACGCCACCAACCTCTGCGTAAAACTGCACATCCTCTGTCTTCTTCTTGCCAATCATGATTGGATGGTGGAGTCTGAAATGGATGGCTGCTATGCTTTCTTCGGGTGGCTGGATGAATGCTGACTTGATGTTTGAGAAGATGACATCCACAACCTCTCCCTTCTGAGCAGTATACCTAAAACCATTGAGGTGGCACTCCAGTATTCCCTTTGCACGTTTGTTTACAAGGTGTGGCTTAATACCAAGCTATCTCAATAGGGGTTTCTTTCCTTTATTGAGCTGCAGCTTTTCCTGATCAACTATTTCCTCCTTGTTCTTCTGCTCATCTGCCTGATTCTTAATCTTTCTCTGCAGGTCTTTGATGTTCTTAAACACCTCTCCCATGGATTTAAGATTTTCGCTGCGGTAGGTTAGTTCTTTGACGAAAATCGTCGCTTCCTTGAACTGGGGAAGATTAATGTTGCCGAGCAAACCAGCCAACGGAGTGTGGAAATTGAACCTGAGTGCTGCAAACTTTCCCTCCTCATGCTTTGCAACATTCTTGATTATGCTGATGTGGAATGGTACCAGCACACCGTGGATTGGTAACAACACAGCGTTGTTCCTGGCATCGACGTAGATTTTATTCTTCTTGATATCCTTGGGTAGCTCTTCCCTATTCTTGTAACACTCAATCTTTTCGTAGTCCACCTGCTTGATTTTCTTCAGGCTTCCAGAGAAGTTGTCGTTGAGACGTAGCTTTAGCTACTCCAGTTTCTTTTGCTTCAACAGGTTTTGATGTTCGTTTCTCTCCTTTAAGTTTGTGTGGCTGGCGTATTTGTTCTTCTGGGCTCTTCGTCTCTTACCCTCGATCGGCTGTTCTTCACGTCGACCTGCCGGTCTGTCTTTCTTCTCTTGCTTCTTCTTGTCATCGGCATCTCCAAACTCCCAGAAGATCTTTCTAAAACCTTTCTTTGTGTTATCGTTCTCAGTTAGGACAGTGCATGGGCCTTTGTCATTAACAAGAACAACATCGCTAAGCTGAACCGCAAAAGTCCCTGATTGGTGCTTCAAACCCTTGAAACCGCAATTCACCAGAAGGGTCATATTGGGTTCGAAGACGCGCTCGTTGGAGTCATTAATGATCAACATACTCTCTCTGAACTCCAATCCAATCTACGTAACATTATTCTTTACCCCGTAGCCAAAGTTCGAGGGAACCTCAGAATCTGGCATCTCAGCCTTGATGTACTCAACTGCCTTCTTGTATACCAGCTTGACCTTTTTTCCGGGCTCGATGGCAGCAATCAGCTGTTTGTGCAGCATCAGCACCTTATTGTAAGCACCTTCGTAGTTTTCGTTCTTTCCTATCAGGAGTGTTCGGCTTACAAATGAATTGTACAGCTGGTATTTGCAACCGAAACCCACAATGATACAGCCCAATTTGAGAGACTCCTTATCTGGCTCGGGCATCAGCTTCATAACGTAGTTCCCGCCACTTTGTATCGAAGGGCCATTGCAGACGTTGTCGATTAGTTCCTTCTTGACTCCGTGTGCTGCCAGATTTACCTCGACTTTCCGCAACTCGTTCTCATTCTAAAGCATAGCCTCGATTTTGCCTGCGATCTAGGCATGACTGACTGTCTGTTCATTATCGATGATGTGCAGGATGTTGTCCACTAGTTTGTGGAAGAAGTAGGTGGTGATGTTCGCAGACCGTTCCATACTCTTCACCTCGTTGGCGTCTTTGACCACCATGCACTCATTCAAAAGCGGAAGTGCGTCTGTCGTCTTCAATTCTCTTTCCTTGATGAACTGTTCAAATTCGTCAAGCGCACCTTCCTTACCCTTGGATAGAGTTCCCACTCGCGGATTCTTTTCAACTTCCTCCATGATTTCTAGGAGTCGAGCATGGCTTGATTGGTTTGCTTCTGCTTGCTTCTCTCTCTTCAGGAATTGAACATTGCGCTCTGCGAACTTAGGGTGTTCCTTGAAGGAAGCGAGTACGTTGACTGCATTAGCAAAGTATTACGTTTGGCTTCGGAGGTATAGATGACGATTGCTTTTCGGCTAAACAGGACTGTTATGGGGGTGAGGCTATAACCGAAGAGCCATCCCAGTACTGCTTCGGTATGTGGGTTGGATTCATCACCCTTACCGCTGATGACGGCTACGCAGTCAAATTCCTTGGCGAAGGACTAACTTAAGCCTCAACGTACCGTCGTCCAGACGCGGTAGAACTTCTCGCAGTGAGCAAAGAAGAGCTCTGCCGAAATCTCCGGCTGCCTTGACCGCATCTTTTAATTAAATAATGATAATGCCTGAGGGAGACCGCCAAAGTTTTAAACGCCCGTTGAGGTTGCCGCCCTCGACTTAAATTTTAAGTGAAGGGGTCACGACATCATAAGGACACTATTCCACCCAAAAGCGGCCCTGTTTGCTGTAGGCAAGAATTCACGACCGTCCTCGAAAATTCGCCGGTGGTCGGCAAAAATATTCCCTGAGGTGGGCCCTCCCTGATTCATCCTCAAAGACTTTGTTGATTGCACTACGAAGCTATAATGAATTTCATAATGAGACTGGGCGCCAGCAATTATTGGAGTCTCTATGAGAACCGGTGAAAATAAATAACGAACAGATCAAAGGTGTCTTTGGTTGATGCACGCTGAGTAGCATTCAAACCATCATCCTGTCGGGCTTATAATATTTTTTGTAACGTTGATGTCTAAACCGGAGGAACTAGCCAACTACCAACTGCGCAACATGTACGATGAGGAGAAGCACAACAATAGCCACGATATCGCAGGAGTGAAGGGCATCACACAGCAGCAGATGATCGAACTCGAAAAGAAGAAGGTGCGATACCGCGTCGATAATGAGCTGTACCTGCGAAGACACCCTGAACTGCAAAACATGGTGTCAGTGTTTCTGTTCAAGGTGTTGGAGGAGAAACCTGGGGACATCCTGAGCTATGCAGGCAAGTTCTTCGATCAGTAAGCACGAGCCTTAAAATAGACCCGAGCTGGAGAAGATCATCGATATCCAGACAAAGCACTACTTGGGTAAGCAGAACGAATGATGATAGTCACTACATACGCTGCAGAATCTGCTTCTTCTGCCGAAGTCGGTTGCTTTTGAGTTTGTCCATCCTCTTCTTCCGTCGTTCCACGAGCTAGCTCTTGCCGCTGAAGATTGTCCTGTCGTGGCACTTGTGGATCTTTCGTTGTGCACGCTGCAGCGAGTAGAAGATCTACTATTCGTTCAGGTCTTGGCTCTGCAATCGCTTCAGCTTCTTCTTCAGCTTGCGCCGCATACCTGTCGCTACTACGTTGGTGATGTCAATGTCGGGTTGGTTGTCCCCGCTATTCATGAAGGCTTGCAATCCTGTTTTGATATGAGAGTTGTTATCGACTTGATTGAGCTCCTCCTTGAGCTGCCTGAGATACAGATGGTTCTTATGTCTTAACCGTTTGCGTTGATTCTTGGTGAGGCGAGTGGCCGATGCCTCTTCTTTAACTTCCACCTTCGCTTCAACTTTCGGTTGATCCCGCATGCTATATATTATATTGACAGCACTTCTTCGAAAGCAGTGGGCCATCGACTTAAACGCTAAGAAGTTGAGAAGGCACTATAATCATGCAGTTCGATTCGCTAATCAAGAAGGAAAAAATCGAGGAT
>ERZ724508.765-NODE-765-length-21479-cov-6.897638_pt1 | contig 21479 bp, 17 predicted proteins | sample MGYA00376041_ERZ724508 | MGnify/ENA primary metagenome ERZ724508 (study PRJEB28724, sample SAMN07190887) | wastewater metagenome | isolation source: effluent of sewage treatment plant in Hong Hong | place: USA: Christiansburg, Virginia | collected 2016-03-01 ...
ATTATACCTTTTTGTTGGTCACCACCATAGATGTCAGTTAAGTACTGATCTTTAGGGTTAGAAACTTTAATGATATAAGAACTGAACAATCTCAAATCAAATGCATCTGCAAGATTTTTATGCTCTCTTTCATTTTCTGGGTTAAACCAGATTGCTTTAGGGTTATCTTTAAATAACTTTTCGCAAAGCTCTTTATAAGAATAAGACGCTAAAACATACTGTATACCTTTAATGTTTTTATCAGCAGGGATAAATAAAGTTATAGAAACAATGTCAAAATATTGTCTTGAACGTTGTTTGTCAAATAACCATTCTTCTTTTATCTCTAATTGATAAATGTCTGTAGGGAAAAATTTGTCCCCACCGCCAGATGCTCTGTAAGAGTAATCTTCGTTTTGAAACATCATCAATGTATCTTCAGGAGAATAAGATGGTTGATCACTAGGCATAATTAATGCGTCGTTAAAATCATCCATAGACAACTGAGTACCATTATCTAATGAATCATTAGCATATGGAGTAATTAACCCTGCAACAGTAGCATCAATTACAAGTCTTGAGAATTCTCTATTTCTAGAAAACAAAGGTAAATTTTGCTTTTCTCTCAAATCTAGTGCTCTGATGAGTGTCTTCTTGTACATGATATCAGATTCATGTATCGGACGAACAGAATACTTATTAAATCCTGTAGCATATGGGTCTTCCCATTGTTTAGCAGGAGTTTCTTGTGCATTAGCTATTGAAGCCAATGCACAGAAAATAACGGATACGATAACACTTAATTTATTCATAATATAATTAGGTTAATATTATTGTAAAGGAACTGTAAAGATGGGAGTACCAATGTTTACTTTTTCTTTTTCACCTAAGAAGTTAGTACGGTATACTTCTTGAACTTCAATAATTAAACGGTCACCAGGCTGAGCTTGGGAAGCCATTGCACTTAAAGAAGCCATTTCAGTAGAGTAGTTTTGTTGAGTAACAGGTCTTTTACCTCTAGCTAACATAACATTCCACTTAGTAACTGCATAACGAGAATCCTTTGGTAAGAATTGTGAGAAAGATTCATCAGCCTTCGCTTTAATTTGTATAGATCTTGGACCAGGAGATGGAACACCATTTTTCTGATCTAATTCTCTACCATTACTTAAAACTTGAATTGTTGGCTTAGGAATACCTCTTACTTTGAAATCTACTGACCCAATAGCACTACCGCCACTTGAAACGTTCAATTTAACACCAGTAGGGTTATTTGGTATTACTACTACTGCACCTTTACCCATTGGCTTTAATGCAGCACCAGTAGCAGAGAATGAAGGGCTGTACGTAGCACCTAATGCAGGAACTTGTACACTTAATTCATTACCGCAACGTAAATACAATGCATTTACAGAAGCAGATTGGATTTGGATTACTGGCTTAGCAACAACGTAATCAAATTGCTGAGTAAACGAAGTATCTTTTCCTTTGCTATTAATAGTAATAGTACCTGTCCATTTTTGCTTAGAGTTACCTTCATTGTCATACGAACTAGCCGCAGCTCTGAATTTAACTTTACCTTTACCATTTTGAACTGGAATTGGAGCTCCGTTTCTTTTCATAGTAGGGTTTGTTGCAGAAGAAGATGCAGCTAAGAATAAATCCGCTTCATAATCCGTACCAGCAGCGATTGTGCTTGATTTTGCAACAGCAACAGCGAAAACTTGGTCAAACTTTAAATCAGCAGCTCCAACTTGTGCAGCTAACAAATCTAATGCTTGTGTTTCCAATTTCTTTACTTCAGACTCAAATGTTGCCATAACTGCAAGAGCAGCAACTAAAGGAGTTTCAGAAAAGTTTATTGCACCGAAATCCTTAGTCTTTTGGTCAGGCTTTTTAGAATATTTTGGATCTTCTTTACCATCCATTGCAATTTTTACCTTAGGCATATCTTTACCTACAATACCTGGCAATGTTTGTTCACCAAATTTATTTAAAGAACCTTGCAAAACATATGCTTTACCAGCTTTAGAACCTTCTGTTCCAACCATTAGTCGAGCAATAGCTTCTTCTTCCTTAGCGCCTTTGTAACTTACACCATCATCTTCATAACCTCCAGATGTCATAATCATCTCTGTACGAAGATCATTCATCTGTTTAATCATTGAAGCTGTAGCTTTTCTTACTTCAGATGCTTTATCTGATACTGCTTTATCTTTTCCACCACCGTCTGCAACCGCTTTGTCGATTTTCTGAACAGTAATAGAGTTATTTTTATCTGCTGCACCAACAGCGTACATTAGGCTTTCATCCAAAAAGATGAATTTTTCCATGATCGCAGAACTTACTTGTAGAGCCAACAATGCTGTCAATACAAGGTACATCATACCGATCATCTTCTGCCTTGGTGTTTCTTTACCTCCGGACATAATTTAATATTTTTATAAGATGATTTTAATAATTATTTTCTAATTACTAGGTATAGATTAACCTTTCATTGCAGTTAACATGTTGCCATATACACCGTTCAATGAAGTCAAGTTTTTAGATAATTTGCCTAATTCTTCTTTGAAAGATTGTGTATCACGAGATGCATCAGCCATATTTTCCATTGCAGAAGACAAGTTAGCATAGAACTTGTTCATTGCACGTAAATGGTTGTTAGCATCAGATAATTCCATTTCGTAAACAGCGTTCAATGCACCTAAGTTTTTAGTGATTTTTTGAACTTGTTCGTGGTATCCTTGTGCATCAACTGAAGCGCTAGCCATTCCTGACATAGCTTCTGCAGTTTTAGAATATGCATCGTTCATTTTGTTTAATGAACCTGTAGCACCTTTAACTGCTGTAGTATATTCACTAGAAGCAACCGTAGCGTCAGATAAATCAGACATTTTAGATACGTTGTCGCTTAAACTGTTTAAACCTTGTCCTAAACGACCAATTACAGTTTGATTGATATTAGCAGAAGCTAACATGTCATCTAATTTTGCAACTGTACCTGTAGAGCTTGCTGGTTCGTCGCCATCACCATCAAAATCTTCAGCTAATTGAGGATATACTCTAGACCATTCTGGATCTTTGTGTGGCTTTTGGAATGCTGAAATAGCAAAGATAGCTGCTTCTGTTCCCAAACCAACAACCAACATTGGGCCTGCAAATGGCCAGTGCATGATTTTAAATAATGCACCGATAATAACAACCGCAGCACCAAGACCATACACCTTAGGCATGATCACGTCTTCTAATAAATTTTCGCCTTTCTTGCTCATTTTAGTAACAAAAGTTTAAGTTTAACAATTTGTAGTTTATGTTCAGTTTAATTAATTACAATAAATTAGAATTAGAATTCATATCCAGAAGAACGGCCTAAATAAGTCATTACAGTACGGAAACCGATATACGATTTCGCTGTATCTTGGTATTCAAACGTTCTAGTTCCTGTTTCAAGATAATATGCAATATCTTTCCACGATCCACCACGAATGATTTTTCTAACCTCGTCATCATTGTAATAAGTTGGGTTCAAATCCCACACGATTGGTACTGCAGCATCATAATATGCATCTTCACACCATTCAGAAATATTTCCAGCCATATCATAAAGACCAAAATCATTAGAGAAATAAGATGCTACAGGAGCTGTATACATAAACCCATCATCATAATAGTTACCTCTGCCTGGCTTAAAGTTTGCTAACATACAACCTTTAGAGTTACGGATGTATGGATTACCCCAAGGGTATTTAGCCATATCGCGTCCGCCACGTGCAGCATATTCCCATTCTGCTTCAGATGGCAATCTGAAGCGTGGCATTTGCCATAAACCGTTTTCAGCTCTCCAGTTGTTCATGTGTTGCGTTCTCCACTCACAGAAATATTTTGCAGCCCACCAATCAACACCCACTACTGGATATTCATCGAATGCAGGGTGTGCATAATAATACTCCATCATTGGATCTCCCATATGGTGAGAAAAATCTCTTACCCATACAGTAGTATCAGGATATAATTCAGCCATGATATAATCTTCACCTAATGTTGCTACTGAATCTTCTAGCATAACATTCATGAACTGACGATATTCATTGTTTGTAATTTCAGTTTCATCCATGTAGAATCCACCTATCGTTACTTGTTTGTTTAAATTTATTTGCGTTGCAGGCACATCTTGATCGGCTTGACCCATGTGAAAAGTACCTGACGGACAAACAACCATACCATATGGTACTGTTTGTACCCAAGACTCACGTCCTTCAACACCTATTAGGTCTCCTCCCCCGTCTGTAGGTCCTTTGCTACAGCTCTGAGTCATAAAAAGACCAGCTAAAGATGCTAAGATCGCTAAGCGCTTTCCGATAACATTGACTTTATTCATAATCCCCAATTTAAATTTATTTTTTTCCTGTTAAAGTATTTCTAGTAGTCTGTTCATTTCGAAACAGAGGTCTAAACTAGTATTTTTGTTCAACTAACGCAAATATTAGCCTATATTATTTTTATGCAATTATTAATTAGTTTACTACAATTTCGAACTATACGTTATAACGCCCTGATAAGTTGCGTTTTGCTAACCGAAATTAATATTCTTCTTGTCTATATCTTGGTGTACGAACAACGGGCTTAGCCTGTAACCAAGGAGAAGGAATTACATAAGAAAGCATAATTTCATGAGATGTTCTTGTTTTCGCTTGTGTACCGCTCGTTACATAGTCAAATGAATAACCAACTCTCATAGCATTATCTTTCATAAAGTTCATACCGATTAAAAATATTATGTCATCGTTATTAATTGTGTTTCCGCCTTGAGTTACCTCTCTATTCGCAACAGATTGTCTTGTACTTACGCCACCATAAAATTTATCGTTGTATGTAGCCATTGCGCCAAATAAATAAGTGTAATTTTTAGTATCAGTTTGGAAGAATGCATTTGGTGTTAACTTAATTAAACCACCACTTAGGTTAAATGTATAACCAGCAGTAGCGTAAATATGACTACTTAGTTTAGATGCAATGGAAGTATCTATTCCGTAAGTATATTTTGTACCTGTAAAGTGAGAAGCACTAACACCAATATAATATTTAGGGGTTTGCCAATACAAACCAGCAGCAATATCTGCCTTCATCTGATTTGAAGGACTAGATTTTAAAGATGTATATATAGGATCCGATTGATCAATAACTCTATACCAGTTTGAATTTAAATTTTCATATCTGAAACCTGAACGTAGACCTACACCCAACTTACCTGTTTTAATTTTAAAATGGTACGCCAAAGATAATTGCAATTCTGTTGTATTTATTGGACCTTTTGAATCATACAGAAAATTTAAACCTGCACCTGTGCTTTTCTTAAAGAAAGGCAACAACGTATTTGCGGTCATTACAGCACTCGTTGGCGAAGTTCCACCAGGAGCATCTGTTGTAGAAGCATAACCTAGCCATTGTTTTCTAAAAATCCCTGTGAACCTAGTATTTCCTTCCAAACCTGCATAACCAGGGTTGTAATACATTGAATTAAACATGTAATGGCTGAATTGAGCATCTTGCTGCGCTAATGCAGGAAGTTCGAAGCAAATAATTGCCGAAAAAATAAAAAGGATGCGACTGATTTTTTTCATATAAAGTTATATGTATGGAGTATTTTACCGGTAAAGTAATTATAATCTTATCTAAATCTAGACAAATCTACTGAATTCATACAGGATTTAATCAAATAAGGTTACATTTTTTTACTTTTTTCTTAAACAATTGTATTTATTTTATATTATTTGCCTTTTTTATATATAATTCTATTGCTCCAGTCATTGAAGGGGCATTCGGCAATGGTGCTTCTACATCTAGAATCAACCCCATATCCAAGACTGCTTTTGCTGTTGTTGGACCAAAAGCAGCGATACGCGTTGATTTTTGTTCAAAACCTGGAAAATTTACAAACAATGAACTAATCCCAGAAGGGCTAAAGAAGGAAATCATATCGTAATTTACATTCGCTAAGTGAGACAAATCACTTGCTACCGTTCTGTAAAATACGGCTTCAGAATACGAAAAGCCGTTTTCTGACAAAAAGGTTGGTATGTCGTCTTTTCTAATATCCGAACATGGGTACAAAAACTTTTCAGATTTGTGTTTCCGTATAACTTCTTCTAAATCTTTTGCTGTCTTTTTCCCTACAAAAATCTTCCTTTTTCTTATTACGATATACTTCTGCAAATAATTAGCCGTTTGCTCCGTGATACAAAAATACTTCATTTCAGCAGGAACTTCAATTTTCGATTCCGTACAAATTCTGAAAAAGTTGTCTATTGCATTTCGGCTCGTAAAAATTACTGCCGTATGTGAAAGAATTTCAATCTTCTGTTTTTTAAATTCTTTCAATTCAACTTGCTCTACTTGTATAAAAGGAATAAAATCAATTTTCAGATTATACTTTTCTGCCAACATATAATAAGGAGATTTATCATCTGTTGGTTGAGGTTGCGATACTAAAATAGTATTAACCTTTTTAAATCTACTATCCTTAACCTGTTTGTCTTTAGACTTAATTTCACTCATGGTATTCTTAATGGAATTTACCTTTCTGATTTTTTTAACCTAATAGAAATCTATACGCAATTATTAGGGGTACTATTTCAGCGGTGCAAATGTACGAAAATAAATAAATATTTCTAAGCTCCGACCGTGAGTAAATCATATAACTCGTTAATAATGAAATTATAACAAGAATTATAAAAAATGTTGATGTTGCATAATTAGCTAAAAATAGCAAGTAATCAACTGGCAATAAGGCTATTATAAATAGCAAGGCCGGTAAAATAACCAAGCCAGCTTGAAATAAATAATTTAAAAGTAAATAGTTTTGTAGTGGAGAAACACCTGAAGGGAATGTCAATTCGTTGATAATTTTGATGTACACTATTTTTAATAATTGCATCAAAGTGAAAGTAAAGAACAAATAATAAATATAATTATTGGGATTTGAACTGAAAGGGAGTTTAAAAGGTGGATTAAAATAAACTGCCCGGCCATTCAATAGTATATAAAAAATGATCATATACAATAATGAATTGATTACAATCAAAGTTGCTGACATCATACCACTCCTATCCAACAAGAGCAGTTCTGTGTTTCTATCTAAGCCAATATTTATAAGCGTACGCCCTTTCATAAAAATGAATTTATAGAATACTAATACACTGCAAAAAATAAGGATGGCGTAAATAAAGACATTTCGACTTTTTAGATTTGTACGCAATAGCGAGGTTTCTACCCAGTCTCTTTTTACTTCTTTATATGTGTTTGGCAATGCTGCTTGTAGGCTCAATGAATCAACAAATAAACTTGAGGAGTTATTATGAAAGAGTAATAAGTATTTGTCTTGACTTCTAAATGCATTTATTTTTTCTATTGGTAACCTCGCCCTAAAAGACGGTACTCCTGTAGGGTGTTTGTAAACTAATTTATTTTCAACAAAAATGGAAAGCCCTTCTGTTGAATAGAAAGAAATATAATTGGCAGGATCAATGTTTTCATCTAAAAATACGCCTCCACTCTGAATGGAGTTTTGCTTATCTAAAAATGGAATATATGACAAATAATATTTATCGTATACTTGCCAATTATTACTTAAATCTTTTATTACTATGTATTTTGAGGCTGTTGCATGGACATTGGTATAAAACACCAGTAACGTTATTGTTAGTAGTAGACTCCTCATTAGCACGTCTCCTGTTTAATCTTGTTATTATACACTAATTCAATTACAAACATAGCTAAAAAGATTATTGCATACATAAGCAAAACAATAATTGTGTCGTTTATTGCATTTAAAAGCAAGCATAGCACTACATTGAAAATGGTATATCCGCAATATAATAACACGATAATTAAGGGCTTCAGCCCTAATTTGCTTAATCTGTGATGCAAATGATTATTGTCAGGTGAAAAGGGGCTGACTCCATTAAATAATCGAATTACAAACACTCTAATCGTATCCGCTATAGGGATAATAATAGGAGCCATTGCTAATATTGGTAAGGATGAACCCAAATTGATAGGATGCTCCATGGAAATAAGTTTTATAGATAAAAAAGAAATAATGAATCCACAAATCAACGAACCTGTATCACCCATGAAAATTTCAGCTTTGTAAATATTATAACGTAAAAAAGCCAATACGGATCCAATCAAACAAAAGGACATCAAAACCTCCGCATCATATTTCCCATTACCATACAATAGAAATATTGTAGAATAAATAAGACAAACAAGAATGGTGAGACTGCCGGCTAATCCGTCTAAACCATCTATTAAATTAAATGCATTTGTTATACCAATCACAACAATCAATGTAAAAAAGTAACTCATCCCTTCTGGTAGCTCACCAATTCCCAGTACTCCCTGAAAATTATCAATGCGCAAATCACCTAGAAAAACCAATATGCTTGTGGCAAGTATTTGCATGAAAAACTTTTTAAAAGCCGAAACCGAAACCATATCATCTTTCAAGCCTATAAAAAAAATAATTATTGTTGATGCTATAAGTTTTTGAATACTTACATTAATATCTCCAAATAACATGAGCGAAGAAATAAAACCCGCAAATATAGCTAAGCCCCCTAATCTCGGAGTGTCTATTTGATGTATTCTTCTATTACTTGGAATATCTAACAATTGCTTTTTATGTGCAACCTGTATTATTGAAGGTATGGCAAATAGTGCAACAAAAAATGCCCAGAAAAACGACAGAATAGAATAATACAAAACCATATTGAAACTTTTTGCAATTTATACGAAAAACTAGAACCTTGAGACTAAACCAAAGTGAATTTTTGAAAGATTTATATTTAAGGGCTGATCTTTTGAATAACCTAATGCGTAAATAAACTGAAAAATCCCTGCTTTTGTACTGAAACTAATCCCTGTGCCAAAGCCAATTGGCCAATCTGTTAAGTTATTATTTATATTATTTTTTATATACGCTTGATTTGCAAAAAGCATTACATAAGAAGTTGCATCTGTGAAATACCTGTATTCAAGGGTGTAAACAGCATAATCTGAAACATAAAAGTTATTCTCATTAAATCCTCTAAGCGTCTTCAATCCTCCTACACGATACAAATCACTCAGTACTAAATTTTGACTTTGTACAGTCCCACCCTGAAATTGATTTAGCAAAGTAGCTTTTTTGCCTACATGGGTAAACTTTTGAACATACGTTTCAATTGACCATTGCATTGAATTGGCAGGAATGGAAGTTTCGGCATTTATTGGCGTATAGTTCAGTATTTTCTTTTCACCTGTAGAAATATCAAATTCAAGACTCCAGCCTTTCATCGGATAAAAAATATCATCAAGGGTTGTTAAGGTATAACCAATGCCGTAGTTCAAATATTTAAAATCGTAATTTTCGCCATTTTTGTTAATGGTTTGATTTTGCCCCAATGCAGAATTTGATTTCAATCCTGCAAAAAATTTCAATTTTGAAATAGCGTTAACTCCAAGATAAATCGCAGCGTTTCTATCCAATGCTAAAAAGGACGTGTCTTGTTTTAGTAAATTAAAATTCAACTTAATATCAATATTTGAGTGAAATACTCTTGGATGATAATAAGAGGTTTTTAGTAGTTGTGATTGCACATCAAATCGTTTCCATTGTATAGACAGTTCTTTTCCAGACTGCAATAAGTTTTTCAGGTTCATGTTAAATTCACCAGTTATAAGTAGCTTTCCAGACGTGGAAGTGCCTGGTTGAAATCCGATGAAACCGTCTAATTGATTGCATTTTCGAACATTTGCAAAAACTACTGGTTGAGCTTTGCCGTTTATAAAAAAAACTTCCGGAGATTTTATAACCTTTAAATATTGAATTTGTTTTAATTGTCGTTCAAGGTTAATAACCTTTTGCTGATTATATAAGGCTCCCGGTACAACACCTAAATAACTCTCCAAAAACCGCCTCTTAACCCGCGCGGTACCAACTATTGCCAAGGTGTCAAATCGAATCAAAGGGCCTGGTTGATAATTGAGTGTAGCACTGAAATAAGATTGTGACAATTCAATTGAATCCAGTTCTATATTCGCAAATGGGAATCCGCTATTTTCAGCATATTTGATTACTCTATTTTCTAAAGATGACAATTCTCTATAACTAAATCGCGTTTGAGAATAAAATTTTTGCTTATACCCTGATTTATACAAAAATTCATCTGGCACATTCCCACTTTTTAGTTTACTCCAATTATGCTTATTCCCAATGTGAATATATGTTGTTACACTATCTTTTTTAAAAAGAATGGTATCCATTGAAGCCTCTAAATATGAGGATTCATGCATTTTTAACACATACTGTTGAATTTCTCGTAATGCACTTAACGAATCTTTGTGTTCTTTCGCATATTTAATAAACTTCATACCGTCAGGTACATCAAGATTCATTATTTCCAAATGCTTTTTTTGTGCAAACACACTATTGGCATTCAAAAGAAGTAGCAGCGATATGGTAAATAGTTTATTCAAATGCGTTAATTTTACGAAAGATACTAACAAACCCATTATTTATACTAACGATGTCTGGCATATATATACATATCCCATATTGCCACAAAGCCTGCAACTATTGCAATTTTCATTTTTCAACGTCCTTGAAATCTATTGATAGTATGATAGACGCATTATGCAAAGAGTTGGCTTTTAAGAAAGATTATTTGGAAGGTGATATAATTGAAACCATTTATTTTGGTGGCGGCACACCTTCCATATTAAATCAAAAACAGCTTGAATTGCTATTTTTAAGTATACATGAAAGTTATGTTGTTTCTGACAATGCGGAGATAACCATAGAAGCCAACCCTGAAGACATAAACGAAGCCTTGTTGGGCTCATGGAATAACATGGGGATTAATAGGCTTAGTATTGGCATACAAAGTTTTCAAGACCACTATTTACAATGGATGAATCGAAACCATTCCAGCGGAGAAGCGATTAATAGCGTATATCTTGCTCAAAAAAATGGTTTTAAAAATATATCTATAGACTTAATATACGGGCTGCCCAACTTATCTCTTGAACAATGGAAAGAGGAGATAAATACAGCGATAAATCTGAATGTTACGCACATTTCTACCTATTGCTTAACGATTGAAGAACGGACCGCATTGGGGAAATTGGTTGAAAAGGGTACGGTCCAATTAATTTCAGAGGATGAAGTTGAAAAACAAATGCTGCATTTAATGAATACATTGGGATCTGTAGGTTTTGAGCAATACGAAATTTCCAATTTTTGCAAACCAGGATTTGAATCTAAGCATAATAGTAGTTATTGGAAACATACATCTTATATAGGAATTGGCCCTGGGGCGCATTCCTACAACAAAAAGAATAGGCAGCACAACATTGCGAACAATGCACTTTATATTAAAAATATACGTGCTGATAATTTCGATTTAAATACTACAACAGAAGAGTTATCCGAAACAGACCGATATAATGAATACATTTTAACGCGCATACGTACTAAGTGGGGCATAAATGCCATGGAGTTGAATAAATTATTGCCCACGAATTCAGATGCCCTTATTTCAACAGTAAACACATTATGCGCCAACGAATTTCTCTATTTACAGGACAATTTCTATAAATTGACCCAAAAGGGGAGGTTGTTGGCAGATGAAATAACATTAAAACTGATGGTTTAAGTTAAAATTCTTTGAAAACTAAACTGTTTTTATAACTTTGTATCACGGCGTTTGTACTTTTATGTTATCTGAAGAGAAAAAATTATTATTGTTACTGCATTTGATTATTTTCAACTATCATGGATTAGATGAAAGTGAGAAAGAATTGTTAGCAGATCTGTCCAAGCAATATGAAGCTGAAGCTGAATTGGATTGGGCTTACAATATGTTAGGGAATGATTACTACATCACACACGAAAAAATACAATCGTGGTTCAAAGAAGCAATTGCTGATATTGATGCTGAAAAGCGTTTGTGGTATTTGAGCTCTGTGTGGCAAGCTTCTGTAAAAAAAGGATTCATTAGTGAAATGGAGGCAACTGCAATGCTAAAAATTGCTCACGAATGGGGCATTCAAAAGGATTTATTAAATCTAATTCGGAAAAAATAGCTCATGTTTAGAGTGTTGTTTTTTTTTATTATAAGCCTATTGGCTCCTACGTTCTGCACATACTCTCAAACTTTTACACATGAAGACACCTTGCGAGGTGGCTTAACTTTTGAGCGAACGTGTTATGATGTTACCTACTACAATCTCGACCTTGCAATTAATATTGAAGACAAGTCAATAAAGGGATTTAACGAAGTTTATTTTAACGTATTAGTTTCTACTTCCAAAATTCAATTAGACCTTTTTAAAAATTTAATTATTGATTCTGTTTTTTTAGGGAATCAAACCATACCTTTTAAAAGAGATGGCAATGCATTCTTCCTTTCTTTTAATCAGTTATTACTACGTGATTCTTCTTATAAGATTAAAATTTATTACGAAGGAAACCCAATAATTGCTAAAAAACCACCATGGGAAGGTGGCTGGGTATTTGCCGAAGATAGTTTAAATAGACCTTGGGTTGCAGTAGCATGCGAAGGCATTGGTGCAAGTCTTTGGTGGCCTTTAAAAGACCATTTAAGCGACGAGCCAGACAGCATGCGCATGCACTTTACGGTACCAAAAGAATTTACAGCAGTAGGGAATGGAACGCTTGAGTCGACTTCTTTAGATGGACAGAATAAAACATATAATTGGAAAGTCAATTACCCAATAAACAGTTATAATGTAACCTGCAATATTGCTCATTATGAACATATTACAGATAGCCATATTCAAAAAAATTCTGACACATTAAAAATCGATTACTATGTGTTAGACTATAATAAGATAAAAGCACAGAACCATTTCAAACAAGTACATCCAATGCTTTCTTGTTATGAAAAGTATTTTGGTCCATATCCATTTTTTAAAGACGGATATGCCATGGTTGAAACTCCTTATTGGGGGATGGAACATCAAGGTGCAATTGCCTATGGGAATAATTATTCAAATAAAATTATTGATTTTGATTATATCATTATTCATGAAAGTGCTCATGAATGGTGGGGTAATAATATTAGTGTTAGAGACCATGCTGAAATGTGGATTCATGAGTCATTTACAACCTATGCCGAAAACTTATTGGTTGAATGTACATACGGCTATGATATGTCCATTCGATATTTAAATTTAAATAAATCCCTTATTAAAAATGAAACACCTATTGTTGGTCCGCTCGGTGTCAACTACGAAGGCTGGGAAGATTCTGATATGTATTATAAAGGCGCGTGGATTCTGCATACATTTAGAAATGTTTTAAAAAATGACTCCCTTTGGTTTTCTATTTTAAAGGGGTTGCAACAAGATTTGGCATTACAAACCGTTACCACTACGGATGTTATTCAATATATTAATAAATCAAGCCATCAAGATTTTACATGGTTCTTTGATCAATATTTATATTCTGCAAAGCCTCCAATTTTGGAATTTTATTTAGAAAAACACAAAAAGAAGTTTTACTTATCGTATCGTTGGAACAATACACGTGAAGACTTTAAAATGGATATACCTCTCCAATTTAAACCCTCAGAACGTATTTATATTAGTCCTACAAATACATTTAAAACACTAGATTTGCCTAAAAAAGGATTCTCTAAATCTATGTTGCTATTGGATTTTAATTATTATTTATTGCAGGAGGTTGAAAAATAATTCATTCATAAAAAATAACATTTCTATAAATCAGAAATGTTATTTTTTATTTCTTTTCTTTCGAGAAGATACCATACTCAAACTCACTTTGTGGAATCTTGAAGTCGAATTTCGATTCGATGTTTCTTCTATTCCATCCAAAGGATTAACGGACTCCTCTTTTATAAATTGGCTTGTAGCCATTAAAAAGCGAAGTTCTATGTCAGCCTCAGAAAAAAGCATAAAATGTGCTAGCATCGTTGAAGTTTTCGGTTGTTAAGCTAATATACATATTTCAATACATTTATTTGTACTTCAAGTAAGTTAACTTTTATTTTAAACTAAATTATACTTTGAATAAACGTCAAACCCATTCTAATTGGCATTAAATCAAAATTCTAGCGCTAAAAATTTAGCGGTATGGCTTTTCTTATTATGTATGATTTCTTCCGGAGTTCCTTCACATAAAATCAGTCCTCCCCTTTCTCCTCCTTCAGGTCCAAGATCTATCACATAATCCGATACTTTTATCACATCTAAATTATGCTCAATCACAAGCACCGTATTGCCTTTATCAACCAGTTTGTTTAGCACGTACAACAAATGTTGAATATCTTGAAAATGAAGTCCTGTAGTTGGTTCATCCAAAATATACAAGGTATTCCCAGTGTCTCTCTTAGATAATTCCGTAGCCAACTTTACGCGTTGCGCTTCGCCACCACTTAATGTAGGTGCATGTTGACCAAGAGTTATGTATCCTAAGCCAACATCTTTTAATGTTTCAATCTTTCTTAATATTCGGGGTTGATTGTCAAAAAACTCAACAGCTTGATCAACCGTCATGTTTAATACATCTGCAATTGATTTCCCTTTGAAACGAACTTCTAATGTTTCTCTATTATACCTATTCCCTTTGCACGTCTCGCATGGCACGTATACATCTGGAAGAAAATCCATTTCAATTAATTTCATCCCTCCTCCTTCGCAATCTTCGCATCTTCCACCCTTTACATTAAACGAAAAACGTCCTGCTTTATATCCTCTAATTTTGGCTTCTGGTAGTAACGTGTATAAATTTCTGATCTCGCCGAATACTTCTGTGTAGGTAGCTGGGTTGGAGCGGGGCGTGCGACCAATGGGTGACTGGTCTACTTCAATAACTTTGTCTATAAATTCAAGGCCTTCTACCGAACCATACGTTAATGGATCTCTTCTTGAATTAAAGAAGTGTTTGTTTAGAATTGGGAATAAGGTGTCGTGCACCAACGTTGACTTACCACTACCGGAAACGCCTGTTATGGAAATCATTTTTCCTAAGGGTAACGTTAGTGTTACATTTTTCAAGTTATTTCCTTCAGCGTTCTTTAATGTTAAAATATGCCCGTTACCTGGCCTTCTTTCCTTTGGTATAGCGATAGAAACTTTGCCCGATAAGTAATCAGAAGTAACTCCAGGGAGTTTTAAAAATTCTTCTGGTGTGCCTTGTGCAACAACATTGCCACCATGCCTGCCGGCACCCGGACCAATATCTACAATGTAATCTGAATGTAACATCATGTCTTTGTCGTGCTCAACAACCAATACCGTATTGCCAATATCACGCAGATTTTTCAGTGCATCTATTAATTTTACATTATCACGTTGATGCAAGCCAATACTTGGTTCATCCAAGATGTACAACACGCCTACCAATTGTGTACCTATTTGCGTAGCAAGTCTAATACGCTGCGCTTCCCCGCCAGATAGGGTTCTTAAAGTGCGGTCTAATGTTAAATAATCTAAACCGACATCCAAAAGAAAGCCTAATCGTTTGCGTATTTCTTTCAAAATTTCACTCGCAATTTGAAGTTGTCTTTTGTCTAATCTACTTTCCAATCCAATCATCCAATCAGAAAGCTTCAAAATATTCATAGATGCTAACTCATAAATATTTTTACTGTCGATTTTAAAATGCAAAGATTCTTTTTTCAAACGAGCTCCATTACACTCAGGACAAACACTAATGGTAACATAGTCTGTAAGCCATTTTTGTGTTTTTTCAGATCCTTCTTCCTGCTGGGATTTTAAGAAGTTTAAAACACCATCGAATTTAAAATCGGTTTCAGCACTCGTTTCGTCATTACTTTCTGTTCCATGTAATAGAACTTTTAAGGCTTGAGGAGAAATAGCATTTACCGGCGTTGTTAAACTTGCCTTGCTTTTTTTAAGAATGCTTTCTATTTGTCTAAAAATCCAAATGTCTCGATACTCTCCAAGTGGTAGAATTGCTCCTCTACTAATGCTTAATGATTTGTCGGGTATAATTGTTTCTTCTGTAATTTCTTCGATTACACCTAAGCCTTTGCAACAAGGGCAAGAACCGTAAGGTGAATTGAAAGAAAACATATTTGGTGCGGGTTCGTCATACGCAATGCCCGATTCAGGATCCATTAAAAACTTAGAGAAAAACTGTGCATCACCCTCTTTATTTTTCAAATGAGGCACAAGCATCATAATCCCTTTACCATGGTCTAGCGACGACTTGACCGATTGTGCTACACGATATCTATCTGCAGGATCTACTTCAATTCGGTCGATAACAATTTCAATATCGTGGATCTTATATCGGTCAACTTGTAATTTTGCTGTTATCTCTACAATTTCTCCATCAATACGCACTTTGGTAAAGCCCATCTTGCGGATTTGTTGAAAAAGTTCTCTGTAATGCCCTTTTCTACCTTTAATTACAGGTGCTAATAAAGTAATTTTTTTAGAGACATATTGATCAAAAATATAATCTATAATTTGATCCTCAGACTGACGCACCATCCGCTTTCCAGTCACATAAGAAAAAGCTTCTCCTGCACGTGCATATAACAAACGCAAAAAATCATATATCTCTGTAACAGTGCCGACGGTAGATCGAGGATTTTTAGAAGTTGTTTTTTGTTCTATGGAAATAACGGGGCTTAATCCATTTATTTTATCGACATCAGGCCGTTCCATGTTACCAATAAAAGATCGCGCATAGGCTGAAAAGCTTTCCATGTATCGACGCTGCCCTTCAGCATAAATCGTATCGAATGCCAAGGAAGATTTCCCACTTCCACTAATACCTGTAATAACTACAAGTTTGTTTCGAGGAATAACTAAATCGATATTTTTTAAATTATGTTCGCGCGCACCAAAAACTTCAATTGTTTCTTGTCCGGTTGTTTCTGTTATTTCAGGTAATGTATTTTTATTGCTTTTCAATGCTTGGTTGGGAATAGAGTATCATTCTACATTAAAGTTGCGAAGAGGTTTCTTCAATTGCAACAGTTTACCTTTGAATAAGGCTATTTCATTGGTTTATTTATAAGTGTATCGCTTATTATTGTTTTCTTTTGCAAGGGCAATTCTACCACATAGCTGTCGCCAGGCTTTTTAATCGTAAGTGTTTTTTTTAGTAACCATGGATTGTATAAATGCAAAACAAATAAATTAGTTCCATTTGCCTTCGCAAAAACGTCTAAGTTATCTATTGTGCTAGAAATGATAATTGTTCGCATGGGTTCTCTGCGCCAATTATATAATTTCAATCCGTATTTTGAAGGGTGCTCAACGAGATCTTTTACAGCAAGTAATTTGTATAAATATTTAGACGTTTCTTCGTTTAGTTCCAAATCATAATAGCCGCTTTTATCTTGATTGATAATGGCGCGCTGAATACCACCCATCCCCCTATTGTATGCCGCAGCAGTAATGGTCCAACTGTGAAATTGTTTGTATGCTTGTTTGAAAAATTTAGAAGCTGCATAGGTTGATTTTATAGGGTCTAATCGCTGGTCTACCTCATCATTCACTTCAAGTCCCAATTCAATAGCAGTAGACTCTTTTAATTGCCAATACCCTACAGCATCTTTAGAGGATACCACATTTTTAAAATTACTTTCAACCATCGCGATGTATTTAAAATCTGTGGGAAGTTTATTCTTTATTAGAATTTTCTCCATAATTGGCAGCCAAATCATTGCGTCTTTTAATAACAAAGTGGTGCTTTTATTTTTTTGGGTATTGTTTTTTAATTCCTTATAAAAAGCATCATATGCTTTTTTATTTTTAAAATGAACTGTTTCATTCGCAAAAATATTATTTAACGGAATTTTATCATTAAAAGACTGGTGTCTGTATTCTTTGTGCAACAAGAAATATTTGTCCTTTTGGATTGTTGTTAGCAATACAAAAAGAATCAATAAAGTTATCGTTGAAAAAAGAATTATTCGAAAACGTTTTTTCACAGTTCACAAGTTACAATACGGGCATTACTACGAAGGCTTCGTATACAATGTTGTACAGCATTTTTAATTCATTCATAAGATAGCATAAAAGATCTAAGTTTTCAATAAGTCATTTAATGCTTCTTTTAAATTGGGAAACTTAAATTTGAAAGCCGTTTGCTCAATTTTTTGAGAAGAAACTGAAATTCCTTCAACTACAGAAGCCGCCCGCTCTTTACCCAGTATTGTTTCCAATACAAATTTGGGCACATGGGGCATAAAAAGTGGCTTATTCATTATGCTGCCAGCTATTTTTGTGAATGTTTCGTTGGAAACTGGATTGGGAGAAACTGCATTATAAACACCAAGCATGGTTTCGTCTTCAAGCCCTTTTGTAAGTATGGAACACAAGTCTTCGATATGGATCCAAGAAATAATTTGTTTGCCTGAAGCGAGCGGAGAACCTATGAAATAATTAATTGGAGTAATCATACTTGGCAACGCACCACCTTCTTTTGCCAATACAATACCTATTCGAATTTGCACTAAGCGTGCATTTGTCTTGTTTACTTTACTTGTTGCTGCTTCCCATTTTTTTGTTACCTCTGCCAAAAAATCACTTCCTAAAGAACTCGTTTCAAACTGAGGAGCTGCGTTCATCGAATTGCCATAAATACCAATTGCTGATGCACAAACCCATGTTTTTATTGCTTGATATGCAGAAGCAGCTTCAATAAGTACTTCTGTAGCTTTTATTCTACTATCTGTAATCTCTTTTTTATATGAAGTCGACCATTTATGGTCAAACACTCCTGCGCCAGCTAAGTGTACAATATGTGTCACCCCTTCAAATGCGTTCCTGTCAATGTAATTATTTTTATAATCCCATTTAAAACAAGTGATACCTTGTTTAATGCCAGCATTTCTGCTCAACCAAACAACCTTATACCCTTTATTTAGTAAGATTTGAGTCAATTTTGAGCCTACAAGCCCACTTCCTCCCGTTATTAAAACAGTCATTCGTTTATGGTTTGATATTTGTATGTCTTTAACTTAATTGTAAAGAATTTACTTAATTTACAACAAAACAAGTATAATATAAGTTTAAGACACTTATAACTAATTATCTATTATGAAATCATTCCTAAGCGCTCTTATTTTCCTTTCATCCATTTTCTTTATACAAGCACAATCGAAAAAAGAAATCTCTGTCACAGCCGGCCATTCTGAAATACAACAAGTAGATCGAAAAGGTATGCAGGTTCTAATAGAATTGGATGATAAATTTGTTTCTAAAAACTGGGCGCAAAAGCTAAAGGAGTTTGGAAAGGTTGAAACAGATAAAGGCAACTTCATTATCAATGGCGCAACAATACCAGATATTTCAACCGCTTGTACAATTTACTCATCCGTTACAAAGACTTCAAAAGGAGTGTTTGTGTTTTGGGCAATAGATTTAGGCTCTGGATACATTACGGAAGGACACCCCAAATATGATATTGCAAAAAAGAAGTTGCATGAATACGCTGCAGGGCTATACATTGCCGATGTAAATGTTCAAATAGCTGCCGCAGAATCTGCCTTGAATTCGAGTGTAAAAAGCCAAGAAAAACTGGAGAAACAAGGTGAAAATTTAAAAAATGACACCCAGAAAAATGTCAAGGAAAAATCTAATTTAGAAAAAAAACTTTCCGAAAATAGTCAAGAATTAAAAGGTTATGCTTCTGAAGAAGTGCGTATAGAAGGCCGACTAAAAGAAGTTAAGGCTACTGAGAATGTGGATGAGCAACAGAAGGTTTTAAAAGAAAGTATGTCTAATGCAAATAGTATCGAGAAAAATAAACAACAAAAAATTTCCCTTGAAAGTAAGTTGATCGACAACGAAAAAGAACGCGTAAAATTAATTGAAGAAACAAAGAAAAATGAGTCGGATCTTAAATCTGCAAACGACGAAGTTTCTAAAATGAAGAAAGCATTGGATGTTGTTAAAGATCGATTGAAAATGTACCAATAAAATTATCTCTATTCATTAAAAAAGGGTTAGCTGTTCTGTGGAACAATTAACCCTTTTTTAATATATGAAGTATTGATATTAAGCTTTTGTAATATTTACTTTTCGTAAAATTGTTTCGATAATTTGTCGTGTAGTTATGCCTTCCGCTTCCGCTTCGTAGTTTAAAATGATGCGATGATTTAAAATATCATACGCAACTTCTTTGATGTCTTCTGGCAATACATAATCTCTGTTATTGAAAAACGCCATTGCTTTAGCAACGCGATTGAGATTGATTGCTGCACGTGTAGAAGCGCCGTAGAGTATATATGAGGCTTCAGCTTCAAGTCCGTAATCATTCGGGAAACGTGTAGCAAATACAAGCTCTATGATGTATTTTTCTAAAGATTCTGAAATGGTGACCTTATTGATTTCATTTCGTATTTCTAATACATCTTCTTTTGAAACAATCTTTTTTACTTGATAATCAAAATTCATATTAGAAACTCTACGCATTACTTCCAATTCTGCATCTTTATCTAAATACGTCAAATGAATCTTCATCATAAAACGATCGACTTGCGCTTCAGGCAATGGATACGTACCTTCTTGCTCTACGGGATTTTGTGTTGCGAGAACTAAGAATGGTGGCTCTAATGGATACGTTGTGTCTCCTATCGTAACCTGCTTTTCTTGCATGCATTCTAGCAATGCAGATTGTACTTTTGCTGGAGAGCGGTTTACTTCATCAGCTAAGATAAAGTTCGAAAATACCGGACCTTTTTTCACTTCGAAACTACCCTTGTGTTGATTGTAAATCATGGTGCCAATCAAATCCGAAGGCAATAAATCTGGCGTGAATTGAATACGTTTAAAATCCAAGTCCATCGTTTTGGCAAGTGTATTGACACTGAGCGTTTTTGCAAGACCAGGCACACCTTCTAATAAAATATGTCCGCCCGTGCAAATGCCAATAAGCAATCTATTGATCATGTATTTTTGACCTACAACAACTTTCCCTACCTCTTCTACTACGTCTCTTATTTTATTTCTATAGTAAAGAGATTTATCTTCTGTGGATTTGAATTCCATATAATTTATTCCAAAGGGGTTAAATTCATAATGATTTTATACGTTATTATTGATGATTTAGAATTATACTGAACGTACGTGTTACTCTTGCAAATAGGTAAAAAAGTGATTGAGAAGCAAGTTTGAATCAATTTAGGAAATAAATATTTTTGAAACATATAGTTTAAATTATTATTCATTTTATTTATTTCTCATAAAGAATTAAAAAGTCTATTATCAAGATTTTATAATGCAAAGCAGATAGTACGCCTTATTAATTAAGGCATATCTAAAATTATTTTAAAAAATCTAATTTGTATACTTACATGGTCTAGAACCTAGCAACTAGCCCCTCGCAACTAAACCGGTTTAAAAGCAAAAAACCCTTATCTGTTAGGATAAGGGCTTTTAATAATAGGTTGGCGGCGACCTACTCTCCCACATTTGACTGCAGTACCATT